>Ga0180433_10006554_pt1 | contig 15200 bp, 17 predicted proteins | sample SS_ome_8_FD_132980 | JGI IMG/M metagenome (GOLD analysis project Ga0180433, IMG submission 132980) | Hypersaline lake sediment archaeal communities from the Salton Sea, California, USA - SS_1_D_1 metaG | ecosystem: Environmental > Aquatic > Non-marine Saline and Alkaline > Hypersaline >... | reverse complement strand
CCAACGACTTTGAGCCCATCGGCATCAACGTCAAGGGTGTCTGGCGTATCGTCGATTTTGATTTGGAGGCCTGATGCCGCCTTCTCGATGCCGCCAGTTGAGACGACTTTCGCCTCAAGATCACCAGAACCGTCGAACCCGATGCCGGGATTGGTTGCGCCGATGTCAATTGCGAAACCACTGGAGGTGATTTCCATACCAGCTGTTGTGTCCGCGATTCCTTGGAGATCACCAGAGCCATCGAATCCCAATCCCTTGTCCGCCGCAAGGTCAATTGCGAAACCGCTTGATGTGATTTCCATACCGGCGGTGGTGTCGGCGATGCCTTGAAGGTCGCCTGAGCCATCGAATCCAAGCCCCTTGTTGGCCGCAAGGTCAATCGTCAGGATTCCAGTGTTCACGGCAAGACCGTAATCGCTGTCAACTGTGATTTTACCCTTGACCCCGCCACCAGAGGCAGCAGTTGCGTCTGGGATGGAAACGCTGCCCGACAAGGCGTTCCACTCGTCAGCATCATCGTCCCAACCGTACAGTCTGTCGTTGTTCTCGACATAGTGAACTTCGCCAGGGATCAGGTCTGCTTGCGTCCTGCGGATACCAAAGTTGGTCGCTCCAGGTGCCGACCCAGGAAGATTTCCTGAAGTTTTCTTCGTGTAGTCGGTTTCACCTGTGTAATCAACAAGCTGGATGCTTGCCGGTGTTGCCCATGTTCCGTAAACCTCAGAAGCCGCAACGCTCGTAAGAGATTCCATGATGACAACGACACCGTCGCTGTTGATCGCGTCCAAATCTGTGTCGAAATTGGATACCCATGCAGAAGACCCATCGGCTTCAATCGCTGCGGCAAGATTGGCCATTGTGTCGGCTGGTGTTGCGCCGATGGTGTATTGGACGTCGCCGCCTGATGTGGCGCCGTATGTTCGTGTGGTTGTTCCGTTGGTGAGCGTGATCGTGTCCCCGGCCGCAGGATTGGCCGCCATGTACATTGCTGAAGCGCCAAGCACTCCTTGGGCATTGTTTAGCTGCCGAGAATACACCAGCAGCTCTTTCCAAGTCCTACCAAGGACAATCGCATCCTCAAGCTGGGAGAGATTCACAGCATGGTGAGACACAGACCCGTCAGCGACGTTCGTAATCTGTTGGCTGCTCATGTCTAGGGCGCTGTCAGTGACGGTCAAGCCACTTACGGATGCGCCAGTTTGGCCATATGCCAACGCCTCACCAGCAGCATCACCGCCGGTCAAACCAGTAATCTGATTTGAGCCCATGGTGATGTCTCCCGACATCGCCAAGGCACCGAGTGCTATGTCATCAGCTGGGTCTTGTTCTCGGTGGTAGCCGTTGGAATCACCATACAGAAATTTTCTCGTGGTCATGTGTCTCTACCTCTCCTCTGGCTACTCCGCCAGATGCGTTATCCTGACTTGTTGTCGCCAGGAGTGGTCGTGTTAGCGCCTTTTAGTTTATCCTCATTTTGAGGCGCGCTTGATTTGACTTCTTGCTCTGCTTCTTGTGGCAGTCTTCGCAACACACCAGTTTCTTCGTCATAACCCCATTGATCCATGTAGATGCCGTAATCATTTTCCAGCTCTCTACGCACATCGCTGATTCTTCTGACGGATTTCTTTTGGGTGTTCTCCCATTGGCGAACGACGTTGTTCAGTTCCTGCTTTAACGCTTCAATGCGTCTTTCGTATGCCGTCCTGCGCACTTGGATCTGTAATGATGCTTCAATAGCGCATTTTTCCAAGTACATCAAGTGGAACACTCTGGCGTCTGGGATCACGCCTGTGCCAGCCACTTCCAAACGAGCCAACCGGGCTGTCTCTCTGATTGCTTCTTGGGCGTCCACTTTGTCGTCGGACACCCCGTTGCCGCCGCACTCTTGCTCGTCGAACGGAGCGCCGTGCTCTGCTCCCACTTCAGGCGCTTTCTCTTCAGGCGCTTTCTCTGTGGTTGCTTTCTCTGTGGTTGCTTTCCCTTTGGCCTCTTTTTTCATCTTTTCACCTTTGTAAGCTGATTTGATGGAATCCAAGGCCAATTCGCCATCTGAACCTGCGCTCGTTTTTGCTTGGTCCGTTTTTGATGAAGCTACTTTCAGTTGCTTTTTCTTTTTGACCATGTTGTTTCCCTTCACCCGGTGTATCGAGTCATTGACGATACGCCAGGCATCATTAATAGGTCATTGCTGACCGCCACGCCGATTTGTTGGGCCCAAAAGTATTCTCCTGGGGCCAATGTCGGTATTTCGTCTAATAGCTCTCCATTAAATCCGACTAGCAACGGTTGGCCTGGGACCATTTCCGTGAACAAGTCGACCACACCAAACAATTGAACGATGCCAACTGTGGGCGTGGATTTGGAGATAAGCACTCCAACTGCCGGCATTTTTGCTCTGTCGCTTGGGTCTGCCGTCTCAACCCTCCATTTCCCGTTCACTCTTACGTCCCGAATACGCATACAATTCCCAATCGTGTCGCCCGACAGGCAAGCCACTTCCTTGTAGCTGTTAGACAGCATCTTGCCTGGGTCGTCATACCATTTACCCGTTTGGTCTCCGTATAGAATCCTTTTGATTTGGCTGAGGACATATTCTTGGAATTGTGCGTAGTCTGCAGATGTAGATTCGCTGGCCGCGATTTCTGCTGCGGTCTTCTGATCGTCGAAATCATCAGGCCGCGCAATTTGATCCAGTCTTTGTAGATTGGTGCCCATTTATTTTCATCCGCCGTCATGCATATGGATTATACCGTTGCTTCCCAGTTTTCGTTAGGGATATGCGCGCAGCCGATTGACACGCGTGGACCATCATACTGACTTTGACGCCATCGGCGAAACAGGTTATTCTTTCACCACCGCGTATTTTGGCTTCAACATCTGGGCTGATGTGTTCAGCGTAATAAAACACCCTGTCGAAATCGATTGGTTTGGACAGGGAATATTGAACGCCAGTGCCGCAAACGGCTCCATCCTCAACGTTGCCGCATGTCGGGCATACTATCTTGTGCGCTTTTCGATTGCATTGGCCGCAACGAAAATGGCCGCTGCACTTACGCAAAACTGATATGCCTGTTATGGTTTCCTGGAATGCTGGTTGTTTGAAGCGTTGAAGCCACAACTTGGCTTGATCTTCGTCAGACAGATCAACCCTCGAAGTGACTCCATCATTTGTGTGAATCTTAAACAATCGGCCACCTCATTGAGCGAATGCCAAGCAAGGATTTCGGCCAGCGTTGTTACTTGCTGCCCTTACTGGTTTTGCCACTAGCCTTCTTGATTTCAGGCGATGGCGTTATGCTTTCGGTCGGTTGGGCCACTTTGACCTCAGTTTTCGGCATGATTTTCTTCACCACGCGCAACCGTCTTGCGAATTCAGCCTCATCCTTCTGGATGTATTCGAATTCGTCACCGGTGATGGTCTTGACTCGCCCAGGCAGAAAGTGTAGAGCGCCCTTTTGGGAGCGTTCCAACGTTTTCTTGCCTTTTCCGTCGTCAGTGTCCATCGAGTCCGGCACTTCAATTTGGCGGCGTGTGGCGGCTGCGGATAGTTGAACGATGACTTTCATTCTTCTTGTCCTTCCTGCGCCAACAGTATATCAGCAATCATCTGCTTTGCCGTCTCAAGCCCATCAAATCCCAAGTCGTGTTGCATACCAAGTTCGATCAGCTCAGACTTTCGCATCTGAGATAATTTGCCCTTGGTGTACGTTGGGATCCCTGGTTTTGGTTCAGGTGCTGGCAACGATTGCTCTGGCTTTTGCTCTGGTTTCTTTGCTGTTTTCTTTGCTGTGGCTTTCGTCACAACTTTTTTTGACGGCAAAGATTCGATCATCTTCGTTTGAAACCCTGGCCTATTCTCGTATGATGCGATTTCGGCTGGGTCCGTCAATAGTTGTGTCTTGCCACGGTGGAACGTTCTGCCGTTCTCCATAAGAGATAAGCTGCCCACCAACGTCACTTCTGCTTTTGCCATCTTTGAGACCTCCAAGCAATGGCTAGAATAAAAAAACATACAGCCGGTCAACAGACCGGCCATATGCTACTCAAGCGCACCGATTAAACGCCGTCACCGATGTTCTTGCCCTTGACGAGCGCGCTCAACTCTTCGTAGTTCACCGACACCTTGGCGGTGATGGCGTACTGGTTGACACCTGCAAAAATGTCGCGGTCTTTTTCGATGCGAATGTCGCGACCGATACCCACGATGAGGTTGTTCATGTGGGTGAGGATGCACTGAGGCTTGGCGGAGTAAGTGACTTTGACCACTTCGCCGTCGCTAATCGATCCACCGGCGTCGCGAACAATCGTGTCTGCCGTTGCAGTGGACGCGATTACGTAGTCAGTGGTGTCGACGTACTTGGTGGTTGGGGTGCTGCCCAATGTCGCTGGCGTTACCACTACATCGCTGATGTTGAGGTTTTTCAGCGCCACGGCTGTTGTTCCGCTGAGCGTGACGTGCTCAACAACTTTTGGGGTCAGGTCAAGCAACGGGCATTCGACGATTGGAACGCCGAATGGTGTGATGCGGCTGCCTGCGATAGCGGCATCGCCTGCTGCTGTTGCGCGGGTGGAAAGTCGCTCGGTGTACAGTTGGGCCAGGTCAGGAGACATGAGCCAACGGAGCGCCGCTTTGTTGCGTCTGAATTTGGTTGGCATTTGGCGGAGCATGGCGCCAAATACGCTTGTGCCGATGTTGGTTCCGAGGGCATTGTACAGATTTCCGCCCTCTGCGCTTTCCAACCAACCATTTTGGAGTGCTAGATAGCTATCCTTGATGTATTGGGTTTCCGACCCGCCTGGGTAGATGTCATCTTCAAGAGCGGCTGGCCCAAGAAGATTGCCCATGATGTACAGCTCTTCAATGTCGTTGGCCAATTGCTTGGCGAACATTTGGATGATGTGGTCTTCTACGGAAGCACCTTCCAAGTTGATTTCGCTGAAGTTGTCGCCAATTTCTACTGGAACCATGATTTCTCTTGGGGTGAGAGAAATCTTGCTGGTGGAGATTCCACGTCGCACGCCTGGGTCTTTGGCTTCCGACTTTGGCACTGCAGCTCTGGAGCCGATGCCGATTTTGTCGATGTCCATTGTCTCATTGGTGAAGCGAACGATTCTTGCGTTGTCCTTCAGGACAGTCTCGTCCACGACATAGTCAATGAACTTGTCGGATTGTTTGTTGTTGAGTTTTCCGTTGGTGGCCAAATCGTCCGCTACAATAACCGCTTTTTTGACCAGCTCTTCATTTTGAACATTAGACATGTTCCATTCCTCCGTTAAAAAGTTTTGACTCTCGTCATCTCTTGGTACAAACTGCGGCTACTACAGCACGCCTGCCCAGAAAGGTTTTTCGGATTTTTCCACTTTGTTGTCAGTGTCGCCATCGGCTTCAACTGACTGAGATGGATTCCTTACTTTTTCGATTTTTTCGACTCGCTCGCCAAGGTCTTTGTTGACTTCAGTTTGCTGTTTGAAAACGTTGGCCAAGTCGCCGATGGACTTAGTGATGGCCGCCAGGTCGGTCGCCAACGTGGACTCTTCTTTCTTGACGTTATCAGCCTTTTCTGCCTTTTCGACGTCAGCGTCAGCCGGTTTGGGCTCATCTTCCGATTTCTCGGTTGAGACCGTCGGCATTTTGTCGAACGCAGCCATGGCCGCGTCAAACGGAACGCCTTCAACGCCTGCGTCCTTTAGCTGCTTGGCGAACACAACGCGTGGAGTCTCCTCCTCGTTGTTCTCTTCTTTTTTGACGTCATCGACGTCATCAGAAGCGCCTTCTGCCTTAGGCTCTGCTGGCGGAGTGGCGTGCCTGGCCACTAGGTCTTCAACGAAAGATGCAACTTTCTCGATAGCCTTCTCAACAGCCTGGGCTCCAGGCTCGACAGCTACTTCAAGCTCAACCTTCTCCACTTTTTTGTCTTCGGTGGCGTCATCGGCTGAAACCTCTGCGCCATCCACTTCTTTCTTGACCATTTCCTCTTTGGCTTTTTGATCGTCAGCCATGTCCTGTTCCTCCGTTTCCAAACTTTTTATTACAACAAACACTTGCTCATTTGCAGCTTTATCAACCAAGGATACTTCGTTAACATCCAGCTCGATAAATTCTCTTTTGAGAGTATTCTCAGTCATCAGTCACTCTCCTCTTGTTGAACTTGCCTGACTTTGGCCTTGCCACCAATAGAAAAGCCTGTAATTTCACCATCTTTAACTTTTTGCCAAACTTCTGAATCCTTGACTTTCGCAACCATCATCCAAGTGCCTTTTTTGATCTCTTTGCCGTCCAAAACCACATCCACCGGCATAGTATATGACTCATACAGCTCAAATTGGTTCTTGAATACCGTGTGCTGCTCTCCTAATTTAGTGGACTCATTATAAGAGGCCAAGAAATTGTGAGCCGCCTTGGCGATGACAGCTTCTGGGATGATGTCTCCATGGGCGTCAACGACGTCAGGCTGCAGGACAACTCCAGTCACTTCCTGTTTCTCTGTATCGGCTTTGACCAACGGGATAAAATAGCTCACTGCCGCTTGGTCGTTCTCTTGGGCGGGTGCCGCTTGTGTTCTTGGTTGCGCGGCATTCTTTTCTGTGGCTGGAACAGCCCGTCGTTTGGTTTTCGCCATTAATCATCTCCCAATATGGATCGGTGATTCGGAGATTAACGCGTTTTCCACGTCGGATAAAAAAATTTGCGAGTTGATAGAGGAGAAGTCAGTTGGCCAAGCTGAGCGGGGAGCCGTTCTTGCCGTATACGGTGATGAAGTTCGTATCTTTGATTTGGTTTACATTCTTGCTCTTCTTGCGCTTGGTTTTCAACTCAGGCTTCAGCGATGGGACCTTGTCGCTCGTCTCCACCTCCTTGACTTTGATTCGATAGCCGTTCGCCTTAACACCGTTGACTTTGCGTGTTACAGACTTGACGTTATCAACCACAAGCCGCTTGTTCTTTTCCAATATCACATTGTTTTTCCCTGCGCCCTCTAACACGCTTATGTCGAATGCGCCTTGCGTTGTGGCCGTTTCTATGATCACGAAGCTGCTCGCCTCTGGAGCTGTCTCCAATGCTGCCAAGGCGCTCTTGGAACTCTTGCTCCAATCGGTCATAGCGTTTTGCTCTACAACTTGCCCCTTGGTAGCTATCTTCCCTGCCGACTCCTCTGATAAGCCCGTCAGGACGCGATGGGCCTTGCCCTTGTACGTTGGCGCCCTATTCAGAGCAGCGCGCATATCGACCAAGGTCTGCTTGTTTCCTTTGGTCGCTGCCAAGCGCTCTGCGTCAATTGCGCGAAGCTCTTCAGAATGAGACAGCCATCGAGCAAAAGCCTGGTTTTCTGTCTTGCTTAAATTGGCTGCCCAATGCAATTTGTTTGGAGACTTGTTTGGAGACGGGATCATTGATGGAGGTATCGGCGACAACTGGTCATACGAACCCACAGACGGATCAACGTCCACTGTGCATCGACACTTGAAGTGGTACGCTGGGAGGGCCAGCCCCGATGCCGACAACGCTTTGGAATCCGCCACACCCGCCGCTCCTGACACCTGCCCTGGGGATGGTGAGATGCTTGTTAACTGCGTCATAGTCGGCCAAGGATGCGCTGCTTTGACGGCATCGGGGTTGGAAGCAGACAGCTCTTGTTGCATCTGTGATGCGCCCTGCTGAACGGTGAATACTTTCCCGTCCATATGGGAACACCTTTGGCACGTCCTGTGGTCTGATGGGTTGTGGATTTGGTATTTGGTGATACCAATTTCCATAAACGAGCGCAATTGGCCATGAACGCGTGCTGTAGTAGCCGCATTGGCCGTCACCGCCTCGAAATATTGCTTGGTTGTTCCATTGAATCCCGTTGGGACTCTGACCTGTCTCAGCGTTGAAGCAACTTTCTCAGCCATCAAGCGCCCAGCCAGCGTGGAGTCTTGGCCTGCTTCGATTAATGTCTCACGAGCCACCTTGGCTATTTCAGCAGAAACGCCCTTTTTGTAAAACTTGCCCATCCAAAACACTTGGTGGTTTTGAAGAGCCGCAACCGCATGTTCATCTACCAAGTCAAACGTTGGAGCCACTTCTCCTATTATTCTGCCAACTGCTTTCTCCACTTTTTCGGATTTGGGGACATTGTAGCCGAGCGGAGCAGTGCTTTGGCGATTGGCCTTTTTGTGGCCTGCTGTCCGAGCCAACTTGTATATCCGCTCGAACTCGTCCAGAAACGTTTCCTCAATGGTCCCTGCCCATTCCTCCATTGTCTTATCAACGACGACAGCCACTTGTTTGGCTGTGGAGCCTAATTCAGCAGACGACGCAGCAAGGGTGGTGGCTTGAGACGCTAATTTATTCCATTCAGCGTTTAAATATTCCCTCAGCCGCGTTTCTGCCCGCGCCATCTGTGCGACTTCCGAAATTTTGGCCACTTTGGCAATGATTTCGTCGGACGCTATCAACCCATCATAGCTTTCTGCTAATGTTGACACTGTCCGCCGTCCTTATCTGCTATGAGGACATCCTCCTGCCATTTCTCTTCCATTTCTTTATTCAATCGCACAAGGTAGTCCACAAACAACGTTCCGCCCATCTCCCCGTGAAGAGCTTTGAGCGCTGTGACTTGTTGCCCTGGCTCCGCCGGATCAGCTTTATTCTTGACTGCTTCTGCCATCAAGAGGCTGAATGGAATATCCACATTGAATTCTTCTGGGAACTCAGGAAGCTCTGTTCCAAGAATGTCTTCCAACAGGATGCGAGCAATGCGAGGAGTGACACCGCCGGTCTTTTCTGCCTGGGCGAGAATCTTGACCAACAGTGTATTGTCCGTTGTGTTGGGGCTGTTGCTTTTGAACTTGTGATACCTGACTCCCATGTCTGGGAAGATGAGTCGATTGAACAGATCATCAAATTCGTTTCTTTCAGGCGCGAACACTTGTTCATCAGCCAATTGGCGACTGGATTCTGCCGTGGCTCTTGAATAGTCATCTGAACGCCCCACGATAATAGGCGGCAAGCGCCATACGCGACGAATCTTGTCTTGATTCTTCTCTGAATAATTGACGAACAAAGCGTCCTTGTGCTGCTCGCTCACCAACGGCTTGATGTCCATCTTGATATGGCTGCCATCTTCGCCTTCAAGGTCAGATTCTGCCTCGATGATTAGAAATTTACTGTAGTTGTCGCCATCTTGGATTTGCGACTCCACAAATTCTGACACCCTGTCGATGCTGCCTTGAGTCAATTGCCCGTTGCTGACGCTGATGACCATGGATGGGATGTTGTTATTCTTGAACGTCACATAATTGATCTCTTCAGCCGCCCTGTCTCCGTAGATGCTGAGCAGATTCCCTATGTAACGAGGTAGCCCATATGCCGAGCGCGTGGAATAAACGCTGAGGTGGACAATCTCGTTCGCTTGTTTCTCCATAGGCAAAGCCCCAACCGCCAACTCGCCCGTCTCGTTATTCCAAACACGGGCGTCGCCATACTCCTTGTACCATCTCATCGCATGGCCTTGGACGATTTCCATATTCATTCGGCGAATCGACTTGGATTGGACATAGGTTCGGAATCTGCGCCACTCTGATAGAGTGGAGATATTGACGCTGCCATCTCTTTGGAGTTCCAGAATGGGCCTGGTCGTCTGGACCAACTCATCTTCCAACCGGCCAAGGCGCATCTGGTAGCTTGGGACGTGGGTGAAGCTCTGGATGTCTCCGGAATTGCTCCTGATGACTTCGAAATAGGCGTTGCCTGTGGCTTCTAAGTCACGACGGAGCTTGCGACGGAACGACACGAACGATTCCCGCGTGCAATACGTGAAAAAGTTCTCCAACTTGATTTTTTCGTCCGCAACCTTATTCACCAGAACTGCCGGTGGCTTTTTGCCGCCTGGAAGGGTGGACTTCACGCGAGGCACGTAACGATGACCAAACCCTTCAATGTTCACTTCCATGGCGCTGAGGCAGGGTTCCATCTCCGTGTTATTTTCGCTCAACATCGAAAGTGCCAACAGATCGAATGGAGGCTCAATGACCTTGCCTTCCTCCATCAACAGGGTGAACGGGTCATCTGGCAATGTTGTTGTCTTGCCTGAATGATCTGCTGCCTTGTCAACTTCGATAATCCTGGTGCGTACCTTCCTCAAGGCGCGCTGCGTGGCGATGGTGGCTGATACTGATGCGCCCTTTTCGATGTTCGATGATCCGAATTGATTATTCATAACCGCTCCTTGATTTATCCGATCAATTTAGGCTCTGTGCGATTCCGTTTTTTCTTCATCTTGCGAACCTTTGTTGCGATAAAGAACGCATCGAACCAATCCTTGTATCTGTAGTTAGGGAACAACACCATTTGTTCGATTTTCAATTGATAGTCGCCGGTCTTTTTGAAATACACGCGCTTGTCCTCGAACAGCGGAGATATTTTCCAAGCATTAGTCATTTTGTCCTTGCTTGTTCTGACCGGGGTCATTCTCATGTCCTTGTCGCCATCTTTCAAGGTCTGGTATTGCGCCTCTTGATAGGCGTTGACCTCGATGCCGAATCTGATTGGATCCCACTTGTTGTAGTATTGGATGATTTTTCTCGTTTGAGCGCCAAATCGCAATTGGCCTTCAAACCAATCCAACACGTAGATGTTCTCATTGCTATCTTCGCCGATGACCACGATGGCGAAGTGGTCTGCCGTGTCCTTTTGGCTGATAGCCAAGTCCACCCCAGCGTATATTTTAAGATCAGACGGGATGTGCAAGTTGGAAACAACTTGGCAGTCGTCATACTGGAATACTTCGCCCTTCATCGCTTCTGTGTCGCATTGGTATTGCGAATTGAAGATGATGACGCCCATCTTTTTCCGTTTGGCCTCGAACCATTCCGGCGGATACTTCTCAGGCCATGGAGATTGGTTGTTTTTGAGTGCTGGAATGATCTGGTGGTGGTCTTTCAACTCATTATCGATCAAGTGACCGTACAAATCTGCGTAGTGATACCGCGTGCCCAGGCGATGATACTCGCCTCTGTGGGGCACGTCCTTGTCCGGTGGCTCCAACGTTGGCTCCAACGTTTTGTAGTACCACGTTTTGGCTTTCTCTCTCATGTACTCGGTGCGCGAATTATCTTCGTCCACCAAGTCGTCTCCCATTATGACGTCATAGTGCTTACTAACAATGGTGCCGTCCACGCCCACACAAGTCACGGACGCTTCCTTGGTGTGAACGGTTCGCGGCAGCACTTCTATCTCCGTGCTATCCCATTTATTGACGCGCCTTGGGTCGTAATACACTCCAAATATTTCCGCCAATTTAACATTGGTCTCGAAATGTGCGCGAATCTCCTTCAAGAACGCTTGGGCGTTGGGGCCTGTCTTGGACGCCAACAAAATTCTCAAATTAGGATTCTTCAATAGCAAATGGATCGTTTTAGTGATGGTGGCGATAGTTGTTTTGCCAGCGCCACGAAACACCAATTGGAGGCTGTCTGGGTGTAGGAATTGAAAGCGCAAAAGCGCCATGTGGAATGGTTGTAATTGGTACCCAAGCACAGCTGTGGCCAGGATATCAATGCGATTGTTGTCTATGACTTGGCGCCTAATCCACTCATTGCCCATGTCCTTGTACTGTTTGTACATGGACACAAGTTCAGAGCGTTCTGCTACTTCTAAAGATTTAGCTCCTTGAAGTTTAGGCGTTGCTTGGCGAGCGCCCATGCGCGTTTAACCGTTGCCAGCCGGTATACCTGCCACTAGCACTGTTGCGTTGTCCGCGACAATTGCTGTAATAGCGACAAACATGATCCGATGATTGCATTCAACCGTAAATTCATAGCCCACGCCTGCACCTGGCGATGATTTCGCGATAGCTATGTGCTCTTGGATCCATGCTTCTTCAAACGCGGACCACCAATACACTGCTACTGCTGGCGCAGCTGACGTTGAGCTTGGTATTACTTGGATGTTTGCTTTTTCGTACCCTGACATGTTCATGCCTGATCGTCTATCGACATTGGCAATGGTGTCAACGGTGTCAACGGCGTCGCGATGGACTACATAATTAGGTGCGGATTGTGGTGATGTCATGATTACCTCTTGGTATGTTGGACCGGCCCAAAGGTTTTTGGACCGGACGCAGAATCAAACATGGCCTGGTTGCTACCTGATTAACTAGTCAGTTGCGACGAAGAATCCCGACTCACCGTCCACATTGGCGTCGGTGTCAGCGCCAAGCGCAAATCCGTCGCTCAACGGGGTGATGCCGTTGGTGGCTGCGAGCGACAAAGTGCCGTCCGTGATTTGTTTCAGAGCAGTGTCGTCAGCCATGGTCTTAGACCAAACCATTTTGCACAGCCCCGATACGTTGTAAACTTCAACGTGGACGGGTCTGAAACCGACTTTTCTGATCTCCAGGTCTGCCCCGGTTCCAACGAATGTTCCGATGTATTTTCTGCTGCGTCCGCTTCCCATTTTTCACCTCCAAAGTGATCGCCCTTGACGGCTCTGCATTCGGGTAAACGCAGAACCTGCTCAACGCTTGATTGCGCTGCGCTGGGGCTTGAAATAAATGCAATGAAAGAATATCCGAAAAAAAACTCAGCAGCTAATATTTTAATAATTGCCGTAGATGATCCCTTTGCGCCCATGGTGCTTATTCTTTGGGCGGTATTTCCTGGGATTCTCTTTTATTAACGATGTGTAGAACCGATTCCTGAAGTGAGGAGGCGCTGGAAGCCGTTTCCACCTGTACACGTGCTCAGCTCTGCGAGCGTCCATCCCGCCGCCGTAGTGATTTGCGCCTGGTATTGGGTTAGGCAACTTGCCGCTAGCCCAATCGTCTAACAGGGTCAATCTTTTTTTCCACAGTTCTTTATAAACGCTCCATTTTATCGTGTCAGGCCAACTCTTTGGCTTTTTCAAATCCGCATCCAGCTCCAACAACCAAGGTCTGGTGTGTAAACTGTGACGCTTTACTGCTGCTGAATACTTGCGAATCACCTTTTCCAATTTCCAACCGGTTGCGCGTGCTCGTTCTGCGTACACGTACGCAATCGCAATACATTCGTCGTGCGTGCTCCCTTCAAGAGACACAAGGCCAAATCCTGCTTCGCCAACGCACGAGCGCGCCAGCCAAACCTTTGTCCGAGTGTTCCATTGTCGTGGCTTGATTGGCTTTTGCGACGGCAATTCAACCTCTGGCTTGTTAATGGCATATGGCACCGACCGTTCCTTGTCCAATTTCGATACCGGCAATTCCAAGGTCAACTCTTGCTCCTGTCCCACCATCACTCTGCTCAGCGCCATGCCTGCTATCAGCGATATGACCGCGATAAGCATTAGCCGTTTTGAATTTTTACTCATGGTCACCTCCATTCTTGAGTGGCAATCTTACTTTGCCTTCACAAGTCTCTAAATTTTTTGTGTTGAAGTGAAATGCTTCGATCAGCCAGGCAAATCTCCTGGCATTATGGCTTCTGGTCCTACGAATAAATGCCGTGGCCACAACTTCATCGCGTATCTCCTGGTGCGTTGATACCTTCCGTTCTTGATATCATCGTCCCAGCGCGCGAATGGGGTGTTGCCCATCTTGCGAATTATCCATTTGGCCACCTCTGGGCCTGGTTCGTCAGCGGTCAACTTTTTATCAACCACTTGGCGGCAGAAACGCTTCAGGGCGAATGAAGGAGCGTTGACGGAATTGCTCCAATACATCGCCATGGCCAAATCCATTTCCATGCCCAACACTTTCGCGCTGACTTGGTCGATATGCGTGGAGCGGTAGATGGCCGATTGGACTGTTCTTCCTGCCCAGAACTCATCTCTGCAATAATGGAGCTTGACGCGTGATGCTCGCTTCACGAAATGCTCTTTTTCAAGCGCCAATTGGATGTTGAACGTCGCAGGGTGGGCAAATAGGTCGTGGAATAACATCACCCAGCGTTGCGCTCTGGCACGATCATTGCCTCGAACGGGCATAATGCCATCGAAGTCTCCTGTGAATTCACGTCTGATGTTGCGGCCTGGAACTAGACCACCTGTTTCAATCCAACGGCATTTGCCATCATTGGAAATCGCCCAGCCCACATCTTTCAACGCCTGTTCCAAGCGAATAAATGGCGCGTTGACGATGCCAGACATTTCAATCCGATGTAACACCTTCCACAATGGCCCTTGATCGTTGGCCTTTATGTCGTCGGCCAGACCTCTTGGGTACACGGCTATGGCTTGGCCGATGGATGCTGTCATGCCTGTCCCGTCGTAATTCATTACGCAGCCGAAACTGCCACCGCTCTCCACCTGTGCCGTCAACCAGACCGCTCGGTCCAAGTGTTTACCACTCCTTGGCAGAGGAATGGGCTCCTTGCCTCGTATACGCACCCCGGCGTATTTCTTGAATGTTATTCGTTTCATGTCTGCTCCTTTTAATGGTAAAGGCCCATATGTTGTTAAACTGGCGTTGCGTTCTTGTCTCGCTGGCGCTTGTTTCGCTTGTATCGTCGCCGCTTTTCTCTCTTTTTCTCCAGCTTGTTCATCTTTTCTCTGAGTGCTTCGTCATTCTTGAGCGCTTCCTTACAAGCTCGACACGTGATCATCGTCACGTTTGAACTTTCGCACGTATGGTAGTGGCCGCATTCCACGCCTTCAATGTGAACAAAATAGCGCTTCCTGCTGTAATGCTCATCGACGTCATTCCAATATTCTGCTGTATCGGTGAGTGTCACGTTGTCCCCCTTTTTTAGCCAATAAGCGTTTCGATTTGTCCACACAGCCATCTCACTGTGGATCTCAATCTCAAAACTTCTGCTTCAAGCACCTTTGGGTGCCTATTCCAATTGCTGCCCGCTTCTTTGACAGAATAAGCCCATGCCCCCTTCGTTGAACAACAAGAATATCTATCTTCATAACCTTCACTGTTCCTGCGCCGCCTTAACTTTGGCGCGTTACCGCAAAATGGACATGGCAATAATTCTTTCATTTTCTTGTTCCTACTTTAGCGCAGACCTGGCCTCTCAGTTGCTTCAAACCCTACCAAAAAGCCCATCGATCATGCGGGCCATCCGCCCACATGTGTCTCGGTATCTTCGCCGGTTGACCTGCGGCGCGCCTGGCTTGGATTTCGAAATGATTGTCATAATAAGAATGGAGCTGGCGGAAGAACAGCCAAATGCCTATTGATTCAAGGATATACACAACGGGCATAAGGACGCCCCAAACATAATACTGGTAACTG
>Ga0180433_10006552_pt1 | contig 15206 bp, 16 predicted proteins | sample SS_ome_8_FD_132980 | JGI IMG/M metagenome (GOLD analysis project Ga0180433, IMG submission 132980) | Hypersaline lake sediment archaeal communities from the Salton Sea, California, USA - SS_1_D_1 metaG | ecosystem: Environmental > Aquatic > Non-marine Saline and Alkaline > Hypersaline >... | reverse complement strand
GCGGACCGAAGGTCTGTCCCATCGGCTGTCTCGGGCTTGGCACCTGTGCACGCGCCTGCCCCTTCGGCGCCATCACCATGAGCGACAACGGGCTGCCGGTCTTCAACAAAGACCGGTGCACCGGCTGCGGCGTCTGTGTCGAAATATGTCCGAAAAATATCATCCATCTCACTTCAACAACGAATAGAATGATCGGCGATTACAGAACTGACGAGTGCACGACGCCATGTCAGCGTCGCTGTCCTACCGGGATTGATATTCCGGCATATATCAAACAGATATCGCTTGGCAACTATCGCGAATCAGTTCGTATTATCAAGGAGAAGTGCCCCCTCCCCCTCATTATCGGAAGGATATGTCCCGCCCCCTGTGAGCTGGATTGTCGAAGAAATTTTGTTGACGAGCCTGTTGCAATTAACAACCTGAAGCGCTTTGTTGCGGATTACGAGATGCAATCGGGAGAGCGGGTTTACCCCTTCAGAGCTCCGGCGACAGGGAAAAAGGTTGCCGTCATTGGTGGTGGGGCTCAGGGATTAACAACGGCCTATTATCTGGCCTGTCTCGGACACTCGCCGACCATATTCGAGGCAATGCCCAAGCTCGGCGGAATTGTCAGATACGTCATCCCGCAATCGCGATTGCCGGAGGAGATCATAGACTGGGAAATCGAGAGCGTTCTCGGTGCAGGAGTACAGGCTGAAACAGGCAAAATTGCCGGTAAGGATTTTTCCATTAGCTCCCTATTACATGACGGATATAATGCGGTGATACTTTCAACAGGAGGAATTGATAGCAGAAAAATATTACGAGGGAATATCGATCTCGAAACAGCAATTCCCGGTGTTTATGCGTTACTCGATTTTCTCGTCGCCAGCTCAAAAGGGATATCGGTCGATATCGGTAAGAACGTTTACATTGTGGGTGCCGGTAACTCAACACTTGAAGCAGCATCTGTATGCATGAAAAATGGAGCGAAAGAGGTTACGATTATCTATCCGTACTCCCGTGAAGATCTCATTTCAAGAGAGATTGACATAGACGACTTGGAGGAGAAAGGTGTTATCTTTCTCTTCTCGACGGCAATCAGCACTATCACTGGAGAGGGAGAGAAAGTAACGGGAATCGAGCTCGTAAAACCTGATGGAGAGAAGGTTGCAATGCCGGCTGACACACTCATTGTCGCAACGGGAAGGCTCTCTGATATGATACTGGTTAGCGCTACGGACGATAACGAGGATTCCGGGCAGATAAGCAACAGGTGGAAAACAATAGAATCATATAAGATGTTTCCTGATCAGAGAAGTGAAGATGTTTTCAATCTCAGTGAAAACAGTATTATGAATGACAATCTCGCTGTGGTGAGATCAATTGGCAGAGGCAGAAGAATTGCTCGGGCTGCACATCTCTATTTATCCGGAAAAGATATCGAGCCACAGGAGAAGATAATCACCTCTGATATGAGCATTTTAAACACTGAGGATATTGTCGATGTTAATTCGGTAAACAGAGCATTGATGCCTCATAAAACGACAATATCCAGCTACTGTTCAAATGATATGTTTTATTGTGATGATGAAATTGCAACCGGATATACGGAGGAGATGGCGAAAAAAGAAGCCGATCGATGCCTCGATTGCGGTCTTATCTGTTACCGGAAGTCCGCAGGCTAGATTGGTGTACCGTTTTGAGACATCGGAAATCCTCTCACGGGAAACAAGTAGTGATTTTTAATACAATTTCAAAGCTGAATCGCTATGGAGTGAAGATATGCCACTAGAAAGTCCTTATATTATAACGCGAGATTTCGATAGTTTCCTTGATAAGGAAAACCTCGTCGACTGTCGAGAAGAAGTAGACGATATCCTCGCTCGATACAGAACTATTCGCGGAGGGCTCATCCCCGCTCTTCAGCAGGTACAGGAAAAACTGGGATTCCTCGCACCATCAGTTCTCGATTATATATCACTCGGATTGAACATTCCCTCGAGTGATATATTCGGTGTGGTTTCATTTTATTCTTTTTTCACTATGGTACCGAGAGGCAAATATGTCATTAAAGTATGCCTCGGAACAGCCTGTTACGTGCAGGGAGCAAGCAAGATTATCGGCAATATCGAGAGAGGGCTCCATATTACAGTTGGGGAAACCACTGAAGACCGTTTATTCACTCTCCAGGAGGTGAGATGTCTCGGGGCGTGCGGACTTGCACCTGTTATTATGATAAATGAAGATACTTACGGCATGGTAAAACCCGATAAGATTATGAAAATGCTCGATGACTATGCGAATAAAACTGACGAGTAAACCGAGCCCTGATTTAATATCAATGTGCTTTGCGCCACCATTATGAATTAGGGGGACTTAATATGGCAAAAATTAAAATACAAGATCTCAAGTTAATCAAGGACAAGGTTCAGGCCACCACAACGATGAGGGATGGAACTCATCGTGTGAAGATAACCGTACATATGGGGACCTGTGGTATTGCGGCAGGCGCGAGAAAGATCATGGATGCTTTTTTAGATGAGATTGAAAAAAAAGGTATTACCGATGTTATCCTGACCTCTTCAGGATGCGCAGGTCTGTGCAGTCATGAACCGATGGCCACGGTTGAGATACGGGGAGAGACACCAATCAAGTATGTATATCTCGATAAGGAGAAAACGAAGAGGATTTTTGAAGAACACGTATTGAACGGCAAACCGGTAATGGATTATGCCTTGGCACAGGGTAGTGAAACAACAAGGTAATAGGAATAATTGATATATCGAGTGTTCGATATCTATCTTTGGTGACATATCACTGAGGGGAGAATTTTTATTTAAAGGGATGAACCATGGAAAAGGCTTATCGAGCAAATATTCTGATTTGTGCAGGGACGAGCTGTGTGGCCTTCGGCTCTCTGAAGGTGAGAGATGCACTGGTTGAAGAAATAAATAAAAGAGGGTTACAGGACGAAGTTAAAGTCGAGACGACCGGATGTAACGGATTCTGTGCTGTTGGTCCACTGATGATAGTCTATCCTGAGGGGATATTTTACAAGCAGATGACTCCGGATGATATTCCCTTCTTTGTTGAGGAGCATCTCATAAAAGGGCGTATTGTTCAGAAGCATCTCTATGAGGAAATTGATAAAAAGGAACCGGTTCCGCTCATGTCCGATATCGGTTTCTTTAAAAACCAGATTCTTGTCGCGCTTAAAAACCGTGGTCTCATCGATCCCGAAGTTATTGATGAATATATTGGCCGTGATGGCTATGCTGCTACAGCAAAGGCTCTCACTGAAATGACTTCGGAGCAGATTGTTGATGAAATAACAAAATCAGGATTGCGCGGAAGGGGTGGAGGAGGATTCCCCACCGGAACAAAGTGGAAATTCTGTATGCAGGCACAGAGTGATGTCAAGTATGTCCTCTGTAATGCAGACGAGGGAGACCCCGGAGCGTTTATGGACCGATCAGTTCTTGAGAGCGATCCTCACACTGTTCTGGAAGGAATGATAATCGGTGGTAAGGCAATTGGGGCGCATAAAGCATATATATATGTCCGTGCTGAATACCCTCTCGCAATTAAACGGCTGAATATTGCTATCCAACAGGCAAAAGATTACGGATTGCTCGGTGAAAATATCCTGGATTCGGGATTTGACTTTGATATAGAACTCTATCACGGTGCCGGGGCATTCGTCTGCGGTGAGGAGACTGCGCTGATGAAGTCGATAGAGGGGAAACGGGGAATGCCGCGCCCTCGCCCACCCTTCCCTGCCCACAAGGGGCTTTTCGACAAACCGACAGTGTTGAACAACGTTGAAACATATGCGAATATAGCTCAGATTATCTTACGGGGCGCAGAATGGTTTGCCAGTCTCGGTACCGAAAAAAGCAAGGGCACCAAGGTCTTTGCTCTCTCTGGCGATGTGAACAACATCGGCCTCATCGAGGTACCCATGGGAATTCCGCTCAGAACCATTGTCTACGATATTGGCGGTGGCATTAAAAATGGCAAGAAATTACGGGCTGTTCAGATTGGCGGTCCCTCGGGCGGCTTTATTCCCGAACGTATCATTGACACTCCCGTTGATTATGAATCGATTACGGGAACCGGCGCTATTATGGGTTCGGGTGGTATGGTCGTTATGGATGAAACGAGCTGCATGGTTGATATGGCTAAATTTTTCCTCGGTTTTACCGCTGATGAATCCTGTGGAAAATGTACACCCTGCAGAGTCGGCACAACCGTATTACTCAACAAGCTTACAGATATCGCTGAAGGGAGAGGCAAGCCAGGTGATGTCGAGATACTTGAGAGAATATCGAAGAATATAATCGCATCGGCACTCTGTGGTCTCGGGCAAACAGCTCCCAATCCTGTGCTCACCTCCATTAAATACTTTAGGGATGAGTACGATGCCCATATATACGACAAGAAATGTCCGGCCGGTGTATGTAAAGCATTAATCAAATATGTGATAGATCCTGAAAAATGTACCGGTTGCATGGCATGCAGCAAGAAATGTCCGCAGAATGCTATTTCCGGTGAGAAGAAACAACCTCATACGATTGATCAATCTCTCTGTATCAAATGCGGCATCTGTTACGACACCTGTAAGTTTGATGCTATTCATTATGAGTGACAATCTTTAAAGCACCACTGTATATGCACCCATAATGTGGCCACAATCATTCCTGTTCGTCCTCCTGCATAATGAGTTCAGGCGCGGGAAGTGGGAGTATTTTCACGATTTCCGGTATATGCTCTGATCGCGCTTTCTTGAATACCCCTATCAGGTAAATGATGAGAAAGGTAATCGAGAAAGCACCGAAGCCGAATAGTACAGAACCCAGTTCCGGCTCAAAAGCATAAGCGGGTCCGAGTTTCAGCCCCGCAACTGCTCCTCCTATAAGTGCCAGCACCGGCACCATGTACACAATAAAGGCGATTTTCAAAAAGAATGAGGTATCGAGCTGCAGGAGGACCCTGTCACCGACCTTTGCGCCGATCCTGTTCAGTGCCTCGGCTTCCATGTCATTCCCGCCACCGAGCGATTTGCAAACACCTTTGCCCTGACATTCTTCACACATTTCACTTCGACGTACGATAACACGTGCTCGTGTTTCTGTTACCTCAATGATTATTCCTTCTTCAACCACGATAAAACCTCTTGGATAAAAAACGTAACGAGGAAAACCACGCATGCTTCTTCTTATAGATCACTAGTATCATATCTCGTAATATTAATAATAGCACTTTTTTGTGAAAAGTTGACAAGACCGCTAAAGAATTACAGGCGTCAGAACACACGTGAGGCCCGCCCGCACACGGTTCTTTTTATCCTTGACATAATTCAACTTCTTGTTAAACAGTTTACAGTCATAAATCGAGTTCATATCAGGCATTTAATTAAATAGACATAGGATAAGCAATGACTCTAAAGGAAATTGTCGATTTACTGAAGGCGAAAATACTCCATATAGAAGAAGAAGCGCTCGGTATCGAGATATCGACTGCTGCGGCAAGTGACCTCATGAGCGATGTGCTGGCAAGCATCAATACTCCCGATCTCCTTTTAACGGGATTAACCAACGCTCAGGTAATACGCACCTCATCCGTTTCTGGCATTAAAGCAGTTGTTATAGTGAGAGGAAAGTCTCTGGAGCCAAAAGTTATTGATCTCGCTAAGGAAGAAGGAATTGCTATAATGTCAACTACAATCAGCCTCTTTGAATCTTGCGGGATTCTTTTCAAGAAAGGAATAAAGAGCGCTAACATATAATAATTAATGGCAACGAAATTGTTCCCGGACGAGCAATGGAAACAAAATTCGATAAAACGCTTGAAATACTGTTTGAACTCAAGATCGCTGATGTTATGCAGAAAAATATTATCACCATGCGCCCTGAAGATGATATGCTTGAATTGCGTAAAACGCTCCGCAATAGGGGGATTTCCGGTGTTCCCATCGTAAGAAACGATAAACTCGTAGGAATCATCAGCATTGAGGATCTCATCAGATGGTTAAGCAACGGCGGAGTAAAGAGCACCATTGGCGAGAAGATGACGAGAGATCCCCTGACGCTCTACTCCGATCAGCCGATCATTCAAGCCGTTAAGCTGTTTGATGAATACGGGTATGGTCGTTTCCCCGTCGTTGAAAGGGAAACGAAAAAGCTTGTTGGGATTATTACCAAAGGTGATATAATTGAAAGTACCCTTAAAAAGCTGGAGACTGAATACGAAGAAGAAGAAATACGGCAATATCGAGCAAGCCATATCTTCCAGGATATAACGGCAGACTACAAGGAGATATTCCTGAAATTCAATATCGTCGGCAAGGATTTTGATCGAGCGGGGAAAGCCTCCACAACTGCCAAAAAGGATTTAAAGCGGCTGGGAATAAGGCCAGATATAGTACAGAAAGTTGCAATCGCCTCCTATGAAGCCGAGATGAATGTCGTTATCTACACTGATGGTGGGACGATGAGCTATCGGATCACCAAGGATAAAGTATTGATTGAAGTAAAGGATCTGGGGCCTGGTATTGAAGATATTGAAAAGGCTATGCAGCCAGGGTTTTCCACCTCTGAAACATGGGTAAAGGAGCTCGGTTTTGGTGCCGGGATGGGATTGAGCAATATAAAAAAATGCTCCGACACCATGGAAATAAAATCATTTCCGGGTATAGGAACGACCATCAAAATTACAATTTTAACCGGAGAGCATGATGAAGCTAAGTGAAATTGTGGAGAAGCTGCAGCTTGAAGTAAAAACTGAAGGTGAAAAGCTCGATGCAGAGGTAACAAGAGGTTACGCAAGTGACCTCTTGAGTGATGTCATGGCAAATTCACAAGAGGGAGACATCTGGATTACCATGCAAACCCATCAAAATATCGTTGCCGTTGCCGTTTTGAAATCACTTTCGGCAATTATACTGGTGAACAATCGAATTCCAGATGAATCGACCATCAACAAGGCTCAGGAGGAGAATGTGCCAATATTGACTTCAGGTCTCCCTACCTTTGAACTTGTCGGAAAGCTCCATCAACTCGGAGTTACTGGAGCTTAATTCTCAATTGAATATTCCCAAAAACGAAACGAGTGGAGCTTCACCTAGCGCATTGCTGAAAACGATAAACGCAGACCTGCACATCCATACCTGTCTCTCCCCCTGCGGAAGTCTCGATATGACACCGATACAGATTGTACGCGAGGCACTCGCTCAAGGGCTCTCGATGATAGCAATTACCGATCACAACAGTGCTGAAAATGTCCCCGCGGTTATGGCCGTTGCACGAGAGAAAAATCTCTGTGTAATACCGGGCCTCGAGATAACCTCTTCCGAGGAAGCTCACATCGTTGCTCTTTTCAATTCTCCTGAAGATGCCCACTCAATGCAGGAGATCGTTTTCCAGAATCTTCTGCCAGGAGAGAATGATGAGGATCTCTTTGGCATTCAGGTTATCGCTGATGAGTTCGATAACGTCGATGGAATCAATACGCGTCTCCTCATCGGCGCAACAACTCTTACCATTGAAGCAATTGTACAACACATACATGAGCGAAATGGCATGGCTATACCGGCGCATATTGATCGTGATAGTTATAGCATAATCTCACAGCTGGGTTTTATCCCGCCGGATCTCGATATTGATGCAATTGAAATCTCCAGCAATATCACCCTGAAAAGAGCCCGTGAACTCTTTCAGGAAGCCAATACATTTTCCGTTGTTACATCATCCGATTCCCATGATCTCTCCACCATCGGGAAGAGTAAGACAAAACTTCTCGTTCAGAAAGCAACTTTTGAAGAGCTGAAAATGGCCATCAAAAACGAAAAGGGACGTAAAATCATATACGAATAGAATAATGAGTTAAAGAAGATGGAAGATATATCCCTCCATATACTGGATATTGTGGAAAACGCCACAAGAGCCGGTGCAACACTCGTAGAAGTAAAAATCGTCAACAACAGGGAACAGGATCTCTTCCAGATTATCATACGTGATAATGGGAAGGGAATGGATGATGACATGGTAAACAGGGTGCGCGATCCCTTTACCACCACAAAAACCGAACGAAGAGTAGGACTGGGAATACCCATGCTGGAGCAAGCAGCAACGGAAGCTGAGGGCAATCTCACTATTCGCTCTATGAGAAATCAGGGGACCGAGATAATTGCAACCTTCAAATCCAGTCATATCGATCGGAAACCGCTTGGCGATCTCGGATCGACACTTGTTTCCCTGATAATGGGGAATCCCGATATCGATTTTGTTCTGAGCTATGACAGCGACGGCGAAGAGACCGTTGTGGATACGAGGGAAATAAAATCGGAGCTCGATGAGGTACCGATTACCGAGCCTGCTGTTCTCAAGATGATACGGGACCTTTTCAAGAATCTCGATAATTTTTAAGAAAAGAGTATTTACGTAATTGCGGGCGAACCTGTTCAAGAACAGTTGTGATGGACGACACCCGGGTCCCGCTTTTCTCCCGAGAGGAGATAGCACTCGCGTAACCGACTATCACTCAGAGTCCCTTCACCTGTCCTTTATTCTATTCTTATAATGAATTTCAACATTGAGCTTTCAGAATTGACCGAAAAAATCATTGAAATTATCAGTAAGCTCTGTGTAATCTGTGCTTTCAATTCATTATGAGCGTATCTATAACCGTTTCATCATTTGTCAATAACCTATAGCACTTCTTGATAGTGAGACACGGTATACTATTCTTAATTCTACAATCAGGAGAATGAAATGATTAAAGCATTCAACCGCATCGAAAAAAAGGCGCTGATCGCCATTCTCAAATTCATTGTCAATGCCGATGGGATAATCGAAGAGGAGGAGACCGCGAAATTAAATTCCATTGCCGAGGAGAAAGGCTTTGATGATTTTACCGAAATATTTGCCGAGGTTGATAATGAGATACAGAGCTTCGAGGACTTGCAGAAGTTCATTATTTCGAATACAATTTCACAAACACATAAATACGATATTCTGAAACTCGCGTTGGAAATTGCTGCAATTGGCACAATCGTGCCGGAGGAAGCAAAAATCGTAAAGATCATTGGCAAAGAGTGGGATATCGATATACCCTCGGTTCTCAAGGGGGAATAGGAGGACAACTCTTAAAAGAGGGTGCGCAGGGGTTTATACGTAAGCTCTTGAAGATCAAACTCAAGAAAGCGTCTTTCCCCTTTCTCATCGATGAAAGTTGCTTTAAAAATATCACCAATTTTTGAGTTATCTTTCAATTCAATAATACCGTAGTCTATCATCTGAAGGAAAAACGTTCGTATAATTCCAAAAGACATTTTTTGAATATTCAGATCGGGATGATGCTCGTGATCGTACAGCCCCAGATTAACATCGGCAACCGAGAAATCGCCAAAACAGGAATCGATGTTAATCCCTGTCTCCACACCGTACATCTGCCAGAAACGAACCGCATTAAAAAATTCAAGCGTGCCGGCCACCTCTCCCGAAAGGGGATAGGAGAACTCGGTAAGCTTTCTCACCTGCGGATTGTCGATAACTGAAAAGAGGGGTTGCGCGACATATTTCTTGACTCTCCCCATCTCTCTCCAGAAGCTCGCTTTCGCGAAATCATGTCCCTGAAGAACAGCGCCTGCCAGACCGAGTACAAAATGTCCTCCGAAATGTTCAGGCACAACGTCCGCATCGAGAAAAACGACAATAATCTCATTTTCTGTAGAATCTCCCCGCAGTGAGCAATTGATATGATACAGGGTTCTTCTCATATCTGCCCCCTTCCCTCTTTCATCACCCATATCGGGAACGGTGAGGGTATTGCAGATGACTATCTCTATATTATCATATGCCGATCGAGCTTTCTCTTCAGTGAGTTCCGGATGCTCTCCCGCTCGGCGATGTGAAAGAAAAAACATATCAACGAAATCCCCGAGTTCGCTCTTGAGAAGAAAAATCTTATCGTATATCAGATTAGCCTCTCGCTCCCCAAAAGTTGAGAAGACGACAAAAACTTTTTTCTTTCCTTTCTTCGATAAGAGAGCCTTGAGTTCAAAATCTCGTGCATCATAATAGGTAACGGCCATAAAAGGATTCACCTCCATGAATCGATATTCCGAAAAGATATCAGTATTATGATGATATTTCAAGAGATTATTTAAGAACGGAGATAATAATGGAAGAGATCCATGAGGCGTAAATCATGCAATCCCGTCCCGCCGTCCAGCTTATCGCTCCAAAAAACATGAAATCTGAAACTCTATTATATCATGTAACATTTTTGTAAAATGGTTACTAATCAATTGATATTGCTATTATTAAAGGGCACCTCTAAAAACCGGTATTTACAGTTTATGGATTAATGTAAATACTGGTTTTATCAGGCATTGCGCACACAGCAACACCACGCCGCGCATGCAAGCGTGCACAGGATGTGAAAAAAAACGCTGGCCAAGGGGGCATTATATTAATAGTTTTTAGAAGTTTCCTAAACAGAAACATTCATGAATTCTTTATACCGCTCTCCGGGAGATTCTGATTATGCAGAAAAAAATATATTTTTGTTTAATGTATCTTTTCCGGATATAAATTGTAGAAAAGAGAGAAGAGATGCGGTACATTATAGTCAGTGTAATAAATTCTATGCCATGAATAATTTTAATTATGATACTATCGTATTCGGGTTATTAAAATGAGAAATCTAATCAAAAAGCACATAATAAAAGTTGATAATATTAAAGATGAGAAGAGCTCAAAAAAAATTGAAGAGAAGCTTCAGCGGATGCTGGGTGTTAATAAAGTAAACGCCAATCATCAAAAAGGCAATCTGAGAGTTACCTATAATCTCAAATTCACTAACTTCATGGTCCTTGAAAAGAAGTTGATGGAGCTCGGCTATCGTCCCAAGAGCGATATTCTCAATTCACTGAAAAGAAGCTTTATTAACTTCACTGAAAAGAATGAGATCATAAGTCAGAAGCTGAGATCAACCCATAATAATAATCTCCATCAGAAGCCGCTCAAAAACTGATGGGTGTTATTATTGATAACGCATAACATCCCGTTCGTTACAAATACATTTTGTAAGCATCATTGTTGCTACGATTGTACAGCAGGTTTACTGTTTTCGAAGACCTTTGCGCTCGCGATCTGCTATGTAAAGGGGAAAAAGCAAAAAGCTGTGCTCCCTCGGGCGTAATTATCAATACATCACTGTAAATACTTTAAAGTTCCGAGCGATGTACCGTTACTATTTTCCATACGTTTCTCAAATTCCGGTTCCTGATCCCAATTGCGAAAAACTGATATCTCAACAGATTCTTTGTGGACATCTCAACCTGCATGATATACATTTTCAATAGTGACCCCCTTGTCTTGTATGCGTTAATCCCTGTACTTTACAGGTAAATCCGCGATTGTGCAAGTAGGGGGTCACATCATATTGTCTAAAGCGGTAAGGTATTTATCGCTGAAATTGATTTTCACGGGGAACTGCCAATGGTAATCAGCGCCGAGTTAAGTCTCTATCCTCTGGGCACGAACAGTTTGGGTTTACCCATCAATGCCTTCATTGATGAGCTGAAAAAATTTAATATTGAAATTCAGCCCGGCTCGATGAGCACTCTCGTGATCGGGAATTCGGATGAGATCTTCAATGCAATTCATGCAGCATTTGAAGCTGTCTCTCATGATACCAATGTCGCCCTGATAATTAAAATTTCGAATGCCTGCCCGATCTGAAAATTTTACGCAATAGATGAGACGAGAACCCATTTTTGTTGTTGATATCCTTGGTGTTATTTGATATATATTATCTGTATCTTCAGAGGAGGAAGTTCAATATCGCAATCAACCGATTTCGGATGACCTTCATCTGTTCATGAGCATCAGCAAACGAGCATTCAATACCATTATCTTTAACTCTGGGAAGGAGTAATCGATGAGCAGAAAAATGATATGGGGCCTTTTTATATTTATCATAGCGTATTTCATCGTGCAGATTGCATCGAGCTTCTATATCGATTATGAATGGTTCAAAAGCTATGATCAACTTGGCGTCTTCTGGACTCTTTTCTTTACGAAATTCAATGTACAAGCGCTCTTCTCTTTATTCTTCATCATCCTCTTCTTCCTCAACTTTCTCATCATACGAATAATCGGCGGTAAAGGGCGCATATTCACACAAAATATTCTTGATCGTCTTAAACTGCCCGTTTTCGGTACACCACGCAGGGCTCTCTTTGTCCTTATCGCTCTCGGAGTCGTTATTACCGGCTTCATTATGGGCATCGGTGCATCCGCGTACTGGAAAGAGTATCTGATATACATAAATGCCGTACCATTTGCCGGCTTTCCTCCTGATCCTGTATTTAATATGGATATCGGTTTCTATATCTTCTCTCTCCCCTTCTATAATTTCCTCTACGGCTGGGTAATGTTCGCGCTTGTCATTATCTCTCTCTTTTCACTCTTTTTCCATGTTCTCAACGGTGGCATCTCATTTCGAGGTGGGAAAATCGAGTTCTCGCTCTTCTCACGAGCTCATCTCTCATTTCTTACTGCACTGATCGTCTTCTTGTTCGGACTGAGTTACCGGCTTTCCGCTTATCAGCTTCTCTTCTCACAGCGCGGCAAATTCTTCGGAGCCGGTTATGCCGATGTTCACGCGCAGCTGCTGGCCTATAATGTCTGTATGATACTATCATTCATCGCAGCCGGCCTGCTCCTCTTTAACATATTCAAGAGAAGTTTCAAGCTCCCGATACTGGTACTCATCACGCTCATACCCGTCTATTTTGTTCTGGGGACAATATACCCGTCTCTGCAACAGCGGTTCGTCGTTGAACCGAATGAGCTGGACAGGGAGAAGCCATACATCGAAAACAATATCAGATTTACTCGAAGAGCCTATGATCTGGAGCGGATTATCGAAAAGGAGTTTGCAAACGATTCAAAGCTGACCTACCGGGATATTATAAAAAATAGAATAACGCTCGAAAATGTCAGATTATGGGACTGGCGACCTCTGAAACAGACATATAAGCAGCTTCAGGAGCTCAAGCCCTATTATCAATTTAATGATGTCGATGTTGATAGATACATAATAGATAAAAGGAAAATTGCAGTCAACCTCGCGGCCCGTGAGCTCGCAATTAACAAACTTTCCACTGAAAGCAGAACATGGATGAATCAGCATCTTATATACACGCACGGCTACGGGCTGGTGCTCAACAGAGTTGACAAGATAACGAAAGAGGGTCTTCCGGAAATGCTCATCTACGACATTCCTCCCAAGACAAAGATACCCTACGAGGTAGAGCGGCCCGAAATATATTACGGCGAACATGACAATCCCTATGTCATTGCCAATACCTCAATACAGCCGGGAGAATTTGATTATCCCTTCGGTGATGAAAATCGATATAACCGTTATCGCGGCACGGGCGGCATTGAGATGAATTCATTTCTGAAACGGCTTCTCCTGGCTTTAACATTCAACGATATCAACATCCTCATCTCGAAGAGCATTACCGCGGAGAGTCGCTTTCTCTTCAGAAGAAACATCGTTGAGCTGGTAAGAAATCTTTCACCCTTCCTTGAGTTCGACAGCGATCCCTACATCGTCCTCTCAGAGGGGAAGCTGTACTGGATCATAGACGCCTATACGACCTCCAGCAATTTCCCCTACTCGACCCCCATAGATGCAGGGAATACAGAGATAAATTATATCAGGAATTCCGTAAAGGTTGTTATCGATGCCTATAATGGATCCATCAATTACTACATCTCTGATAAAAATGATCCTATTATACAAACGTATTCGAACATCTTTGAAGGATTTTTTAAAGACATGTCGGCGATGCCGGAGAATCTCAAGAAACACATACGATATCCTGAAACTATTTTCAACATTCAATGTCGCATTCTGCTCAGATATCATATGGACAATGTGAATGTTTTCTATAATAATGAGGACGCCTGGGATATTCCCAAGCAGATATACGATAGTTCCGAAGAGGATATTCACAGTTACTATCTGGTGACCACGCTGCCTGATGAAGCACAGAGCGAGTTCATACTGATCATGCCCTTCACCCCGATCAAGAAGGATAACATGATAGCATTCATGACAGCAAAATGCGATCCGCCGAATTACGGCGAAATTATATTGTACAATCTTCCGAAGGAAAAATTAAGCTTTGGCCCCATGCAAATTGAAGCTCGTATAAATCAGGATGCGGTGATATCACAGCAGCTGACCCTCTGGGGACAAAAGGGTTCCAATGTTATCAGAGGCAATATGCTCGTCATTCCCATCGAGGAATCCCTCATCTTTATTGAGCCGCTCTACTTAAAAGCTGAATCAAGCGAAATGCCGGAGCTGAAGCGAGTAATTGTTTCTTTCGCAGAACGGCTGGTCATGGAGGAGAACCTGAATGCGTCGATCGAGAAGCTCTTCTTTGAGAGAACTTACGAAATGGAATCCGCTACAACCGATAGAGATATCACCACTCGCTTCAGGGAGTATGCCAATAGAGCGTATCTTCATTTCCAGAATGCTAATGGAGCTTTGAGAGCGGGAGACTGGGCGCAATACGGTGAAGAGCTGAAGAAACTGAGAGATGTCCTGAAGGCGATGAAAGACATGAGAGAGTGAAAGAGAAGCACCGCACACCTTCCGGAAAAGAGAGGCCTCGCTCATGTTGAGCTGCTCCCCCGAAAGAGAGGGGCAGGCTTGCAGCTTTTGTGATACCGGTCTTAGTGATCTTCCATCTGGCTCGCTGCTGGCGGATAGATGCCCTTTTTTCTTCTCCAGATGGCAATACCGAAGCGTATTGCTCCGCTGAGAAGAACCCAGGCAGCGATAAGAGCACCAATTTCTATCACGTTATGGACGAGGGTTTGATGCTCGCGAATGAAATCAATGATGAACTTATCCATAGAATAATCCTTTCCCCTTTACCAGAAAAAAATTAACCTAAATTGTCAACAGCAAAATATTGAACGGCGTTAAAAAATTCGTTTTTTCATTCACTGGGCGAACGGTAAATTATATAATATACTGGTGTTTTAACAGTTATACCCTCTATTTGTTCTCACACAATCCTATTCACAGTATGTATTCACCGAATGACCGTTCGTATTCCTGCACTCCATCGATATCATGTTGAATCATTTCGATCTCAATTTCAAAGGAGCCATCCATCTCTCGGG
>Ga0180433_10006551_pt1 | contig 15206 bp, 14 predicted proteins | sample SS_ome_8_FD_132980 | JGI IMG/M metagenome (GOLD analysis project Ga0180433, IMG submission 132980) | Hypersaline lake sediment archaeal communities from the Salton Sea, California, USA - SS_1_D_1 metaG | ecosystem: Environmental > Aquatic > Non-marine Saline and Alkaline > Hypersaline >... | reverse complement strand
TTTCTTTTGTTGTCATTCTAATAGTTTTTGTATTTCCTGTATTTAATTTCAAGGAAACAGTGATATCCGCCCCCCATAGTGGCTCTCCGGTTTCCTTCTCAAGATATATGTTTATATATATATAGTTTCTCACGAAAGGCTTAAACATGGTAGAAAGAGAATCTCTTCCATCCTTAATGGTAAATCCTCGTACGCCATAATCCATCCAGATTGTACTATCAGATTGATTTAGGTCATCGTTAGAAACTTGATCATCACCTATAACAGCAGGTACTGAAAGAACTGAGAGAAAGAGTGGAATGATTGATATCAATACGAGCATGCCTACAATACTCCCATACACGAATTTTTTAGATTTCATTGTTTTTCCTCTTTATTTTTTATATTTCATTTTTTTTGTAGATAAAATAGTTTGATAGAAATATTATAGATCATTTAAAAGCGCGTGTGGAATAAAATTGAAGTCGTTAAAAAATCAGTAATAAAAACTTCATAAAACAGGTATGAATAATAAAAATTTTAAAAAACACTTCACAATAAAATAATGGTGTTCAGAGATTTATTTCCATAAAAAAGAAATAAATTGAAGAATTATCATTATTAATATAAAAATGGTTTTTATTAGGAAGAATTAATGACCCAAGATAGTACTGACGAGACATTTTTTATTGAGAGTTTATGGGTATTAGAAAGCAGGTCTGGAATTTGCGTATTCGAAGAAAATTATGTGGATTTTACGAATGAGGGAATATCAACTGATCTAATAGCTAGTTTCTTGTCAGCATTGCTTACATTTGCGGATGAGACCTTTGCAGACGAGATCCAACATGTTCAGTTCTCAAATCGAAAAATAATCTTTCAATTCTCTCAATATTTAATGTTCATCGTTGCTGTAAATGAAAAAACACCTATTTCGGATTTTCAAATAAAAAAGAAAATTAGTCAAATTTCGAAACAATTCAGCGATAAATATCAGCATATTTTTGCGCAGGAGAGTCATAAGTGGGGACAAAATACTAGTCAATTCGAGCCTTTCTCCGCTGATTTAAGGAAGATCGTGAAAAGAGAACCATTATCAATAAAATTCCTGCAAATGTTTGATTTGAAGGAGAATATTAAAAAAATCGAAAGTTTTTTTGATAAACAAGTTGAAATTGCTTTAAAGCGATTAGAAAAGATTAAAATGTTTAAAGATACCATGAGTAAGAAGAAATTGAGAAGAATGAAAAAGTTAGAAAATAAGTTCAAATTATAATATTTCATTTTACATAAATCCTCATTAGCTCGCTCGTTCTTTCAATTATCACAATATTCTCTATATATCATATAAATGATATTCTATTTTTTTAGTCCTCGATCTCCTTTTATGTTTAGAGAACTCGATTCTATTATCTTTTCAAATGAGATCGAGTAATGGAGGCTAATTTAATGAAGTTAGAAAAAGTTCGAAATCACAGATTTAGGGAAGATCTTTATATCAACAAAATCGTCACTCCGAATGGAGAAGTAAATCAAGAAGACAAAAACTTAATAAACCAAATTCTCTTAAAAGAAGTATTAAGAAGGCACATGTAGACTGTATATAAAAATTATTAAATAAAAAAAAATTTTGTTATTTTTTATTGATTTTCGTAAAGATTAATGGCAAGACAAAAGTTACTATAAATGCTATTACAGCGTATCGTATAAATCTCGTAATGACACTAATCTTAAGGGCATCGATTTCAAGTAGAAAAAATACTACTAACAAAATAACCAATCCTATTGCTAAATTAATGACTTTTTGCTTGTTTTCTATTGCTGATGGATCATATTTCACATATTCAGCTTCTAAAAGAAAACCAATCGATAAACCTAATACGGCTCCCGCAATTAACGCGTAATTACCTGCGTCAGAATAAGGATCTGCACCAGGGACCATTTCTAATCCAGCTGTAGGCGCAATCAATATTCCAATCAGCAATAGCACAATAGAAACTACGATAGTTAGGATTATTTTAAGAGACAAGCTCAATGGGTCTATCTTTTCGGTAATAATCGGTTCTAAATACATGAACGCCAATAAGACCAAAATGCCAATACACAGGCCGCCTACAATATCATTAACATCATGCACTCCGATCACAACCCTTGAAATGGCGATTAGGAAGATTATTATAGAACATACCAAGGATGGAATATATTGCTTAACTTTTTGTTGATCTTTGAACTCATAAGCCAAATAACCCCATGTAGCAACAGCAATTTGGGAATGCCCTGAAGGAAATCCATAGTCCGTATGTGTAAGACCATAATCAGCCAACGGATCAACATTGGTAGGAGGTCTTGGATCTTTAAAAGTACTCTTTAATACACCGTTAATATATCCCGAAGCCAAAAAACTGAAAGTAAAATTTTTGGCCAATTTTTTATCATAAACGATAAAAAAGAAAGCACTCATTACAAGGAGAACTACATTTTCACCTAAATATGTGATGACTTCAAATATCGCCCGAACGCCTGAGTTAGGGGAATAAAACGCTTCGTTGAAATATAGCGCAAGAATGAGTCCAATTGTAAAAATGAGAAACCATCCTATTGTTATTATTATTAAACTTTTTTTAGATAAGATTTCGTTAGTTTTTTCTGACATTTTATACACGTATAATTTTTGTTTTTAAATAATTTGATTGAATATACTTAAGATCCTTATCTTAATAAAATGAATCGTTTTAGTTTTTTCAAGCTTTATTCGGGCGAAAATAAATGGAAAAAATTAGTCAACTTTAATATTCGTGTGTTTCTCATCTATTTTCTTTAGCTTCACTTCTAAAATACCATTCTGATAACGAGCCTTTGCGTAATCTGAATTGATGGCAGAAGGAAGCTCTACTTCTTTATAATATTTACGTTCTGCATCGCTCGCTTTAGTTGAAATTGTCAAAGAATGACTCGTGGCTTTTAACTCAATATTTTCTTTCGTAACCCCTGGCATTTCAGCAATAACAATGATTTGAGTAGGTTCTTCGTTAATCTCCACCAAGGGTTTCCTTACACCATACTCTTCTGGTTCTCCCGGTTCTCCAGGCTTTGTTTTTATATTACCAAAAGAATCTACGACTGGGGTTCCATCTGGTCGAAAATGTATATTAAATCCAGCCATAAAAGGCCCTCCAGGAAACCCAAATTTTGATTTGTTTTTCATGAACATCTTTTGAACGTCTTCGGGCGAGAGACTCCTAAACTCTGGTGGTAGAAATTCTGAAATCTTCTTGTATATTTCCTTGAATATTTGCTTGAATTGTTTACTATCGAAGAAATGACTATCGAAATTGTTAAAGAAGTTTAATGGCAAGTCTAAATCTTCATCATCATCTTCATCTTCTTCGTCTTCATCTTCGCCTTTTTTATCTCTTTTAGGCATTATTTACCACCTCAAAATTGAATTAGTATTAAAAAAAGCATATAATTAAATTTAATAGTTAGTATTTTTATTAGCTATTATAATACTTAGAAAAGCGATTATTCTATTAAAATTTTATTCCACTTTAGTATTAATAATTGAAAATAAACAAATAACGAGGAAATTCACATGTATGAGGAACTCGGTGAAGATGAAAAAGAAATGTATATAGATGTATTACGAGAAGCTCCAATGATGCCATTTTCTAATTTTGTGGCTCGAGGGGATATTCCCGATAAGGTCGATATTTCGCGTCCTAGAAACTATATAGATAAGGAAGTTTATCGATTAGTAAGACAGACGAGTCGAGATCGATCGTCTCGATTGATTCCAATATTAGGATCTGCCGGTTCGGGAAAAACCCATGCGTACCATTCTTTCAAAGATAAAGAAAGGGAGAATCGTAATAAATTAGAGGCTGTGGAAGAAATCGAAGTAAGTCAGTTTGAACCGGTTGATTGGACGATTATATATGTGCCATCTCCACCCGCGAGCATTCGAGTGTTGTTACATGTATATACCTGCTTAATTGAAGAAATCGGACCTGAAATCTTGGACATGGTCTCACAAAAATTAGTAGAAAAATGGGGGGGCATCAAAAAGGGAATTTTTCAAAAACCGAAAATCGAGGAAGTCATCCAAAAAGGCATTCGAGAGTTCCCAGGCGTATTTGCTGACTGTGTAAAAGCGCTCGTGAGTTACCAATTGGATAAAAGCAAAAAAGCACTTTCAGAACGCTGGTTATTAGGAGAAGATTTGGAACCAGAAGAACTGAGTGAATTAGGAATTAATTCTGTTATTGAAGATGACGATATTTGTCTTGCAATGATCAAAATCATTACCGAAAATCTCGATCGAGTTCTCATTTTCTATTTCGATGAACTTGAATCACCTTATAGAATGCATGGAGAAGTTGCTGAAAGAAAACTCCTCGAAATTTTAAAACGATTATACAATGAAGTTAAAGGATTAGTGATAATAATTGCTGTTTTAAAGGAAATTTGGCCAAGAATCTTGGAAATTGCTGACGATCCGTTGCGCAGCAGAATGGAACCCGAACAAGAGTTGAAACCATTTAGTCTCAACGATCTAAAAATATTCTTCTCAAAAAGCATGGAGGTATTTTGGGACGATAATAACCTAAATCCTCCGTTATATCCTCTATTTCCGCTAAATGAGAAATTAATTGAAATAATTTACGAAAAAACCATGGGAAATCCAAGGAATTCTATAAAGCTATGCAGGAGATTTATTGATAAAGTAGTAATGGAAGAAATGACCGTTGATCAACTATTAGAAGTAGGGGTTGAACTCGTTGCAACTGCTAAACCACCAACTGAAGCAGAAGAAGTTATTGATTTCTCTAAACCACGAGAGACTATTCAAAGCACGATTGAAGCCATTTTAAGCGAAGAAGAATACGTGATAAATGTAAATCCACAAAGTGTAGCTGGTGCGGCTTTAAAATGTATTATAAAAATCGGCGAAGAAAAAGAAAAGCAGTTTTCAACCCAAATGGAATATAAATTCCTGATAGGAAAAAGATCGCAAACTTTAGCTGCAATGATTGAGCACGGGGGTAAAAAATGGGGTTTAGTCATTCCTTCATGCAAAACCTTTGATAGAAGTGCGGGAGTAGCTGGTTATTACGCAGTAAAACGATTAAAAGATGCAATAACTGAAAAAGCTATTGACGAGGGAATATTAATCGTACCTGAAGGTACTGGTGGTGCCAAATACGAGAGCCTATTAAATAATAATCCCGAAATAAAGAAATTTGAAATGAATAATGAAGTAGGCGAGCAATTAATTGCTAACGCATTAAAATATCCTACTAAAGAGGGTTGGGATATCGCAAAAATAGTTTTCGACGATATTGGCGATTATGTAGCTCCGGTAGTTGAAGAAGAAGTTACAAGCGAAGAAAACCCATCAGATGCAGACACTCCTTCAGAGGATAGCTTATCAGAAGAGTGAAGAGAGAGGAATAATTCTCTTTAATCAATTCTGTTTTATTTCAATTTTAGTAGAAGCCTTTTTATTTGTTTATCTATTACTGCTAAATCCTTATATAATTGTGAAGCTTTTTGAAGATCAGATTGCAATTCAATTAAGGTATTTAGTGCTTCTTCCTCTTCTAAAGCATTTGTAATATTTATTACTTTATCAATTGAGGGCATTACACGTTCATATGCTCTTAATTGCGTGTGCGTTAAATCAATAAATTCCTTTTTTATGTCTTTCTGTAATAGATCTCTTTCTTTTAGCAAATCAGGAAAAAATCCAACTTTCTCAGCCTTTTTCTTTAAAAAAGCATTGATTTCTAGTTCTTGTATTGATTCTGCCAGCTCTGCTGCTTTTTCAAAGCTTTTTTTTGCTTTTTTATACTGTTTATCTTTAAAAAGTTGGTCAGCAAGCTTTATCTCGGCAGATAATTTTTCAGGAATTTTTTCTCCTAAATCTATCAATTCTCGAGCTTCTTCGAATTTTCCATCATCCAGCATTTTTTTAGTTTTCTCGTTAATTGCTTCAGTAATTACTTTGGGTTCCTTTAATTTCTCCATTAAGCTTAGAATTGATGTTAAATTGCCTTTAAGTAACTCTATCATCTTTTTTTTATCCGTTGAGAAGTTTTGGATTATAATATTTTCCGTGTTTTCAAATTCTGTTTTAAGCGAAATCAGCGCCTCTTCTTCTTTTAGAATGAATCCTAAATAGAGGTTGCTTTTATTGATAGAATCCGCGTTCACTTTGCTTGAATAATATTTATATTCATCAGTTCTAATAGTTGCATCAATTAACTCCCTTTTAACATGTTTTTCAATGAAGTCTTTTAAAATTTCCTGCGATATTTTTACATCTGATAAGTAATATTCAGCCAGAATATTAGGACCGAAAGATTCGTCGATTTCATATAAAAAAATTCCTATTGGCATTTTAAATCTCCTTTAATTGATTAATTAATATTACATAAACTTTCATTAATTTATTTTCTTTTTGTCTAATAAATATTTTCCCGTTATGCTTATTTTTTCATTCCTTCAAAAGCGATCTTATCCAGTTCTTTTTGAAGACTTTCGTCAATAGGATTGTTATAGGGTTTTTTTTCAATTTTTATGGCCTCTTCTTTTGCTCTTTTCCGGATAGATTTAGAACCCTGCGCCTTCCATTCGTCGCGGTTCATTCTATCAATAATCAAACTAGGAAAGAAGAATTCCTTTTTAAAAAGGTTTAATGTAGAAGGATGAGATAAGAGTTCTTCAGTTTCGTTGTAGTCTTTAAGAATTTCAGAGGCAAAAGGAGTTCCGTGATCTATAATTCCTTTAAGTAATCTCTTAACCATTCCAATGATTTGATTATCAATTAGTAATTTTTCAATACTTTGAGTAGATTCAAAGTCGAGCATTCCTGGTCCAGAAATCATATTGACTCCTGCTAGACCTGCTAAAAGAGCACCCATTCCCCCTTCAAATCCCGCTTGACCATCAGGAATCTTTGAATCGCTTAAACTCATGTAAGCATGAGTGGGTAAGTTTAGGTATTTACCCATCTCAACATCACCTATATCGATCATCATTGTTTCGATAGCTCCCATTGGTGTTGTTCCTTGTCTCATATCTAGAATTGCGGGGGATCCACCCCATATTACAGGAGCACCTGTTTTAGTTAATTGAGTAATTACAATCCCCGCAAGACATTCCGCACAATGTTGAGTAATGCAGCCTATTAGCGTTACTGGGGCACTTGCACCCGCTAAAGGCATTGAAACAAATTCAGAGGGAATCATGTGTCTCGCAGCATCAATTAAAGATTGAGTAGTAAGATCGGACCACTTTAAAGGGGGGCTTGGGCACGCATCAAATATAGCTAAAGGTTTCCTAGCTAAATCATCTTCTGATAATCGACAAGTTAATAAAATCTCCAGCATTATTGGAAAACTATCCTTGCGAAAAGTGCCAGTAACTATAGGTTTATAACAGTGTGAAAGTGCAGTGTATAATCTATGCCAGTCTTGCGCTTCTTTTGGAACATCATTGTAGACTAATGCCGTACTCTGAGCTTCAATATTATCTAAATGGCCAACGATTTTTGAAAAAAGAGCAAAATCCTTAGAAACAGCTTCTCTAATTTCTCCAGTTTTCTCGTCAAGAATAAAAATTGCTGCAGAACCAGGATCGTAATGGATTTGGTCTTTTTGTAAAGTCATGCTTTCTTTTCCTTCTCGATCATATAAAGTTATTTTGCTAGGTGCGCTTTTCAAACATTTATCTACTACATCTGCAGGGATAGAGAAGTGGTTTCCATCACGAGCAATTCCATTTTGTTCGAATATCTCGATAGCTTCTTGATTCTCTAAGAAGATACCTTGATTTTCTAAAATATCTTTCGCTTCTTTAAGGATTTCGACTTGATGCTCTTCATCTAATAATTTAATTTTCGGTCTTATTATGGTCATTTTTTATCATGAAACATGTGTTTTTATTATTTTATTAAGGATTTAACTAAATTAATGGCTTCAATTGCGCTTGGAGCATATCCATCAGCACCACAATCTTCCATCCAATTTTGCGTAACTGGTGCACCGCCTAATATGACCTTAAATTTCTCTCTTAAGTTCTTTTCTTTAAGAATTTCAATTAGCTTTTTCTGACCAATCATCGTTGAAGTTAGTAATGCTGAAACGCCTATAATGTCAACCTCTTTCTCAAGCGCCTCATTTATAATTTTATCTATAGGGACGTCGGCTCCTAAATCATAGACTTCAAACCCATTAGCACTTAACATAGTACCAACAATAGTCTTTCCAATTGAATGAATATCTCCCTCAATAGTCGCTATTACAACTTTACCTTTAGTGAATGTATCACCTGTTTGTTTTAAATGTGGCAGCAGTATATTCAATGCATCTTGCATTATATTTCCCCCTACCATTAGCTCGGGCAAGAAGAATTCACCTTCTTTCCATAAGTCTCCTATACGCTCGAGACCCTTACCAAATCCATTTTCAATGACATCTACAAGATTTAAATTTTCACTAACTGCTTTTTTAGCCAGATCAATGGCTTTTTCCTTGTCTAAATTTACAATTGCATCAGAAATTTCTGAATTAATATTATTTACTGACAAAATATATTCTCCTTATAATATTTTGAAGTACTAATATTAAAATATTAAAATGTTAATAAGTAGGATCTTTTAAATTTTTATTTAATCTCATCCCTAAATTATTTAGAATTAAATTTTAAAGCACAATAAACTTGAGATTGATTAAAATGGCTAGAATAGAAGATACTTACTGCGAAGCATTTGAAGGATTAGGGGTGCAATTAATGGTCACGGCTCAAGACATGGAATTCTTGAGCAGGGCAGTCAATGCCTTCACTGCCTTACCGTCAACCGTGTTTGGAGATGCTGAAGGAGGAATTGTACGCTGGCTTTCTGAGAAAGAAACGATTGATAAGCGAATTGGAGCTATAGTTCAATTATGGGTAACGGGAACGGGAAAGAAGGCTCAAGCAAAGTTTTACGAACAGTTAGGAAGAAGGATGAGGCAAGGAATTCTAGTCGTTCCAACAACTGCCGTTTTTGACGCATATCCCGGAATTGTTGCAACAACATTTAACATGATGGATAACGTGGGGCATTGCGGAGATGGTTACGAAACTAAAATTGAAAAGTACGATCGCAATTTAATATCCGTTCCAATAATGATGGGATATGACTTTTTAATTGAAGAAGAGCTCACGTACTCAAAAGGAGTTATGGGGGGAAATCTATGGCTTTTTTGCGATTCTGTTGATTCAGGTATTAGAGTTGGACGGGAAGGAGTGAAGATAATTGCAGAACTCGACAATGTCTGTACGACTTTTGATGTGTGTTCTGCAGGATCGAAACCAGTGCCTCCAGACACCAAATTTCCAGAGATTGGTCCATCTACGAATCACCCGTTCTGCCCAACTCTTAAAGAAATCCTATCAAAAGAAGAATTTCAGGTCCCTGAAGGCGTGAAATCAATTCCAGAATTAATATTTAACGCTACTGATGAGCAAACGATTAAAAATGCAATGAAAAAGGTGATCCAAGGGATTATTGACATGGAAGGTTTAGTAAAAATATCAGCTGGAAACTATGAGGGAAAATTAGGTAAGTTCAAGATTCCTCTCAAAGAATTGGGGCTGAAAAAGAAGTATTTCAGTTGAAACCTTAAAAAAGCATGTTCAAATTTCTTGTTCTATATTCTTTCCGTCTTTGTTCTATGAATCTTCCCAGTTCGGTTTCTGGTGAAAGTAGAGACGGATCAGCCTTTTGAATGGCATCAAGAAGTTTTAGTAAATGTAAGGATGCTGATGATTCGCTTAAATCATCGTGTGATAATAGTATTGACACGGGTTCGCGACATTCTTGACGAATGTTTAGAGCAAATGAATTAAGGGTTTCAGGAGTAATTTTTTTTTCGTTAATAAAGTCAATGCTTGCGTTTGAGGCTCCACAAGGACTTTCTACTAAGAGATGCACGTTTTTTGCTATTGGAACGTGATCGTCTAAGTATTCCACTTTAAGAGCGTAGATTGGCGTTCCAAAGAGCCTTAAATACTCGTCGATCTCTTCTATACCTGTATCTGGAGTGGCGTTGCACATACTTTTAGGCATAATGACCTTAGGATTTGAATGAAGAACTTGGCGTAAAAATCCCTGACCTAAATGAATGGATAATATTGTAGGTTTTTGACATTCGCAAATTTCAGCAACAACATCGGGATGCCTGATATAAAGTATGAGAAGGTCTGCATTTTCTATAGCAATCTTAACATCTTCTTCGAGTATAACCTCATCTAAAAACATAGTTGGATCCCTTTCCTCCAATACTTTTAGAATTGTGGAAGGGAATTTCTTTTTTACGACAATCGCTGCTCTATCGCCGTATTTGCCATCACTGAGAATTAATATTTTCATTTAATACACGACATTCCTATAATATAATTCAAGAGATAAAATGAAAAAAGTATAAAAAATTCTTAAATTATAAAATATTGATTATTTATTTAGAGATAATGGATCTCTCTTTATTGGTGGAAATTTAAGTTCATCTGAATCGTTAAACCAAGTTGGGTATTTTTCCGTAAATATTTCAACAATCTTGTCAATAGGTACATCTGAATAGATCCCCCAATCTTTGATATATTCTATAAATATATTCCCCTCTGGATCATGTGAAGCGAATAACGCGTCATGTTCACCATCAAATTCAACCATTGGATAGAAGCCTCCCTTTTCGCACGTTTTTACATCAAATACGGGGGCTGCTTTTACCCATTTCCCATCTAAATATAGTTCGGAGTAAGCATGACAATGGAATGCATTTGTACCCATCATATCTTTAAATCTCTGCGAAATTTTATGGTTAATGATATCTACCATATGAATTCGAGCGGGTATCTCAACAGCTCTTGCTAGAGCGGATAACGTGACTGCTTTTGACATGCAAAAACCATTTTTCCTTCGCATTGTAACAGAAGCTTTTAAATTGGCTCTAATTTTTGGATAATACGCATACGCGTTATATTTTAACGTGTTTCGGACCCAGTAAAACAATGCAACCGCTTTCTCCTTATCTGTTTTCAAGTCCTTGGTAAGTTCAAAAGCTTTTTCATGCACTCTTTTTTTGTCAAAGTCTAAAAATTCAGTTGGTTCGAGATATTCTGAATTTATTACCATACATAAAATAATAGTTGATTTTTTTATAATTTAACTTTTTTATGAAGATTTTCAACCGAAAGTTTATAATGGTGAAGTTTTATATTTTAATTGTCAGCGTTAATTTAATGGTTGTATTTTTTAAAAGCAGAAAATGAAGAAATTTAATAAAATTCGCCAATTTTATCTAACATTAGTAATAAAAACTCAAACTCTACATGATTAAAAATTAGTGAAGTAGAACTCCAATGACAGAAAATAAAAAAAGAAATACCCGTGCACGAGCACCTGAAAAAAAGAAAGAGCAATTTAACAAAATTCTCGAAGAGGGAAAGGAACTATTTATTAAATATGGAAGTCATGGATTTAGTCTGAGAGCATTAGCAAAACGCATGAAAATGTCCCAATCAAATCTCTACAATTACGTGCAATCAAAGCGTGAGCTCTGGATTGCTATTAGAATTAAGTATTTCAAGGAATTTCAAGAGAAATTTTCCGAAATTGTTGAAACTCATAAGGATTCTTATATAGACATATGGTTGAAAATGGCAATATTCTTTCTTGATTTCGCTCAGGCGGATTATAACCGATTTCAGATGATGTTTTTCATTTCAGCGCCTCCTTCCGATAAAGTTGGTCCATTTGAGAACAAGTACAAACCCTTTCAGCTAGTAGAGCAAGCTTTAATTGTAGTAGAACAAGCTATTGATGCAAAAAAAATTAAAGAAGATAGTGCTATTGAACTTTTTTATTATATCTATGGTGTTTTATTAGGAGCTGCTCAGGTAGAATTTCAGTTATCAAAAAAAATATATCAACCAATAACAGCTGAAGAGCAAAAAATATCAATTGATAAATTTCGAAAATTCACTTTAGAAGAGATTAGTAGGCGCGTGGAGCAAGAACTTTTATAATTCATCTAGCTTGTCCGTACCAGTCCTTCAGATCCATCAATTTGGATTCAAATTTCAAAAGAAGGTCACCTTTCGCATCTTTTTCTATTTTTTGAAATATATCTTCGCAGATATCAACATTATCGGCTGCAATATTATTGTTCCATTCGGGATCTCTTGAGAGATCGAATAACTTTTGCTGGGATTTGTCGTTCATCGTGATTAACGCATAACGATCGTCTTTATAGAGAGTACAAATCTGGAAACCGCAGGTAATATAATCACGACCTTCGAGTAAACGATCTTTTTCTTCGAGAAATATCGAGAGGTCCATCCCATCGAATACATCTGGCTTCTCTTCGTTTAAAAATCCAAAAATTGTGGGTAAAATATCGTGATTGTAAACATATGAGTTTGAAATTCTTTTTGGTCCGCTTAAGTTCCCAGGAGGTTTAATCATAAACGGGATGTCTACCAACTCGGGATACATGAACCTAGGAAGCTTCCCGGATGCGTTGTGTTCTCCGATGCTATGTCCATGATCGCTTATGAAGATGATTAAGGAATCGTCGTAAATTCCAAGAGTTTTCAATTCTTCTATAAAATATCCAAACCAATTGTCACACAATGAAACTTCTCCCGCATAGGACGCTCGCATGTATTTTATTTCATCCTCCGTGAGAAAACTAACATTATCACTATAACTTGGTAAATATATTTGTACTCCGTCGTAATTTTTATCAACATATAAATCAAGATAGCTTTGTGGTGGATCCCATGGTTCATGGGGATCAAATTCGTCAATAACGGCAAGAGTGTTTTTCACATCCTTATTTTTTTGGACGAATCTTGTGGCCTCCATAAAAGTTTGCGCGGGAAAATAATCTTCTTCAGCTTTCCTTTCCTCAATATTAGGTAAATACTTCCCTAACATGAACTTTTGATAATTTCTGGCAAACGCATCCTTACCTCTTCCAATAATGTGATGCTTATAAGATTTATTGTATTTCGTTGGAGGACAATACCGATATTTATCTTCCTCATGACCTCGAATCCAATTCCATTCATCAAATCCTAAATGATAGTTCATATTTGGTTTAAATTGGTGATAAGTACTCGTAATAATAGAGTTTATGAATCCGAAATCGTGCATGTATTCTGATAAGTGTTTTTGATGTGGAGGGATGGGAGTCCATCCTACAATCTCTATCACGTCGTCAGTTCTCAAGGGTGGTTTCTCGTGGTTAAAAGGAAATGTACGAACTCCCGTATGGATGGCTCGCCGAACGGGAAGCGTTGGTAGAGATTCTGGATAGGCTTTGTCAAAAATGAGGCAATCTTTTGCAAATTCGTCAAAATAAGGCGTCTTTATCCACTCATTACCATAGATTTTTCCAGTATGATCTCTTCTGAGGGTATCGAATATGATTATAAAAATTTTCATGACGAGAAGTCTAATTAGACATTAATTTAAAAACTTTTTATTATTTACAAACATTCAAAAACCGTTAGATAATATATAATTATTATTCAATAATATAAAAAAAAAATAAAAATTCAAAAATTAATTCTATTGCCTTTAAGATGGTAAGCGTAGAAGTTTTCTGTCCAGAATGTTCAAGAAGTGGTACAATTGAGGTAAGCGAAGAGACTATTAAAAATAACGCTAGAGGCGTTGCAGCTGTGAATGTCATACAAGATATCGTTTGTAAACATTCTTTTGTCGTCTATATTGATAAAAATCTTGCTGTAAGAGACTGTTTCATCACAGATTTCACAATTGAGCTTCCCCAAATAGAAATTGAAGAGAGAACGGAAGGCGTTGTTATTCCTTCCACTGATCAAATCGATTTACTAATAATTTCAATAAATTTAAATGCTCTTACAATAGCCTACATTATTCGGGGCATTCTTCAGAAGAAAAAAATATTACTCATAACTGATATCGAGATTTTAATTAATTACATTCTAAACCTCATGAAGTTCATTTTTTCTAATTACTTTGAATATGACCTTACAATTTGTAATCGTGTTAATTACAAAAAAACGAAAAAACAATTTAAGAATCACTTAATATTAGAAGACAAAAAAATAATTAATGATAAAAGTAAAGTTTTAGCTCAAGACAAGATAAAAATTGAAACTTCTATAGTAGAGAAGTTTTTGTCAGAAGGGGAACATAAAACAAGCTTGATTATCTTAAAAAACGAGATACAAAAGATTCACGACATTTCTCAATATTTAATGGAGATTATCGATAATTTTAAAGGAAAAGAAAATGTTGGCAAAAAAGAACTCATCGCTGAGTTACAAAAAATAAGGGGAATCAAGATCACTTTTGCTTACTTGAATTTCATATTAGAAATTTTAAAGAATTATTACAATTTCGACCTTTCTTCAATTTCAGATTACTTTTTTCCCGCTTTTGGAATTTAGTGATGATTATACACACTTCATTTTTTATGAGCTACTTTTATATATTCTAACATCTAAATGGTATTATCTAAATTTTTAAACTATGCTAAAAAAAAATGTGATATCTATGGAAAAAGAAGCAGAAAAAAAACTTACAATAGGTCAAAAATTATCCTACTCTTTAGCGGCAATTCCAGGAGGTTTATTGGCATATGTCTTTGGTTTATACTACATTGATTTCTTTTATCAAGATGTTGGAATGAGATATGAATACATGGTAATAGGTTTAATAATATATGCTGTTATTAATGCATTAAACGATCCTCTCCTTGGACAACTTTCAGATAAAACCGATAGAACAAAATGGGGAGGACGTAGAATTCCCTATATAAAATATGGAGCTCCTATATGGGCATTGTTTTTTGTTTTATTATGGTTTCCTTGGAGTTTTGACAATCAAATTATAATGTTAATTCATTACACGGTTACTATATGCGCATATGATATGATGCTAACATTAGTAATCCTATGTTGGATGGCTTTATTACCAGAAATGACCTCGAATATTGATGAGAGAAACATGGTGAATTTCCTTGTTTTATTAATTGGTTTTTTTGGGTTATTACCATTTATAATTTTAGTTCCCATTTTAAAAGAAGCAGGATTACCAGCGTTTCAGTTTATAAACATATTTATTGCGATTATATCTATAATATGTTATTGGATTATGGTACATCTTAGCGAAGAGAAACCTGAATTTC
>Ga0180433_10006550_pt1 | contig 15207 bp, 14 predicted proteins | sample SS_ome_8_FD_132980 | JGI IMG/M metagenome (GOLD analysis project Ga0180433, IMG submission 132980) | Hypersaline lake sediment archaeal communities from the Salton Sea, California, USA - SS_1_D_1 metaG | ecosystem: Environmental > Aquatic > Non-marine Saline and Alkaline > Hypersaline >... | reverse complement strand
TTGAATAGGCGCGGCTATAACACAATGGCAGTGTGCTAGCTTCCCAAGCTAGTTACGCGGGTTCGATTCCCGCTAGCCGCTCTCTTTCAAAAGGGGGCGCCTCGCCTTACTCTGACCTTTTCCCTGAAAAACGGTTACGGCACATCATTATCCCGGTTCTTCATTTGAACGGCCGATCCGTTTGATCGATTCGATTGATATCCGGCTCCGCGCGCCGGAAAATCATAAAAGAGGCTCCGGAAAAAAATGCCCTTTTATCTATTGCATATCACGGCATATTTGGTATAATATCCATCTGTAGATTATTATGAAACGCTTACTGGCTTTATCATCCCTCTTATGTCTTGCCGGATGCGCCACGAGTGGGCGTGAAACGGACAATCTAGACAAAGTGTCCGCGCCGGGCATATATCATGAAGTGAAAAAAGGGGAAAGTCTCTGGAAAATATCGAAAATCTACGATGTTAGGCTTAAAGAAATTGTCAGGACAAACCGTCTTCCGGACGCAAGCAAAATTGAAGTTGGTCAGCTTATTTTCATTCCTGAGGCATGCGAAGACAGGGCCACAAGGGCAAGTTTTGCCAAGTCACTCAAGATTGAGGGTTTTATCTGGCCCGTAAACGGAACAGTGATCTCGTATTTTGGCTCAACAAAGGACATGGCTAAAAACAAGGGCATAGACATTCAGGCCGCCGAAGGCGCTACGGTCCTTGCCTCTCGCGGTGGAAAAGTAACCTTTGCAAGCGATCACATGAAGGGATACGGAAAAACGGTAATAATTGACCACCTTGACGGATTTGAAACAGTCTACGCGCACAATTCCGAAAACCTTGTAACGGCCAACAGGACCGTGGTCCAGGGCGAGAAAATAGCGAAAGCGGGGAAGACGGGAAGGCCGAACAGGCCCGGTCTTCATTTCGAAATACGAAAAAACCATAAGCCGCAGAACCCGTTCTATTACCTGCCGTAGATCGTATACAGGATGGATAGGGGCGGGGACGAAAGACGACAACGAACCCATGAAAATGACAAAAGTAAATAGGGCGGTTGAAATACGAATCGGCATCTGCCCTGTGAACGCGGCGAACGATTGTCTATTGACCTTCGCAGTAAGGAATAACGATGCTAAGTGAGCCGGCGGTAGGAAAGACATTTTTCGGCAGGGAATCAGTAATACATACGCTTGAGAAAAGGGTAAACGCCCTTAAAAGCGGTTATCGACAAAATGTGGCGCTGACCGGCCAAATGCTGGCGGGAAAATCCTCTATCCTCTACCAGTTTCTCCACAACCTCAAAGACACATCGCTTATCCCGCTTTACATCGAGGTTACGGAGGAGTCATTCGCGTCTTTTGCCGACAGATTTATCGCGACCCTGCTTTACAGCTATCTCTCTTCATGTTCGCACAAGGCGCAAAAAGACATCCCGAATCTGATAAAAGAAGCCGAGGGGCTCATCCCGCGCACGATATACGCCGTAAAAAAAGTAAAGACCGAGTTGCGGAAGAAAAATTACACAAACGCTTACACCGATCTCCTTAATCTCACATCCATCCTGAAGAAAGAGTCGGGCAAGTCCTGCGTTGTTATTCTGGACGAGTTTCACAACCTGGAGTTTTTTAAAATTAAGAAGCCGTACCTGCATTTCGGAAAAATCATGATGATCCAGAAAGACACGATGTACATAGTCTCCAGTTCCCAAAAAAGCACGATAAAAAAAATACTTTCCGAAAAACTCGCGCTCCTATACGGCAATTTCGAGGTCATCGAAATATCCGGTTTTGACCACAAGACCGCCGGGGCCTTTCTCGGGGAAAAGCTGGGCGGCATCCGACTCGAGAAGAATCTGGCGGATTACCTTATAGACTTTACCGACGGCAATCCATTTTATCTTGATATCCTTGCGAAGAAAATGGCGGAAACGGCAAATTCCGCAAAACTTTCTTCCGCCGGCGAGAACAGCATTGTCGAGGCATTTGCGGCATCTTTGTACAATACAAGCGGTGCCATCAGCCAGTACTTTACAAACAGCATAATGAGGCTCCTTGAAAAAAATCTAAGGGAATCTCATTTGGAAGTCCTGATCGCCCTTAGCCTTGGCCACAACAAGTTGGCCGATATAGCGAAATGCCTGGGCAGGAAAAGCCGGGGTAGTCTCAGCGCCAAGCTCACCCGCCTGATCGAACTTGACATGGTCTATAAACAGGGTGTATTTTACGGAATACAGGACAGGGTTTTCGGATTCTGGCTCAGGGTCGTATATCACAGGAAGAAATCGTCGCTGGTTGACGATGTTGTAAACAGGGCGAATGATTTCAGGGAAACGGTTAAAAAAGATATCGCCAATTACCGCAGTGAAAGCCAAAAAGACGTTCCGGAACGCATAAAAGAACTATTTTTACTTTTCAACGGTGAGACTGTGGGAATCGAAAAAAAACACACCAGGCTGCCGCGGTTTACAAAGATAGAACTGCACAAATATTCCAACTGCACGGACATCGTAAGCCGTCAGGAGCCAGACAGGTACTGGATATGTGAAATTCGCAAGGGCAGGGTAGACGAAACAAATATCTCTGACTTTATCAACCGGTATAATCCAATGCGAAAAAAAATCGCAAAAAAAATATGCGCGGCCCCGGACGGAATAAGCGCAAATGCGTTGCTTCTGGCCAAAGAAAAAAACATATGGGTGTGGGACCTGAGAAATATAAACAGTCTGCTGAAGCTCTATAAACGGCATAATCTTATACGCGGGCAGGGACAAACACAAGCATGACAAGAATAGGCATTATATCCGATACGCACATACCGAAAGCCGCGCCTGAATTACCCGCCGCAGTATGCAGGGAATTTTGCGATGTAGATATGATATTACACGCCGGAGATCTTGTCGAATTCGGCGTTATTGCGGAATTAGAGAAACTCGCACCGACACACGCGGTTTACGGCAATATGGATCCTGTCGAGGTGAAGGAACAACTGCCGGTTAAGGATACGATTAAGGTGGGTGCATTTAAAATCGGATTGATTCACGGTTATGGTCCGCCGGCCAAAATCGCAAACGCGGTGTCAGAGGAATTCGGCAGGGTGGATGTGATAGTATTCGGCCATTCGCATTCACCACTGAATCAAATGATCAAAAAAAGGCTTTTTTTTAACCCCGGGAGCCCGACGGACAAAATTTTCGCGGCATACAACAGCATCGGAATACTCGAACTTGGCAACGAAATTAAAGGAAAGATCATTCGGTTATGAGGTTACGGTCGATGACATACGATAGGCGGTGTTCTACGGGCAGGCTTTGGGCCCCGTGGAGAAAAAAATACATAATGATGAAAAAAAAGAAGGGGTGTATTTTTTGTATTGCCAAAAAAAAGGAAACACCGGACGCCGACAATAGGTACATACTCAGGAAGACAACCCATTCCTTTTCCATTCTCAATCGTTACCCTTATAACAATGCCCATGTCATGATCGCCCCTTATCGGCACGTGGGATGGCTCGGAGCCCTGAGCGAAGAGGAATTGCTGGACCTTATGAAATTGTTAAATTACACAAAAAAGAAAATCGACAGGCTCCTTAGCCCCGTCGGCTTTAATATCGGTATCAATGTCGGAAAAATTGCTGGAGCCGGTTTCCCGGGACACGTTCACATCCATGTCGTTCCCAGATGGGCGGGGGATACAAATTTTATGCCCGTAACGGCAGAAACAAAAGTGGTTTCGTGCTCACTGAAAGAGATGTGGAACTTGCTTCGGAAGTAAACTTTAGAGTAGCTGCGAAGAACCCCCTGACAGGACCTTAAAAAATGTTGACGCGTAAAGGAATCGAAAAACAGGAATACATGACGCTGGCACCGTACGCCATGAAGTCCGCCGGAACACGCGGACGTGCCTATAGCGAAACGGAACACGCCTACAGATCCGTGTACCAGAGAGACAGGGCAAGGATCGTTTATTCAACCGCTTTCCGCAGACTGGAGTACAAAACACAGGTGTTCGTCAATCATGAGGGCGATCACTACAGGACGCGCCTTACGCATACGCTTGAAGTTGCGCAAATAGCCAAAACCATCGCGAGGGCGCTCATGTTAAACGTTGATCTTGTAGAAGCCATCGCCCTGGCACACGACCTCGGACATACACCTTTCGGGCATTCCGGCGAAGATTCACTCGCGAAGCTCATGGAAAAACATGGTGGTTTCGACCATAATTCACACGGCTTAAGGGTTGTAGATATCCTTGAAAAAATGTATCCCGATTTCCCGGGTCTGAACCTGAGCTATGAGGTAAGAGAAGGCATTATAAGGCATTCAACCCCTTTTGACAAGCCGCGGGCGTGCACCCGGTTTGAGAACAGGGGTTCACCTTCGCTTGAGGTGCAGGTTGTGGACATAGCGGATGAAATCGCATATGACAATCATGATCTAGACGACGGAATGGCAAGCGGACTCATATCCGAAGAAAGGCTCGCAGGTATGCCGTTATGGAAAAGGGTTTTCAGCGTCATAAAAGAAAAATATCCTAAAACATGCAGAAAAATCAGGAAAAAGCACGCGATAAGAACGCTTATAAATCTGCAGGTAACCGACCTGATACAAAATACAGAGAAAAAAATCAGGAAATTTAAAATTAAGTCACCGGCCGAGGTGAGACGATTTCCGGAAAGGATCGTGTGTTTCGGACGGGAAATGAGCATCCTTCGGAAGCCCTTGCGGGAATTCCTGATAGACAGCTTGTACAGCCATTACAGGGTCGTGCGCATGTCTAAAAAAGCGTACAGATTTGTCGGGGATCTGTTCAATACATACACGGATCATCCGCGGCAACTTCCGCCCCAGCAGGCCGCGCTTCTTAAGAGAGAGGACAAATACAGGGTTGTCTGTGACTACATAGCGGGAATGACCGATAGGTATGCGCTTGAAGAATATAAAAAACTATTTGACCCGTACGAAAAGGTATAACGAATGATAGTAGAACAACTGAACCTGCCGGATAAGGAAGAAAAACTTATAGTCCGCATAGCCGCAGCCTTCGACCTTAAGAAGGTAAAAGACGCCTTTTCAAAGTATCTTGGTTCGTTTTCCATGTGGCTCATCACAAAGAAGGTCTGCAACAGAGAAAAAATAAAAGACAAACTGTGTAAAATAGCGAAATCCGACGCGCGTCACCAAAGGGCCTGCCTCGATTGCATTGAGGGTGTCGTAAAAAAAGCCCGCAGGTCCGAAAAGATAGAGGTCTTCACGTGCCCCTTTAAGAGATACGGTTTCTGCTATCCGCTCGTTTATAACGGCGAGCCGTTCGGCTATATAATCGCCTGTCAGATGCGCAGACGTCCCGACAGGGAAACTCTGGAACTGTTTTCCTATCTCATAGAAACAGGCGTGAGGGGCGTAAAAAAAGAATTGGAACTTGAAGGGCTTTACAAGACGATAAAACCCAGGGCCATTGCCCTATCGACCGTTCACACGGTCCACAGACTGATCACCTCATCCCTTTATCTCGACGAACTGCTGCTGCGGATTGCGCGGCTTTCCATGCAAATCATAAGAGCGAACAGGTGTTCGATTAAATTAATCGACAGTAAAAAAAGAACTCTCCTGCCGAAGGCAACCGTAGATTTAAGGACGCAAAAAACGAAACTCAAAAAGGTTAAAATCGGAAAATGGGCGCCGGGGAAAGCCGTAAAATACGGAAAGTCGATAAAGGGGGATAAATATCTCGCTACGCCTCTCATAGACGAAGATGTCGTAGGGGTCATAACGCTTTACGACAAAATAGAGCGCCAACCGTTTAATCATTCCGACGTAGAGATAATGAGAACTCTCGCCGAACAGGCAGCTATCGCCATAAAAAATGCGCAACTGTACAAAGAACAGGAAAAATTGACGATGGGCAGTATTAAGGTCCTGGCGCAAATCATAGAAAGCAGGGGTACGGGAATATATGTTCCGAAATCCAGTTTTCTGAGAATCGTACAGCTAATCGGACAGGAACTCGAGATGAGGGAGCACGAGCTTAAATCCCTGCAATACGCTACGTTGCTGCATGACGCCGGGGAACTTATGGTTCCCCAGAAGGTATTGAAAAAGAAAGGCAAACTAACCGACAGTGAATACAGGCTCATAAAGGAGCACCCCCTGAAGGGTGCAAAAATAATAAAATCCTTGAAATCGCTTAAGCCGATTGCCCCCATCATTATGTACCACCACGAGAACTACGACGGAACAGGATACCCGAAAGGCCTAAAAGGTGGGGGGATCCCCCTTGGCGCCCGAATCCTGGCGGTTGTCGGCGCGTTTGAAGCCATGATTACAAAAAAGCCGTACAGGGTTTCGCTTTCCATGGCCAAGGCAATTGAGGAAATCAGGAAAAACTCCGGAAAGCAGTTCGATCCGAAAGTCGTCAAGGCCTTTCTGAAGGTAGTCGGCAGGAAAGATATAATCGGCCTCATTAAGAAGGAGCGGCATGACACTCGATAAGCTGTTGAAAAATAAGCTTTGCAGGGATATTGTGAAGTTTTTTCACGAAAACCAGTCCAGTATAGATACGCCAAGGGGTATAGCTACGTGGGTGAAAGAGGAGAGGGGCGTCGTTAAAAAAGCCCTTGATAAACTTACCGCAGCGGGCATACTTCTTGACCATAAGGTTTCTTCCACCACGGGTTATAGCTACACCAGGAACAGGAAGATCATACGCGAGATAGGTAAACAATTAAAAAACACAGATTGATCTTATTTGTTTTTGCCGGGGCGCTTTTTATCGCTGCCGGTGCGCTCTTTGTAACGGCCGGTGACATTTTTCTTTCATTTATCGGAAATGAAATACACATAGGGATTTCATACGGAAATCATTCCGGTCTCATAGATTGTTTTGTCCGCAAACGCATAAATCTTGAAGCGCCGGTTTTTTTGATCAAGGATTTTGACCTGGCGCTCGGGTCGCAGAGTGCCCTTATCAGGCCCGATTTTACCGAGGCTCTGGACAAAAAAACGATCACCCTGAAATGCAGCATCAAAAATGCGTCACTTCTGCATGTGAAGGATAAGATCAAGGATACGGATGACATCGCCGGATTTTTCGGCGGCAAAACATCTCAGCTGCTGGATAGGCTGGCTAATGTTCTTTTCGACACCATAGACGGAGAACTCCGCATATTCGGGGAAACGCTTGAATTTCGCTCTCTCAAGGCAGTAAGTAACGAAATAAAGCTAACAGCTTCCGGATCCGTAACCGAATCGGGGAGTATAAATCTTAGCCTCGAGGTATTTTTTGCCCCCGACATTGTGGCTACGTTTCCCGATGAGCTGAAAGCAATGCTTAAGGCTGAGGCAACCGGCTGGTTTAGTTACCGAATAAAGCTGGCAAACAGCGCATCCGAGTCTATTTTTAAACTTGAAACAGACATGTTCAGAGTGGAGTTCAAAGAGGTTGTTGAGCACTAAATGATACTTAACAAAGAGCAGAAAGAGGCGCTTGAAACGCTTGATGGGCCTGTGTTAATCGTAGCAGGTCCCGGAACAGGAAAGACACAGCTCCTTTCCGAAAGAGCGGCAAATATCGTAAGAAAGGCAAGGGCCCTGCCCGAAAACATACTCATTGTTACTTTCACAAATGCCGCCGCCGGGGCAATGCGCGAACGTCTTGCGGCAATAATGGGCCCCGGGGGATATAACATAGAAGTGGAAACATTTCACAGTTTTGCTAATTCAATCGTGCTCGAGTCGGAAGCAGCCATCGGCTACGTAAAGGACAAGATCGACATGACCGAAATCGAGACAATAAGGGCATTGGAACATATACTGGATAACACGCCCGGAGTGGAAACATTGAAGCCATTCGGCGCCCCTTATGTGCATCTCGGGGAAATCCAGTCCCGAATAAGTGAGCTAAAAAATGAAGGAATTACGCCGAAAGAGTTTAAAAAGTACCTCGCCGGTATTTTACCCGACGATGTGGACGTGGACGAAAAATATATAAGGCGTCTTCGATCGCTCTCTTTGATCTATGAAAAGTACGAGGCCCTTAAGGACAGTGAGAGTTCGATTCTTTTTGACAACAGGGGACGCAAGGATTATGACGACATGATACTCATAGCGATAGAGGCGCTGCGCAAAGAGGCAGAACTCCGAAAGAAATTTCATCGGCAGTATAAGTATGTGATGGTGGATGAGTATCAGGACACAAACGGAGCGCAGCTGGAACTTTTATTTCACATACTGAGCGGCAACTCGCCGAATTTATGCTGTGTTGGCGATGATGACCAGGCCATATACCGCTTTCAAGGCGCGACACTTTCCAATTTCCACATTTTGCATAAAAAATTCCCTTCCCTCAAAACCATTGTCCTTAAAACAAATTACCGCTCAACCGGAGACATCGTGGATCTTTCGTCAAAAATCATATCACAGCTTCCGGAAGACGAACGGATAGCCGTGAAAAAATTAAAAACGGCCGTTACGCATAAAAATAAAAAAATCGAATTTTTTGAGTTTCTCACCGAAGAAGAGGAGCTTTCCTTCATCGTCGGTGAGATAAGGCGGCTCGCGAAAACAATAAAGGATAAAAAACCGCTCAACAATATCGCCGTTCTCGTAAGAAAACGCAGTCAGCGACAAAGGGTTATAGAGGCCCTCCTAAGAGCGGATATACCGTACGCGGCCGACGGAAGCGAAGATATGCGTCAGGAAAAACGCGTCCGGCAAATGCTGGATGTACTTGAGATAGCGAATGTAGACATCGAAGGTAACGAAAAAAAATCCCTGGCGCTTTACAGGATACTTTCCGCGGACTATTCCTGCGTCAAACACTCCGACATCCTTAAATTCATAGAATTCGTGAACCGCCGCAAGGCCTTTGCGCGCAGGGACGGCGTGAATAAGTACAGGGCCTTCAACCTGTTTCAGGAATTTCAAAAATGGTTCCCGGTCGGGGATAAAAATGCCCCGTCCAAAAATGAGTCGCGGGACCTGGAAATAACCGCAAAACTTGACCTTGAAGATCCGCACGCGCTTCACCGCTCGGCATGGGCCATAAAGAGACTGCTTGTCGACGCCGGTACAAGGCCGGTCCACGATTTGCTTCTTGGCTATATCGCCGATACCGGTCTCTACCGTTTTATGCTAAAAAAATACGAAAAAAACAGGGCCCTGAAAATAAGGGACCTGAGAACGCTCGTGGCCTTCATAAACGACATAAAAGTATCGACCCTGGCCAGGCCCTCGCTCAGACTTAACGATTTTATCGCGGAACTGGATCTAAGAGAGGTCCACGGCATGCCCGTCAGGGGTGAACTTGCCACACTCAGCCAGGATGGAGTTCGCGTCTACACCGCGCACAGCGCCAAGGGCCTTGAATTCGACGCCGTGATCATGCCATTCTGTCTTGAACGCAGCAGCTGGCCCGTTCGCAGTAAACCCGAAGTCGTGCCGCTTCCCGCCGAAATTTACAGGAGCAGGGAAAAGATAAACGAGAAGGGCCGCCGTAAGCTTTTGAAGTTTTTTGACGAGCTCCGCCTGTTCTACGTTGCCTCAACCCGCGCCAAGGCAAATCTTATTTTCACGGCAACCCCGGGAGAAAAAGTTATCACAAGTCGGTTTTTAAGCCACCTCGGTCTTGCGCCCGGGTCAGGCTCCCCCGACAAAGAAGATAAGTTTCTTTTTGAGTTTCTGGAGGGAAAAACTGGCAGGGACCCTTTTAGAGACACTGCGGAAATACTTCGCGATATGGTAAGAGGCATAAAGCTTACGCCCACAAAAATAAACAATTATTTGGAGTGCGGACGAAAATTCATGTATAACTCTGTACTCGGACTCCCCGGCAAAAAAACATCCCACTTGGTTTTCGGCAATTGCGTTCACAAGGCGCTCGAAGAGACGTACGGCTGCTACATGAGAACCAAAAAGTTCCCAAATTTTACGTTTTTCACCGACTCTTTCCTGCGCGAGCTCGACTTCCAGGGCATCAGCGATACGGTAAAAAAACTATGCATCGAACGCCTGGAAACATTGCGCGGCTGGTTCGCGAGGGAATCGAAAAATCCGGCAATGCCGACCGCCCTTGAAACGGACCTGTCGGTTCGTTTTCCGGAAGGATTCATCTTTAAAGGCAAATTTGACAAGATCGAGGCGCGAAAGAACGGCACAGTCAAAGTGGTGGATTACAAAACCGGCTCTCCCGACAAACACGTCCGCGCCATACACAACTGTACCGACATCTCCAGATACGAATGCGATAACTACTATCGCCAGCTTATCGCCTATAAGCTGATTTTTGACAAAAGCCGACCTAAAGGTCAGGATATTTCCGTAAGCAGCGGTACACTGCAATTCCTTGAGCCTGTCTCAAAAACGGTAAAAAAATACGCCCTCGAAAAAGGCGCATACTGCGATATCAATATTGAACTAACGGAAGATATGGTCTCAAGCCTTGAGAAACTAATAACCCGCTGCTGGAAAGACATACAGGCGTTGAAGTTTGAAAAGCTTCCGCAACGCGACGGCAAGGAACGATGCAAAAGGTGTGATTTTGATTCGATCTGCTGGGACAGGACGGAAATAAGCGACAACGAACAGCCGGGCAATAAATCAGTAAAAAATAAATCGTCTTTCGCGGAAAATACCGCGAGATTAATATCGGCATAAATCATGGCAAACGAATATCAGAAGGAACTGTTTGAAGAATTTGGAAAGCAAAAAGGTAAACTGAAAAGGATTACCGAGAAGATAGGTCACAGCCAGCATAAATTCTACCTTCATATTTCGCCTGAAAATGCCGTCCTCGGCGCCATTATTGCGGTTATGTGCATAATCCTCGCTTTCGCAACGGGGGTTGAGCGCGGAAAAAAGCTGGCACCGCCGGCCGGTGCCGCGCGTCGTTCCGAAAAAGTTGCCCCCGCAAAGAAATCGGCTCCGGCAAAGACGCCCGCCGTAAAAAAGGAACCTGAGGCAAAGGTCCCGGCAGCTAAAACACCGGCCGGCATATACGCGATTCAGATCATCTCGTATAAACAAAAGCAGCCCGCGGAAAAGAAAAAACGCGAGCTAACCGACAAAAACATAGACGCATTTATCATACGCTCCGGCGAGTGGTTTCAGGTATGCGCCGGCAGTTATGCCGATATTGGTGACGCCAAAGCCGCTCTAGAAGGATTTGCAAAAGACTACAAGGGATGCTTTATACGAAGAAAAGAAAGGGAGGAATAAAAATGGCACAACATCCGAGTCTGCGTTCAAAGGAAAAGGGTAAACAACACCGTTCGGTCCTCAAGCGCTACGAAAGGGTTAAAGGGCTTAAGGACAAAGAAAAGTGGAAGGACGGCGATTCTGTTTTTGGCCTGTTGAAGCTAAAAATGCTGAAATTCAAGCTCAAGAAGGAAAAGGCCGCGCCTGCCGCAGGCGAAGGCGCTGAGGGGGCCGTAACTGCCGAAGGGGCGGCTAAAGCACCGGCAGCCGGCGAAACAAAGATCGCTGACAAATCCGCTAAAACGTCCGCAAAAAAAGAGACGCCCAAAAAAGGGGGTAAATAATGATAACATTTGACCAGTTTAAGCAAATGGATATCCGCATCGCAAGAATCACCGCCGTCGAAAATCATCCAAACGCGGATAAATTGTACCTTCTGAGTGTCGATACGGGTGAAGGGATAAAAAAACTCGTTGCGGGAATAAGGGAACACTATACCGCCGAAGAATTGATCGGACGTCAGGTGGTTATCGTCAACAATCTCCAGCCAGCCACGATACGGGGCCAGAGTTCGGAGGGAATGGCCCTTGCTACGAAGGATGGCGAAAAACTCGCGCTGCTTGCACCGGATAAAGAGGTTAAGGTGGGAAGTCCCGTTACATAAGTGCGATTTTTTTCTTTTCGTCGATTCCATGATGTATTCTCCGAGTAATAAGAGGGACCATGTTCAAAAAAATCGAATTAAAACATAAAAAACTCCAGAAATGGATCAATAAGATGGCCGCGATGTGTGAACCGGAGGAAATCGTTCTCATCAACGGCAGTGAACGCCAGAAAAAAGCGCTGGAAAAAGAAGGTGTTTCCACCGGAGAAATCATTGAATTGGATCAGAAGAAACTTCCGGGCTGTATTTACCATAGGACGGCCCCAAACGATGTTGCGCGCACCGAAAACCTCACTTTCATATGCACAAAAAGGCGGCAGGACGCCGGCCCTACCAATAACTGGATGCCGCCCAAAACCGCATACAGCAAAGCCGCTGCCATATTCAGGGGTTCCATGAAAGGGCGAAAGATGTATGTTATCCCGTTTTCAATGGGACCCGTAGGTTCTCCTTTTAGTAAAGTCGGTCTTGAGTTGACCGACAGCATATACGTTGTGCTCAATATGCTGATAATGACAACGGCCGGCAAAAAAGTATTGGATTACCTCGGCCGCAATAAACCGTTTACAAAGTGTCTTCACGGCAAAGCCGAAAGAGACATAAGGAAAAGGCTCATTCTTCATTTTCCGGAAGATAATGCCATCTGGAGTGTAGGCTCCGGTTACGGCGGAAATGTACTTCTTGGAAAAAAGTGCCTATCCCTGCGCATCGCAAGCTTCCTGGCAAAGAAAGAAGGTTGGATGGCAGAACATATGTTGATCCTTGGGCTGGAGAAACCCGACGGCCGCATACAGTACATGGCAGGGGCCTTCCCGAGCGCCTGCGGAAAGACAAATCTCGCAATGCTGCTTCCGCCGCCGGCGCTCAGGAAAAAAGGCTACAGGGTATGGACAGTCGGCGACGACATCGCCTGGATGCGCGTGGATTCTGACGGGGCACTATGGGCAATTAATCCGGAAACAGGTTTTTTCGGTGTTTTACCCGGTACAAACCGTAAAACAAATCCAAACGCCATGGCCGCAATGCGGAAAAACACGATATATACCAACGTCCTCCTGAAACCGGATCGAACAGTCTGGTGGGAAGATGGAGACGAACCGCCCCCAAAAAAAGGCATCGACTGGCTCGGCCGTCCGTGGCGGGCCGGCATGAAAGACAAGGAGGGACTGCCGGTAAAAGGGGCAAACCCCAACAGCCGTTTTACGGCACCTATCTCACAGTGTCCGTCGATCTCTTTCCGTAGAGAACACCATCACGGAGTACCTGTATCGGCGATTATATTCGGCGGCCGAAGAACGAGTCTTGTGCCGCTTGTTTATGAATCGTTTGACTGGCAACATGGCGTTTTCCTCGGGGCTACAATGGCTTCCGAACGCACCGCTGCGCAATACGGAAAACAGGGTGAGATAAGGCGCGACCCTATGGCTATGCTTCCTTTCTGCGGCTACAACATGGGCGATTATCTAAAACACTGGATCGATATGGGAAAAAAGATGACCCGTCCTCCGAAAATATTCTTTGTAAACTGGTTCAGAAAAGACCCCTCCGGAAAATTTATCTGGCCCGGTTTCGCGGACAACCTGCGCATCCTTAACTGGATCTCAAAGCGCGCCGACGGTACCGTCGGCGCGATAAAAACGCCGCTTGGTTATGTCCCAAAATACGAGGACATAGAAACAGAGGGACTCAATCTATCGCGAGAAAGGTGGAGCAAACTTTTTTCGATCAATAAAAAAGAGTGGGAGGAGGAGCTGGAGGCCCAAAAGGCCTTTTTCGACAAGTTCGGGCAGAAACTTCCGAAAGAGTTGACAAAGGAACGCACTGCCCTAAAAAAAAGACTGGAGAGACACAAATGAAAAGCGTTGAGGTTCGTCTTGGACGGCGAAGCTATAATATTCACATCGGAAAAAATATTACAAACAGCATCCCTTCGCGTCTTAAGATCTCCGGCGGGAAAACGCCCGTATTCGTCGTTACCAATGCAAAAATAAATTCTCTTCACGGCAAAAAACTAAAAAAAGCCATTGAACCGCTAAGTAAAAAAACATTATTTTATGAGGTCCCCGATTCGGAAAAAGCAAAATCATTTCCCGTTTACGCGCGAACAATAAGGCGTTTGGCGCGTTTTTCAAAAAAACAAAACCCGATTGTTTTTGCCTTCGGCGGCGGCGTGATCGGGGACCTTACCGGTTTTGTTGCGAGTACCTACAGGCGAGGAGTGCCTTACATACAGATACCCACTACACTTCTCGCACAGGTGGATTCGGCGATCGGCGGAAAGGTCGCCATCGACATAAAGGAAGCAAAAAATATCGTCGGCAATTTTTACCAGCCAAAAATGGTATTATGCGACACGTATTTTTTGAAAACGCTCCCCAAAAGCGAACTGCAAAACGGTCTGGCGGAAATCGTTAAATACGGCATTATAAGGGACCGGACGCTTTTTGCGTTTCTTGAAAAAAACATACAAAAGGTACTGCGGCTTGACAACGCTGCGGTGGAATACACCATTTTTAAATGCTGTACCATCAAGGCTCGAATAGTAGAAAAGGACGAGTTCGACACCATGCGGCTGCGCGCCATTCTGAACTTTGGGCACACCATTGGTCATGCCATTGAGGCGGCCTCACGTTATTCTCGAAGCATCCCTCACGGACAAGCGGTCGCCGCGGGAATGGTTATGGCAAGTTTCATCGCTCTCGACTTAGGAAGAATTCGAAAAGAGGATCACGATAGAATATGCCGTGTTTTGAAAAAGGCCGTCCCGAAGGCATCCCTGAGTCAACTAAAATCCGGTGATATTTTAAGAGCCGTTTCTTATGACAAAAAGTTCATCAACGGAACAAACAGTTTTATCCTGGCAAAACGAATCGGCTGTGCGGAAAGCGTCATTAATGTGCCTGAGGCACTAATAAAAAAAGCCATAGGGGAATATACCGCAGAAAGGGGGTAAGCTATGGAGGCGAGGGAATACAGACCCGAGGACAGCGTAGGGGTAAAGAACCTCATACTGTCCATACTGGAAAAAGAATATCCGTTTGACCGTTCAGCTTACAAGGACAGCGACATAAACGATATATCCGGAACCTACAATGGCGGGGGAAATGTTTTTTTCGTAATTGAAGAAGGGCAAAAAATTGTCGGCGCGCTGGGAATAAAAAAAGACACCCCCAAGAGCGCGCTTTTAAGGCGGTTATTTGTGGATGAAAAACACCGCAAAAAAGGTTTTGGAACGGTACTCCTTAAGAAAGGAGTCGACTTCTGCAGGGCGAATAACTACTCGGAAATTATTTTTCGCGCCACTGACAGAATGTCACAGGCAATGCGCCTCTGCAAAAAAATCGGATTCAAGGAAAAAGACA
>Ga0180433_10006548_pt1 | contig 15209 bp, 16 predicted proteins | sample SS_ome_8_FD_132980 | JGI IMG/M metagenome (GOLD analysis project Ga0180433, IMG submission 132980) | Hypersaline lake sediment archaeal communities from the Salton Sea, California, USA - SS_1_D_1 metaG | ecosystem: Environmental > Aquatic > Non-marine Saline and Alkaline > Hypersaline >... | reverse complement strand
TTTGTTTGACTTAATGCTTTTTGATATTAAAATAAATAAAATTAATGACTTCAAAAAAAACGCAGCAGCATGAGACGCAAGTAAAAAATACTCACTTGTTATAATTGACTTTATAAACAGTAGGATTGAAATAAATATTTCTGATAAATTTATCATATTTATTGCTATTTTATTTATGGGTTATTATAATAAAACTTGTTAAAATACTTTATTATTAAAGTTTATATAAAAACTTTTATTATAAAAGGGTTGCCGTGTTAAAAAATAAATTTGTATTTTTTATTTTTGCTTTTTTATCTATTGCTAATAGTTGGCCTCCACCTGTTGCTAATAGTTGGCCTCCACCTGTTGCTAATAAATAGTCTTTACTTTTAATAACTATACCATAAATAGGGTATTTAAGCAATTAGAATTAGTGCTGGTGAGAGTAAAATGAAAAAGTTGGGGCTGGATCGGGAAAAAAGATTGTTGGAGATTATCAAAAAATTACGTAAAGCTACGGCTTGTATGGCCGAGCCAGCCGCGACTTCTATTGTAAAGGGTTTTGGAAAAGACCCTTTTTTAGTTCTTGTAAGTTGCATCTTAAGTCTTCGAACAAAAGACACAGTTTCACTACCTGCATCGCAAAGATTATTTCAATTAGCAAAGACTCCTCAGGGAATATTAGGTTTGCCATTGGGGCAAATTGAGCAAGTTATCTATCCTGTGGGGTTTTATCGTAATAAAGCAAAACATTTGCATGAGATCAGTAAAGATCTGATTGGTCGATTTGGAGGGAAAGTTCCGAATAATGAACAAGATTTATTGTCATTAAAAGGGGTAGGGCCAAAAACTGCGAATTTAGTCTTAGGAGAAGGGTTTGGGATTCCTGCAATATGTGTTGATACGCATGTGCAAAGGATATCTAATAGGTTGGGGTTGGTGAAAACTAGGACTCCTGAGCAGACTGAAAAAGCATTAAAACTTATTTTGCCAAAAAAATATTGGATTGAGTATAATCGTTTACTTGTTCAGTGGGGGCAAAATATATGTGTTCCAGTTTCGCCTTTTTGTTCAAAATGTATCCTTTCTGATTTGTGTCCTAAAATTGGGGTTAAAAGGAGTCGGTAGGGAAGGGTAAGCTTTTAAAGTTGTTTATGTTTAGTTGGTGAGGAGATCTTTTGGATTGGCTGAGAAAGTATTTTTTAGGTTTGTGAGTTGGTTTCTCGGCACTGTATGCCTTCCCCTTGCTCTTTGAGCTACGGTGAGAGGCATCCACGGGCTCGGAACAGGGCAAGATTAGGATGCCCTTCCGGCGCATGAAATGTACAAAAACTAACCCTATTTTTACTCTAAAATTTTAAATTTTAAACATAAGTTTTTATGGTGCTCATTCTTAGATAAAGCTTGCAAAAATTCACAGTCTCCATTAATAAGAGCTTCTTTTTTTCCTTTTCCCCAACTTTTAATTTGTTTTTCAGCATACAGGGCATCATATCTTTTTGAAAACTCCAAAAAATATATTAGTTTTACAGGTTGTCTTTTGCGAGTATAAACGCTTCCTTGTGCTTGATAATGTTGTTTTATCCTTTCAATAAAGTTCTGAGTATAACCCGTATAATATGTCCCATCACTACACTTAAGAATGTAAACATAAAACTTTGTTTTTTTCGTATCTTTCATAACTTGATTATTTTACCTGAAAATTTTAAAATCTTCTATAAATATATTTTCGAATGTATTTTTATAACACTAAAAATTTTAGAGCTAAAGTTAAGTTACTGTTTTTAGATTTTATAAAGCGCCCGAAGGGCATCCTAACATTGGCCTGTTCCGAGCCCGTGTACGCCTCTCACCGTAGCTCGAAGAGCAAGGGGAAGGCGGACAGTGCCGAGGAACCAAGAAACAAACTTAAAAAACATCCCCTTAACCAACAAAAAAACCTCTCATCAATTTATCCTCAACTTAAAAAAATAATCTTTTTAAAGAGTTTTTATTTCTTTTTAAGAACAGGTAACATATTTTTTATATAACTTTTTACCTGCATAATAGGTCAAAGCTACTGCGGTTCCAGCTGCAGCTATTGTACCGCCATAAAAAACTCGTTCGTGCCATTTTTCCTGAGAAAGTAGGTTTTTGTATAGGTTTTTATATTGGTCTAGGTTGGGTTGATATGGTGCAAGACTGATCTTTTTAAGATCAATTTTTTTGTTGTCGAGTAAGTTGTGCTTTTTCAAAATAGCTTGGAATACTTTTTGTAATTCAGGCTTTTTTGTAAGAATACGTACGTGTCTTGAGCTTTTTGTGCTAATCAAATAGACATTGTTGTTTCCTTGGGCTCGTAGGCCATAGTAAAGTGCACAAGATCCAGCGTATGATAATTGGGGGGCATTCTTTGCGTGGATAATTATAATAGGAATATCAGGAATTTGTGGTACTGACTTGATAGTTTGGATACCCGAAGGGCAATACCATGGAAATCGAATTTTTGCTAGATATGGTAACCAATAGTATGAGAAGGGTGTGTTTGTGATTCCAGGCATTACACTTTTTAGTGTATATAATATTGCATCGTTACCACTGATAAGGGGAGCTTCTAAAATCAATGCTTTTATTTTTTTTCCTTGATCCACCATTGCAATATAATTTAAAGCTGTTCCGCCTCCTTGGGATGTAGCGTGAATGACAATGTTGCTTGTTTTGTCTTTTTTAAGTGGCTTATCAAGATGGCTTATGCATTGTTGTTGCGCAAGATCTTTTGTTGTCCATGTCTTAGGATAATTAACTCTAATTATTTTGATTGTTTTATCTAAGGCGAGGCATTCTTTTATATAGCGTGGACGGCTGCCACCGCCATGTAGTCCCGGAAGAGCAAAAAAAGCAGTATTTAAAACAATATTTTTGATATCTTTGCCATGGGTAATATGGCAAGAGAATATGAGTGTTAGGAGTGAGCATAGGTGAAAATATGTTTTTTTAAAATATCTTTTTTTCATGAGTTGGGCCTCCATTGGGGTTTATATATGTTAAAATATTGGATTTTGGGCAAAAGGTGCTTTGAAAAGGCTTTTGGGAGAGGATGTTACCTTTCTACAGAATTGTACAGATGGAAGGTTCTATATCAGCCAATTTTTTTATTTTATAAGAGTGGTGCTCTTGTTTTTTGATTTTTTGTAGTAATTTTGATTCTCCTAAGAATGCATGAGGAATAAGATATCTTTTTTTATATTTATCTAGTTCTTTTTTATTGCCAATTACAAGCTGAAGTCTTACATCTTGTAATGCCTTATCTTTTTTTGTTTTAAAGCTTTGTTCATCTTTTAAGAGAAAGTCTGCTCTATCTGTTTTATCTTGTATGATAGGGCGTTCTATTTCTAAGAAATTATCTAAAGTGTGATATGCATGAGCCATATCCAAAAATAATGTATCATTTGTATGTATTCTGGTTATTCTTGATACAATATACGATAAGAATGCTGATAATTGTTCTGGCGATATTTGGTTGTATATGCCTGCAACACCATCAAAAGCTGTATTTACTGTTTCTTCAGGTATAGTGTTATCTTGCAGTGCTTTGATCAGTTGTATTATTGCTTTCACTTTTTCATGAGAAACTACCGGTGAAAATGTTTCTTTAATTATTTGTTTGATAGTAAGTGGAAGGTATATATCAATGATTTTATTTGCGTTTACTATTTTGTTAACTTTCTCGGGAAGGCTTGTAGGGTAATGTTCGTGAAACCCTAGCAGAGATGTTTGGTATCTAAATTTTCTTATGTCATTCAATATATTATTTATGTTTCTCGTAAGTTGAAAATTTTCTTGAGGATCTATTGTACGAGGTATATCATTTTTAAGTAGTACTTTTGTTAATTTAACATGTCCTTTAGTGCATGCTATATGCAGTGGTGTTTTGCTATAGGTATCAGCATGATTGTCTAGATAATGGCCAGTATAGTCAGGTATTCCTAGATCTATTCTCTCTCTGCAATACACAAGCTTTGGGGAGCTGAAATTAACATTTGCGCCCCAAGTTATTAATTGTTTTGCAATGGTAATTATATTGCGTTCACAAGCAATATAAAGTGCCGTTTTTCCCTCATCAGTTTGTGCATCAATATATTCTTTTTTTTGTTCTTTTTTGAGTATATATTTTACTATATAGGGATGATTATATAGAGTCGCAATATGCAATAATGTATACCCTTGCTCATCTTTTATATTGATTGGCGTATTTTTTTCTTCAATGAATTCTTTTACAACTTCTAAATTGCCTTGTTCGGTGGCTTCTATGAGAGAAGCATGGTATATATTATTTCTGGTGCTTTGGATTAAAGAGGGTTCCAACATGGCATGTATTTGTAAAGTTATAAAAAAAGAAACAAATAATATGAGAGAAAAAAAATATCTTTTCATAATGATTGCCTCATTATTAAAGCACATTGTTGAAAATCTTGAGAGTATATTAAGAGTGCCAGAAGAGTGATGGGTTGTCAAATTTTGTGGAGTCTGGTTTGGGCGTAAAGGTTTCTAGAGTTATTTGTATTTCTTAGGGAAAGAGACTTATGTTTGGTAATGATTTTTCATGTCCGAATCGTTTCAGGTAAAGATATCGTATTTTTGGTTCTATATCTTGTACTATTTCTGGAATTTTATGCCAATTGGCTAGTGGTAGTTTTGGTTTGAAAAGTTTTATAAACATAGCTTCAAATTGTTCTGAGTATTTTATATCGAGAAACACTCTATTAATTATTTTTTTAATAATAAGATATCTTTTTTTCGATTTGGGAGGATTGTTTTTTGACGCGTTATAATATCATCATGCAGCCATTTGTTAAATTTTTTTGTGTTGCGAGAGGTCGCATCTATTATTGTTTGATAAATTTTTTGTTTTATATTTATATCTGGAAGATGATGGAATTTTTCTTCTATTAAGTGGGCATTGCCGATTATCTGAGCAATAAATGCTTGATTAATCTCGTTTGTGTTTTGAGTATCTATGATATCTAGTATTTGTTTGTCTATGTAATTATGCTTGATAAGATCATGTAACGTGATATTAATTTTTTCAATGCGGCTTGCCCAAAAGTTTGGCATATAGATATCGTACTGCTGTTCATATATTTGTATAATATTTTCAAGTTTTTTTCTATTTTGTTTTAGTATAATTATTTGTTCTTCTGACTCTACAATTTTTTTAAGATCGTTATCATTGTCAACGGAATCAAAATAGTCACTAATCTTTGCACCTCCTTGGGAAAAGTAGTCTAAGATATTTATTTTTATTTTTTCTATGAGAAGGTCAAATAAGCTACTTTTTAAAAAAAGAGGACTTGTGATTTGTTTGTTATTGGCAAGTGCTTGCATAATATAATTTTCAATAAAAAAGCGATACCCCTATGAATTGAGCGGGTTTAAGCCCAAGAAGCTTTCTATATCAAGCATTTCCGTTACTTCTTCTTCTGACAATTTACTCATGTATTTTGTTTCATGGTGTTTTATAGGGAGGTTTTCTTCGAGTGTTCTAATGCGGGCAAGTTCTAAAAATGTTTTAATAGATTTTTTTGTTTTAGCTACAGGGATATGAGCGATAATTTGCTTTTTTTTACGTTTGAATAAATCATATAAAAAAGCATCATTGCCAATATTTTGTGATATATCTAAACTTTTTTTAAAATATTTTTTAGCAAAAAGAAAGTTTTCTTCTTGGGTAAGATCTAAGGAGACAGGACTGCAGCTTTTTGGTTGCATATACAAAATAGCTGTTTGATATTTTTTTCTTTGAAGAAAGATGTTATATAATTCATCTTCTTTTGTCTCATTTGTTATATTTGTAGCGATTTTTCTTTTTTTTGCAGGGATTTCTTTAATGCATGAGCTATATTTTTCATAGCGTTTACGCTTCATGCCAAATAATAGCTGTGAAAATGTTACAAGTGTGACAAGAGCCAAAAGAGCGATGAAAGATCTTTTTTTATAGTTCATATTTTTTCCTTTTTTTATTTCCCTGCGCAGAATACCCCATGTTTTTAAAAACTGGGGATGAATGCGCCAAATCCTTGGTTTGAATACCACGGCCTTTAGGCCGTGGTGCGTTATTCTTTGTTTTTAAGTAATTGATCAGCTTTTTCAAGTAATTGTTCAAGCGTGAGGCCAAATTCTTGTTTGCCGTTTAAGTAACGCAGCGTAATAGTGTTATTATCCACCTCTTTTTGGCCAATGACAAGCATCCATGGTATTTTAGCAAGCTGAGCAGCTTTGATTTGCGAAGAGATTTGCTCACCTGAAGTATCCAGTTCTACTCGTAAACCATGAGCTTTGAGCTTTGCCAAAAGATCTTGCGCATATTTTTTTTGATCATCGGTAATAGTCAAAATCTTTGCTTGTACTGGCGCAAGCCATAATGGAAGTTTGCCTTTAAAGTGCTCAAGCACAATGGCAAAGAATCTTTCAAATGAACCATAGATAGCCCTGTGGAGCATAACTGGACGTTTTTTCTCGCCACCTGAGGCAATATAAGTCAAATCAAAATTTTCTGGCAAGAAAAAGTCTGCTTGAATAGTGCTACACTGCCATTCACGGTCCATAGAATCTTGGATAATAAAATCTATTTTTGGACCATAGAAAGCTCCGCCACCTTCGTCAATAGTGTATTCAATACCTTCTTTATCTAAAGCATTTTTTAATGCTTTGGTTGCTTTTTCCCAGAGCTCATCACTTCCCATAGATTTTTTAGGACGGGTTGATAAAACGACTTTTATTTTTTTAAATTCGTATTTGTTCATTACGAAAAATACGAGATTTATTAATTTGATTACTTCTTGTTCTATCTGTTCTTCTGTGCAAAATACGTGGGCATCATCTTGGGTAAATGAACGTACTCGTAACAATCCATGTAGTACACCAGAAAGTTCATGCCTGTGTACTAAGCCAAACTCAGAATATTTAAGGGGCAATTCTCTAAACGAGTGTGGTCTATTTTTGTAGACTAATATGGTACCTGGGCAGTTCATTGGTTTGATAGCACACGTTTGATCATCTATCTGAGTGAAATACATATTTTCTTTATAATGATCATAATGGCCAGATCGTTTCCATAAATCTTGGCTTAATATAATTGGCGTTGAGATCTCTTGATAGCCTTCTTTTTCCAGCTTTTTACGCAAAAAGTCAGTCATGATATTAATAATGGTTTTACCCCTTGGGTGAAAGAAGGGGAATCCAATACCTTCCTCTTGGAAAGAAAATAAATCAAGTTGTTTTCCCAGTTTTCTGTGGTCATATAATTTTGCTTCTTCTATACGTTTTTCATATTTTTCCAACTCTTCCTTGGTAGGGAAGACGACGCCAAAAATTCTTTGTAATTTTTGATTTTTCTTATCTGCTCTCCAATATGATCCAGAAAGATTGAGCAATTTAAAATTTTTGAGCATCTTTGTATAAGGAACGTGATCTCCCTTACACAGATCATAAAAGTCCCCTTGGCGAGAGAGCCCAACGGTATCTTCTGGAATCTTTTCAATTAGTTCTAACTTAAATGGATTATCTTTGTAAAGCTTTCTAGCTTCTTCTTTTGAGATTTCTTCATGAGTGATTTTTAAATTGCGTTTTGCTATTTCACGCATTTTTGCTGCAATTTTTTCAAGATCTTCTTCTTTAAAGTTTTCTTCAGGCAAAAAATCATAGAAATAGCCATTTGCAGTTGGGGGTCCCAATGTTAACTTTGTTTTGGGAAATAGCTCTAATACTGCATGTGCCAATAAGTGAGCTGCCGAGTGTCTCAACTGCTCAAGAGTATACTTTTTGTCTTTTTTTTCTTCCATGATACGCCCTTATATTCAAAAAAATCATAATTAACACTATAATTATAGCATAGATAGAAAAAAGATAGAAAAAATTGATATGTAAGCATCCGTAAAGTTATTGTGCCAAAAGATGATAAGTGGTAATCTAGAACAAAATATTTGACGATTATTTAATACTTGAGTGTCTTGTAGAGCTATTAAGGGAGCATATGATAAAAAATATGGCAGCTAATAAAAATACTAAGAAAAAAATATATATTTTAGATACCAATGTTTTGGTATATGATCCAGAGTCAATTTTTGCATTTAAAGGTGCACTGGTAGCGATTCCTATTATTGTTTTGCAGGAGTTGGACAAATTTAAAAGTGAAACGACTGATCGTGGTCGTAATGCGAGAGTTGTTGCCAGATATCTTGATGAATTAAGGCACAGGGGCTCTTTGGGAGAAGGGGTGCCCCTTGATAATGGAGGTAGTTTAAAAGTATTGTTTTTAGGTGAAAGCGTTGATGATCTGTGCTATCCATTTAAAGAAAGAACGGCTGATAATGATATTTTAATGATGGGCTGTGTGCTGCGAGATCAGGGATATCATGTTATCTTTATCTCAAAAGATATCAATGCCCGTGTAAAGGCTGATGTGCTTGGGTTAGAAGCTCAGGATTATTTACTTGATAGAGTTACAAAGGAAGATTTCTATAAAGGATGGATCAAAGTTGCAGTGCCAGCAGTTCAGCTAAAGCGGGAGTTTCCTGAGGTTTTACGTGAGCTTGCAGAGGATAAGCTTTTAGATATTAATCAATTTGTTGTTGTTGAAAGCCAGCATAATCCATTTAATTATAAATTATTTAGATATTTAGGATCTAAAAAATTTATCTATGTTGCCGATCCACGATTTGCTTGGCCGCTCAAAGCACGTAATGTACAACAGTTGATGGCTCTTAATTTAATGCTTGACCCTGCAATTCAGATGGTATCCTTGCTTGGAAGAGCAGGGAGTGGTAAAACATTTTTGGCATTACTTGCTGGTTTGCATCAAGTACTTGTTGCTGATGAGTATAAGAAGATTTTGGTATCTCGGCCGGTGATTCCTCTGGGTAAAGATATTGGATATTTGCCGGGAGATGTGCAAGAAAAATTACACAGTTGGATGTTGCCTATTTATGACAATATCGAGCTTATTTTACATCATGCTCATGTAGGCCGGCATCTTGATATTGTAAGAGAAGAATCCTGGGGTCGAGACAAAAAACATAAAGATAAAAAATATAGAGATAGAAAAGAGAAAGAACGGCAAAAACTGGGGACAGTTGATCAACTTGTAAGAAGGGGAAAGTTAAGTATGGAAGCAATTACCTATATGCGTGGACGATCTATTCCATATCAATTTATTTTAATTGATGAGGTACAGAATTTAACACCTCATGAGGTAAAGACATTGGTTACTCGTGTTGGTGAGGGAAGTAAGATAATATTGGCAGGTGATCCATACCAGATAGATTCTCCCTACTTGGATTTTAGCACAAATGGCTTAGTGTTGACGAGTGAGCGCTTTAAAGGGCAGCCAGTATTTGGTTCTGTATATCTAGAAACCAGTGAAAGAAGCCAGTTGAGCGAACTTGCCAACAAATTATTGTAATTGATAGGGGACAGTATATCCCCCTGACCGTTTGATCATCAACAAAAAGTATGATAAAAAATTTTATAGGGATAGTAGGTAATAGATACGCCTTGTGAGTTTTTTAATATTTATTTTATAAGATGTTTCCATTTGACATGTTTTTTTTTGCTTGCTATGATAAAAGAGTAGATGGAGTATTAGTTAAAGATTATTAATTGTGAGGTTTGACTTATGAAAACAAGAAAAAATATAGCTGCAATGGTATCATTATCAACGATTATTAGCAGCATTTTTTTTAGCTCAATAGATGGTGGGTTTATTAAAAGGCGTGTCCATGTAAGACCTGTTGTTATACAAGATAATAAAAATAAAGAAAATGATACTCTAAAAAAAAGTGCAATACGCCTGATAAAGCGTCGAGCAGGAAGAAGAGCCTTCTTGAGAAGATAAATTAATAGAGATTATTATAATTATAATGGAGAAAATATTATGAAACTTGCAAAAATAATAACACTTGCGTTATCTATACTTCCTGTGTTTGGCATGGTTGATCTACAAGGTTACTGCAGACATTACAGGTTCTGCTGCAATTACCGTAGGCCTCGAGTTAACTTAAATTTTTCCTTTGGTGAAACAGTACCTGGGTATAGATACTATACAACACCAAGAAGGAGGATTGTAAGAAGGTATTATGAGCCTGCAATAGAAAAAAAAGTTGTAGTAATAAAGAAAAGGCCTCAAAGGCGCGTTATTAAGAAGAAAGTGGTAAAAAGAATATCAAAAAGACGTCCAAGAAAACGTATAAAGAAAGTTGTAAGAACCACAACTACCTACCCAAGAAGACGTCTCAAAAAGAAAGTTGTAAGTTATAGGCGTCGTCCAGTGCGTGTTCGAGAAGAAGTTATTGAATATACAAGGCCTGAGCCAAATATATTAGGCTTAGCTGCAGGGTTTACTGGTTTAATGGTAGGTGCTGTGTTAGCAAGTAGTTAAAGTACGCATATAAAATTTTAAAAATATATTGTGCCGTTTTGATTTATATATTGAAACAAACGGCGCAATTGTTTTTTTATAAGTGCTGTTATACTGTGTTTCTGGAGCAAAAGAGCTCTTTTTGAAGAGAATTAAAGTATAAATTGATATGGCTGCTTCAAATAGAAAGTATTTGTTGATTTTTTTTTAAAAACCTGTTAAGGTTGTAATAAGAGGCTCGGGTGTTCTGAGCTAAAATATTTTATAGCATTTTCATAATTGTTTATTTAGGGGTATTGGTTGTGTTGAGTTATAAGTCTAAAAAAGCATTGTTCTTTGTTTTAGTTTTACTTAATGTTCATGTAGTTTTTTCTATTAACAGAAAAAAAAATGAAATATGTAAAAAAGAAAAAAAGGGTATCTTGGTTGAGTATATTTCTATGCAGAAGCATTTGAAAAATGCTGAAACTGATGAATTTATAGAGCGATTTGTTGATTTTTTGGATGAGGCTCAAAATGAAGCGGAAAAAAAAGAAAAAGTGAAAAATTTTTTACATGCAATTATAACTTCTAAGAAGTATAATGAATTAAAAAGAAAATATGCTGTTAGATTGGTAACAAATCTTGTTGGTGTATACCTAGGAGATTACTTTAAAAAAGGGATTATGAATTGTGTAGCTCCTGATGCTCCTGATTCAGGTTGTCCAGGGATTTATAAAGAGTCTTCTGAGTTAATTGATCAGGAAAGTAATGGGAGTCGAGGTTTTGGTTCTTCACTTTATAGATCAAAGCTAGCGCTATCAGATTATCCGCGAACAATTTTGAAAGAGAAACTTCCGGTGGCAGAAGAATTAAAAAGAAAAAAACTTGAAACCAAAGAAAGCTTTGATATAATAAAATTTCTTATAGAACATGGCGTTAATATATATATACGAGATAGCTTTGGAAAAAACCTCTTAGATTATTTTAAAGAATTTGAATTTGAAGACTCTGAAAGAAAAAAAAGGAAAAAGGAGATTTTAAGATTGATAAACAAACGATCTGATCAAATTTTTCAACGAGAAGATAGAAAAGCAAAAAAACATTTTTTACAAAATAATGATTTGGTAAAAGAAGGAAATGGCGATTTTGAAGTTGATATGCCAAATAGTAATATTGTCATGCCAAAGATGTTTTTGTTTATGGATACCTTCAAAGATAAAGAAATGTTTCATGAAATAAAGCAGAAACAATGTCTGGGTCGAGGCTGCGAACAAAAAAAACGAAAATGGACGAGAAGAATGTCTCCTGTTTCTCCTATGTTAGATCCAGGAGAAGGGCTTCCAAGATCGGACAGAAAAGCAAAGATGCTTTCAGAAAAGAAATTAGAGAAATACAACTTAGCTAAATTACTCTATGAAGGAAATAAAAAAAAATTTTTACGGGAGTTTGTAGCTCGCTTTAAAAACGATGAGTCTATAAAACGTAACCTTTTACATGGGATTATATTTTGTAAGAAATATAATGAAAAAGAAAAAGTAAATATGATGGGAATGGTGCTTTCGCTTTTAGAGAGTTATTTCGGAGAGAAATATAAGATGCTTTTTTTAAATAACTTATCTAAGGCTAATTATTATGATGATGATGGAAAGCAAAGGCTTGTTGGAACGACTCCTTTGATTTTGGCTTTAAGGCTCAAATATTACGATATAGCAAGGCTTCTTAAGGAAGAAGAAGGTATAGACTGTCTCGTAAAAGATGGAGAAGGTAAAAGTGCTTCCGATTATAATGATAGGGAATTTTTAGCGCATTTAGCTTCTAAGAAAAAAACTATTACGATTTAATATCGTAAGATATAGAATGTATGTTTAGAATTTGGGGGAAAATTAAGATAAAAAATATTATAACAAATTAATAGGTATTTGCAGTTAGAAAATTTCCACTTGATTTATTTCTTTGGATTTGTTATAATTACTTTTGTTGTAGGTTGCTTGAGGTTGGGAGGTTTGACTTGTTACATTAACGTTAATGGGTTTAATTCTTAGTTTTTTTTAATAAGTTCCATTATTTAATTATTGTAAAATTTAATAATAAAATTTAATGCGAGGGATATGTTATGTTTAATTTTAAAAAAGTAAGTTTGCTTTCGTTAGTATTATTTGCATCTCACATTGTTTTTCCTATGCATATTGAGGAACAGTCTTCTATGCACTTTGGGGGACAGGAAGAGGAAGCAAACTATGATTGTTTTTGCGAATATCTGCTTCAGAAGCTTGAGAGAGCTGAAGAGTTAATTAAAAGGAAAAACTTTAATCAAGTTCGTGGAGAACTAGAAGCAGGTTTTAATGAAAGACGTGTATCGGAATATTTAGAAAGATATTTTAAAGAAAAACCAGGAAAAGGAGTTGATATTCTTGGTTCAGTTGTTAAGGAGATGGTGCTTAGGGATAACGACTCTAAACTACAAGATGGGCTTGTATTGATAGAATACTTAAGGCCGAAGATTAAATGGGATTTTAGTAATAAGAAAGCAAAAAGAATAGCTAGTGTTGTTAAAGAAGCAAAAGACAAAATCAAACTAGGCATGTTTAGAGATGTTCAAAAGATTCTTGAAGATTTAGCACAAGAACTTGGAGGGAAGCATTGGATTGCAATATATATAAACCAAAATATTGAGCAAGACGAAAATGCAAATTTGATTCATGCAGTGATTTATTCAATGGGGAACAAGTCAAGGTTAAATAAGGCAAAAAGACATATAGTTAGTCCCAAAGAGGCAACTTGCGCTTTAGACCTTATTAGATTTTTATTGCAGTCAGGGGTTAATGTTAACGGGAGATCTATGGATAAAAGAAGGACTCCTCTATTGGTATTTTCAAGAAATCTGATAGCAACCATTGTTTATTATTATAGTAATCCAGATCCAAGAAGATTATTTGGCAAATTACTTGAAAAGACTTTAAGCCTTTTATTGTGTTATAGAGCGGATTTATCTTCAGAAGATAGTGAGTATGAAAAAAATATTATATGTTGGTTTTTAGAAGATCTTAATCTTTCTGTTAATGATGAAGAAGAGATTAATAGAAGACGCCCATTCCTTCAAGCTAAAGGAAAGTCTTTCCGTGGCGAGGATGGAGGTGAGGAAGAAACATTTGAGGCTCAAGATGGGTATTATTATTATGTAAGAAAGTTTGCTGATAGATTCAAAAACAACTTTGAAGATTTCATAGGAGCCTTGCGTGATTCTAGAAAAAAAATGCTTACAATAATTAGCTCAAAAGAAGATATAGGGGAGGCTAATAAATTACCTCAGGCCTTACGGGATATAAGACATAGAGAGACTGAGTGTAGAAACAATTGTCATAAATTAATTATATGCGAATATTGTTTTGGGCGTCCTTGGTGTGAATACTGTCAAGATGGCTGCTATATAGGATGTTGGGATTGTGGTGGAGATCATAGAGTTAAGGGTCATGGGAATTGCGGATCTAATCGTACCTGTAATAGCTGTAATGGCACCGGTATTTTTCGAAAATGTAATCGTTGTGACGAAGGTTATGCTTGTTCTACATGTCGTAGCTATTGCTTAACCTGTCAAAAAAACCAAAATAATCAAAATAATTAATAACGAAATAAAAATAAGAAATAAAAAAGCTTTTGGACTTGCTTTATGTATAAGTCCAGAAGCTTTTTTTGTTGAATAATTATTTTTTTAAAAAATAAAAAAAATGTTTTTGCGTTATTTTGGATTCATAAATGGATTACAGGATAACACTCGCTTTGTGATAAGCCAAATGGCTTTTAAAAGAGGTTCTTTTCTGAGAGTTTCTTCGGCATAATCAGTGCAGCTGATTGGGTGTTTGCAATGAGCTGGGCCCAAAAGGGGCCGTAAGCCACGGATGAGAAATATGAGCAGATAACCTATTGATTTGGCTATAAGATGAAATAAAGATTTAAGTTTTAAGAGAATATTTTTCATAATTTTTAATACTATACTGTAAAATGTCTTTTAATTGCTTAAAAGACAGGTTTATTCCCTCTTTTTTGATAATTATAACCATGTCTATGAGCTTTTTGTATAGCTTTTGCTCATAAAACAGGGATTTTATACGCCTCCGAATAAGATTTCTTTGAGGGGCATTTCCCACTTTTTTCGAGGTAATTACCAAAATCCTTCCAAAATCGAGCGTTGCAGGGGAACATAAAACATCAAGGCCAGAGTGTCTTAAGACACGCTTGGCCTTTCTAAAAAGCTTTTTAACCTCCTGCGAGGAGAAATTGCTTATATTCTTCGAAATTTTTGACATAAATTTGCCATTTTTCACAGGATTTAGTGATTGTTAGTAGCCTCTAACAGCTAAGCGCTTTCTACCTTTAGATCTTCTACGTTTGAGAATTTGGCGGCCACTTTTTGTTGCCATTCTCGCTCTGAATCCGTGTTTTCGATTTCTTTTCTTGTGGCTCTTTTTAAATAGTGTAATTGACATTTTATGTGTCCTTTTTACCTAAAAACTTATATTCATACCATTTTACCTTTATTTTAAGGCAAAATGAGTTTTTTTGCAAGTTTAATTTTATTTAAATATTGTTTATTTATCGATATTTTGCCAAAAAGCTCTTATTTTCTAAAAAAATAATAAAAAAGCCCAAAACTCCAGTGTTTGTGCCAAGTATTTTTCGATCCCATTATTTTCTAAAAAATAATAAAACTAATTACTCTAGTATTTGCGCCAACGCGAATTCGACAATTCAATTTTTTTGAAAGCACCCTCTAAAAGGACAATACCAAATCTTCGCTCATCCTGAGCTTGTCGAAGGACTATCTTCCTTTTAAAGTGGAATTTCAAAAAACAGG
>Ga0180433_10006546_pt1 | contig 15212 bp, 12 predicted proteins | sample SS_ome_8_FD_132980 | JGI IMG/M metagenome (GOLD analysis project Ga0180433, IMG submission 132980) | Hypersaline lake sediment archaeal communities from the Salton Sea, California, USA - SS_1_D_1 metaG | ecosystem: Environmental > Aquatic > Non-marine Saline and Alkaline > Hypersaline >... | reverse complement strand
TGTGGGGGGCGACATTGTTTCTGGCATACTCGGCTCTGGTGTGTTTCAGAAAAAGGAACTCACCCTCTACATGGACATTGGCACCAACGGGGAGATCGTTTTGGGAAACCGCGATTGGCTGGCGTGCGCGGCGTGTTCCATGGGTCCTGCCTTTGAGGGGGGCGGCATCAAACACGGCATGCGGGCCGACCATGGAGCTATTGAAGGTTTTAACATCAATCCAGTGTCCCTGGAGCCTATGGTCATTACGGTTGGAAGGAAAAAGCCCCGGGGCATTTGTGGATCTGGCCTCATCAGTGTTTTAGCGGAGTTACTATCGGCTTGTGTCATCGACCGCAGCGGCAAGTTTATTCACGACCTCCCCTCGGATCGGATACGGCCTGGACGGTTCGGGCATGAGTATGTGTTGGCGTGGGCCGAAGACTCGGCGACAGGGCACGATATTGTGATCACGGAGGTCGACATTGAAAACCTGATTCGTGCCAAGGGCGCTCTGTTTGCCGGATGCCTGACGCTTCTTGAGAGTCTGTCCTTTTCTTTTGATGACCTGGATCGGGTCATTATCGCGGGCGCCTTTGGCCGATACATCAATATTGAGAAAGGGAAACGGATCGGCCTGTTTCCGGATATCCCCGTTGAAAAGTTTCATTTCCTGGGAAACGGATCCCTGTTGGGATCACGATTGTTGTGTCTTTCCAGGCAGATGCTTGGCGAGATAGAACGGATTGCCAAAATGATGACCCATATTGAGCTGAGCGACAACCAATCCTTCATGGATAAATACATAGGCGCCCTTTTTCTTCCCCACACGGAAGACGGCTTTTTCCCTGATGTGATTAGATCCCTACAAGCAAACTGCCGAATGATCTGTAACGAAAGGAAGATTGCATGACAATGACCATTGCCATGGCCGGCAAAGGCGGTACCGGCAAGACCACGATTGCAGGTCTTCTCATCAGGTTTCTTCTAAGGAAGGGCGTAAAGCCCATCCTGGCGGTGGATGCGGACCCCAATGCAAACTTGAACGAGGTCCTTGGCCTTAAGGTAGAGACCACGTTGGGAGAGGCCAGGGAGGGGATCAAGGATGGCGTGCCCACTGGCATGACCAGGGATATCTACATGGAGTATAAGATTGAGGAGGCCCTGGTGGAAAGCCAGGGGTATGACCTGGTGGTCATGGGTCGTCCGGAAGGCCCGGGTTGTTATTGCCATGCCAACACACTGCTTTCCGGTTACATGGAAAGGCTGTGCGGAAACTACCGCGTTGTCCTCATGGACAATGAGGCAGGCATGGAACACATCAGTCGGCTGGTGGCCCGCCGCGCTGATATCTTGCTCATCATATCCGACCCGACACAACGGGGCATCCTGGCAGCCAAGCGGATCCGTGATCTTACCAGAGAGCTGAAGCTTGACATCAAAAAGGACCACTTGATCATAAACCGTGTCAATGGTGAGCTGCCTGCTGGAATCAGGGCCGAAGTCGAAGCAGCCAAGCTGCACCTGGCCGGGTGCGTGCCGGAAGACCCCTTAATCTTCCGTTATGATGCGGAGGGACGGCCCACGGTCGAATTGCCGGATGATGCCGGCGCGGTTCAGGCGCTGGATGCCATTTTTGACGCCATCATAACGACTGGAGAGTAACCACTGCCTATTCCATCCTTCCATGGCGCTCATTGCGGAGCGAAGCGGAGCTGAGTTCATGCTTCGGGAACTCTCTATAAGAAACTTCGCTATCATTGACGATCTTTCCATCAGCTTTGAAAAAGGCCTCACCGTGCTGACCGGGGAGACAGGCGCCGGAAAATCGATTATCATCAGTGCGGTCAATCTCCTCCTGGGAGGCCGTGCCTCCCCTGAACTGATTCGGACCTCTGAGGAGACTGCTGAGCTGGAAGCCCTGTTTGAGGTCCCTTCTGAGAGCCCCGCAGCCAGGACCGCCCAGGAAAGGGGGGTTGATCCGGCAGACGGCCTATTGGTGCGTCGAATCATCCAGAGAAATGGCCGTCACATGGTCTACATCAACGGACGGCTCGCCACGACACAGATCCTTTCCAGCATCAACGAGGAGCTTGCAACCATAGCCGGTCAACACGCCCACCAGAGTTTGCTAAAGCCAGAATACCACCTCTTGGTCCTGGACCAGTTTGACGGGTTGTCCAAACTTCGGGACGAGGTGGCTGGGTATTATCATGACCTACTTCCCTTGATCAGGAGGCTGGGAAGGCTGAGGGGCGAGGTGGCCGAACAATCAGAGCATCGCGAACTTCTTGAGTTTCAGTGCAGCGAAATAGAGCAGGCGAAGGTCGCACCAGGGGAGGACGAACACCTGGAGCAAGAACTTCAGCGCCTGAAGCATGCCGAGCGCCTGTACGAGGCCGTGAGTCTATGTGTGGAGCGCCTCTATGGCGCCGAAGGGGCGTTGATTGAACACCTGACCGGAATCGGACGGGAGCTTCAAGGGCTCGCCGGGATTGATCATTCTCTAGGGCCCTTGCAGGAAAGGGTCGAGACAGCTACCTTCGAGTTGGAAGACATTGCCAATGAGCTGCAGGGCTATCTGCAGGGCATTGTCTTTGACAGGGACCGATTGGAAGCTGTTGAGCTGCGGCTGGACGCCCTCCAGAAACTGAAGCGGAAGCATGGCGGGTCCCTCGATTCAGTGCTCACTTACGGCAAGGAGGTTGCGGAGGAATTGAAGCGTGTGTCCGGCCTGCCCGATGAGATCGCTGAGACAGAGACCCGGATTGAAAGGTTGCATGGGACGCTGGCAAGCTCGTGCCAAGAGCTTTCTGACCGGAGAAAACGGGCTGCCGTGCGCCTGGCGGGCAAGGTTCAAGAAGAGCTGGCATCCCTGGGGATGCCCAAGACGGGCTTTGAGGTCAAGTTCAAAGGTGTGCCGGTGGACGAACACACAGCCCCATATCTTGTTTTAGGCCATACCGGCATCGAGGCCACCGGCATAGATCGTGTTGAGTTTCTGATTGCCCCGAACGTGGGTGAGGATTTCAGGCCCCTGGCACAGATTGCCTCGGGCGGCGAGCTTTCCCGGATTATCCTTGCCCTGAAGGCCATGCTTGCGACCAGGGAGTCTGTTGAGACGGTGATATTCGACGAAGTCGATGCAGGGGTTGGCGGCGGCGTGGCCGAAATGGTGGGTAAAAAGTTAAAGTCCCTCTCCCGCTTTCATCAAGTCATATGTATCACCCACCTGCCCCAGATCGCTCAGTTTGGAAAACACCATTTCAAGATTGCCAAGAGCGTTCGTGGAGGCCGCACCCACGCCACGATTTCGCCTTTGCAGGGAGAGATGCGGGTGAAAGAGATGGCTCGTATGCTGGCCGGCGTCAAAATCACAAAGAAGGCGCTGGATCACGCCAGGGAGATGATTGGGGCTATGACGAATTGAGGATCGTATTATCACAAGCCGGTCTTGATTCACCGCAACACTTTGGGGGTTTGAGCCGCGAAAGCGAGGGTGTCTGAAAATGGCAAAGTTCCTTACAGTCGAAGATTCCTGTCCCGACGAGTCGGGACTATAGGGTTCTTCAAACGCTCTTCGCGCAACGGGCAATCAAACGGCCGCTTGCGCCCCTGGAGCGTATCCCTGTTTTTCAAGGCGCTAACGTGTTATGGTTTTTTATTAATGTTTCCCGATCCTAAGGATAACGAGAAATGAATATGGCTAAGCAGATTCTGGTGGCAATAGACGGTTCTCAGGCAAGCATGGCGGCCGTAGAATACCTTGCTTTGTTGCTGGGAAAAAACACTCGGGTGAAGATCGATCTGTTCCATGTCCTGCCGGACATTCCACCCCTTTTCTTGGAGCCAGGGGAAAGCATGGCTGAGATGGTCCAGCTGCAGGATTTCTCAGAGCGGGTCCAGGAAGAGAATCGGCGCAAAGGGACCTCTATGATGGAGGAGGCCCAAGGGATTTTGATTGGAGGGGGCATTGACCCGTCGAACGTTCGACCCTTGATCCGAGAACCCTCGGCCGGTGTGGCCCGGGATATCCTGGGGGTGGAACAGGAGGGCGCCTACGATGCCATCGTGCTGGGCCGACACGGCATGAGCGCTGTGGACAGATTCCTAATGGGCAGTGTGACACATAAAGTGCTGCAGCATACGAAGGGACTGCCCCTATGTGTGGTCCACGGCGAGATCGAGGTGGGGAAGCTTCTGATCAGCATAGACAGTTCTCCGAATTCCAAACGTGTTCTGGAGCACGCAGCATGGCTCCTTGCTGAGGCGGGCCCCATGGCGGTGACCATACTGCATGTGTTGGCTCCTCTCATTGGTCAAGAGATGGCATCGATGTGGACAGGCCTCACGGACATGGCGTCCACGATGGAGGAGCGACAGATCGACGATGCCGAGAACATGCTTTCTCAGGCCAAAACCTATTTGACAGAATGTGAGGCGCCCGCCTTTGCCGTCAAGACCCGCCTTGAAACAAGAGCCCCTGAAGTGGCCGAGACTGTTCTGAAGGAGGCCCGAGAAGGCGGGTATGGGTCCATCATGATCGGTCGTCGGGGTATTTCGCGCACAAAGCGTTTCCTGTTTGGCAGCGTTTCCAATAAGATTGTCCAGCAGGCGAGAGACATGGCGGTGTGGGTCGTGTGTTGACGGGGTTCGGTGGGTTTATTCAATGGACTTAACGGCAACAAAAACCTAAGCACAACAGAGACATTCACACTAGGGAGGATACTTCTATGCTGGTTCAAGGATGGATGACGACCGACGTTATCACTGTGGATGAGGACACCTCCATGATGAAGGCTTCCATCATCATGAAGGAGAAGAAGATCCGGTGCCTGCCCGTGGTAAACAGGAAAGGCCAGCTTGTGGGCATCGTCAGCGATCGGGATTTAAGGGATGCCGCACCCTCCAAGGCCACGACCCTGGATGTGTATGAACTGAATTATCTCCTTTCCTCCATGAAGATCAAAGACATCATGACCAAGAATCTGGTTTTTGTCAGGCCTGATGAGACCGTGGAGTTTGCTGCCATTTTGATGCTTGAAAACAAGATCTCGTCCCTTCCGGTCATCAATGAGAAGGATGACCTGGTGGGGGTGATCACGCAGACCGACATCTTTAAGGTGATGATCAATATTGCAGGCGTCTACGCCGGCGGCATTCAGTTTTCCTTCAGTCTTGAGGATCGTCCAGGTTCAATCAAGGAAGCCGCCGACGTGATCCGGTCCTACGGCGGGCGGATTGTGAGCATCCTGTCAACACGGGAGACGGCTGAAGAGGGACGTCGGAATGTATACATTCGCTCTACCGCCCTGCCGGATGATAAGCTGAGGGAGTTGGTCAAGAGGCTGGAAGACAAGTTTGTCGTATTCTATACGTCCAAGGACTTGATAGAGGAGGTTGAAAAACGAAGGGTTCGGATTCCGTAGCCTTTACATTCGGGCTTTCGTGCCTCTTACATGTCATACTTGAAGAATTCGCCCGGGTCAGTGACGGCTCCAAGCTTTTTGGTATACTCGGTAGGCACCGTTCCCTCCTTGAAACACTCAAAGATGGTGTCCTTTGATTCTGGAATGGCCAAGAGTCCAGTCTCTGCATCTATCTTGGCAAAGACCACGCCATCCGGCACCGGGAAGACCTGCACGGGCTTGCCCTTGAGGATAGCCTCCATAAATGCCAGCCAGATCGGGCTGGCAGCCATGGACCCCGTCTCAGCGATGCCCAGTGATTGTTCTTCGTCAAATCCGACCCAAATCCCGGTGGCATAACCGGGTGTGTATCCTACAAACCAGGCGTCGTGTAGGTTGTTTGTCGTTCCAGTCTTGCCGGCTACAGGGCGATTCAAGGCTTTCAGCCGCCAACCGGTTCCGTGCTGAACCACGCCCTGCAGCAGATTCGTCACAATGTAGGCCGTACTCTTTTCAATGACCTTTTCGCTTTCAGGATAGTTTTCTTCAAGGATGTTTTCATCCCGGTCAAGTATCTTCGTGACGAAGCATGGTTTTACACGATAGCCCTGGTTTGCAAAAACAGCGTAGGCGCGGACGACTTCAATCAGCGAAACCCCTGAAGATCCCAGAGCGATTGAAAGGTCTCTGCTCAGCGGGGATTCAATACCCAGCTTTCTGGCATATTCGATAACATTGTTGACCCCAATGTCCCTTAATATCTTCACAGTGACCACATTCCGCGATTTGGCGAGGGCCGTCCGAAAGAGGGTGGGACCGTAAAATTTCTCGCCGTAATTCCTCGGTTTCCATGTAAAGTCTCTTTCTGCATCTTCGAAGACGATGGGAGAATCGATGATAATAGTGGCAGGCGTATAGCCCTTGTCCAAAGCAGCTGCGTAAATAACCGGCTTAAAAGCTGAGCCGGGCTGACGCCTCGATTGTATGGCCCGGTTAAACTGGCTTAACCTGAAGTCTCGCCCGCCGAGCATCGCCTTCACATAGCCGGTGTCAGTCTCCATGCAAAGAAGGGCGCCTTGCACAGCAGGGGTCTGTTCGAGTGCGAGATCCCATGTGTCCGTGTCTTCATGCCTTCCCTTGACGACAACGTCGATGACATCTCCCACCTTGAGAACATCACTAACCTTTTGCACCCTCACATTATAGAAAAGAACCTCCGGATTCGGTTCCCTTGCCCACCTCATGTCCTTAAGTTGAAGATGTCCCTGGTTGCCTCCCATACGAACCGTGGCCTTGGCTTCATCGTCATCGACCGCCACCACGACCCCCTGTACGATCCTGTCTTGTCCCAGCGGCTCTCTTTCAAGGGTTTTCTGGGTTTGCTGAGAAAAAGTCTCAATGTCCTCGGGCGCCAGATGCTTGATGGGTCCCCTGTATCCCTGCCTCTTATCAAGCGCCCCAAGCCCATGGTTCAAAGCGTCACGGCCGATCTTCTGCATCTCGACATTAACGGCTGTGTATATCTTGAGGCCCTCATTATAAAGGACATCCTTGCCATATTTTTCCTCGACATACTGTCGAACATATTCCGTGTAATAAGGGACTTCCTCGATGTACCAGTTACGTCTTCCCTTGATGTCGAGCTTCGTGTTAATCGCTTCGGTGGCCTGGAGGTTTGTGATGTAGCCAGCAGCAATCATTCGGTTTAACACATAGATCTGGCGCTGCTTGGCCTGTTCAGGATCCACGAAGGGAGAATAACGGCTGGGGGCTTGGGGGAGGCCGGCGAGCAAAGCACATTCAGCCAGATTGAGATCAGAGACCGGTTTTCCGAAGTAGTTTTCTGCCGCAGCGCCAACCCCATAGGCGCCGTGTCCTAAATATATCTGGTTCAAATAGAGGAATAGAATTTCTTCCTTGGAAAGGGCCTTGTCTATGCGATAGGCAAGCAAGGCTTCTCGGGTCTTGCGGGTATAGCTTCTTTGTGGGGACAGGAAGAAGGATTTGGCGACCTGCTGGGTGATGGTGCTTCCGCCTTGAACGATGCTTCCCGCTTCAATATTCTTAAGAAATGCCCGCACGATGCTGAAAAAGTCGATGCCTTCGTGTTTGTAAAAGCGAGCGTCTTCGGCAGCAATAAAAGCATCCACAAGCATCTGTGGCATCTTGGAAAGGGGGAGCACAATTCTTCGTTGCCTGAAGAACTCTGCGATTTTACGATTGTCATCCGAGTAGACGGTGGTGATAATAGGGGGGCGATAATCCCTCAGGGAAGATATCTGCGGAAGATCTCTTGTAAAGTAGAAATAGGCCCCGCCGATGAAAAGCCCGGCCAGAAGAGCAACAACAAGAAGGGCGACATAGAAAAGGCGCAGCAACCTGCTTAGTGGCGCGCGTTTTCCTCGCCTCGACCTGATTTCTTTGCTCCCGGTTGAACCTTCGGAAGAGACCATCTTCTCGCCCTGCTTGCTACCATTGTGGTTTGACGGCAAGTAACATTAACACGCTCAAAGGGCGCCTCGCTTCAGAATCGGACTACCCGGATGTTTTTTTTGCCCATTCTTTGAATGGCTTGACTCCATACCATGATAATCCTTTTTTAACAAAAAACCCAGGAACAAGCAAGCAAGGCCCATTCAGGCCCACCAACCTGGCATTGACTGAACGGCCTCCTGGTTCCAGGTCCATATTTCCAGCCAACAGAACAGGGCCGGCGGCCAGAAATAGGCTTGACACGTGTGACGGATTCCGACTAATAAGCTTGTCTCATGATTACACTCAATTTTGAGAAATGTGGCGGTTTGGTTCCAACGATTGTGCAAGACTTTGAAACAGGCGAGGTTCTTATGCTTGCCTTTATGAATGAAGAGGCCTGGCAAGAGACGCTTAACACGGGCCAGGCCACCTATTGGAGCCGGACCCGTCAGGAACTGTGGGTGAAAGGCCAGACATCCGGCAACGTTCAGCTGGTGAAAGAGATCCGGATAGACTGCGATGACGACACCGTTCTCTTGAAGGTGGAGCAAATAGGCGGGGCGGCTTGTCACACGGGATATCGGAGTTGTTTTTTCAAAAGAGTGGCAGACGGATCCATTCGAGTAGTTGGCGAGAAGATTTTTGAACCCGAGGAGGTGTACAAGTCAAGTGAAGGATAAATTGAAGCTGGGCATCCCCAAGGGGAGCCTTCAGGATGCAACGATCGCATTGTTCAAGCACTCGGGATGGAAGATTAATGTCAATGGACGGAGCTATTTCCCTGAAATCAATGATGACAGCATTCAATGCGCCATCTGTCGCGCCCAGGAGATGTCCCGATACGTGGAGAGCGGGACGCTGGATGCGGGTCTCACCGGCATAGACTGGATCTATGAAAACGAATCGGACGTGCACATTGTGGAAGACCTGGTCTATTCCAAGGTCAGCCAGAGACCGGCCCGTTGGGTGTTGGCCGTTCCATACGATTCTGATGTAAAGGCCGTGGGGGATCTGGCGGGGAAAAAGATTGCCACTGAGCTGGTCAATTTCACAACAAGATACTTTCAGGATCGAGGCATTGATGTGAAAGTTGAATTTTCCTGGGGGGCCACGGAGGCCAAGGTCGTTTCGGGCCTGGCCGACGCTATTGTGGAGGTGACTGAAACGGGCTCCACGATCAAGGCCCACGGCCTCAAAATCATTCATGAATTGCTTCAGACCAATACAAAGTTGATTGCCAATCATGGCGCATGGACAAACCCGCAGAAGCGAGAAAAGATTGAGCAGATCGCCCTCCTTATGAAAGGGGCCCTGCAAGCCGAAAAAATGGTTGGTTTGAAGACGAATGTGCCCAGGGCGCAGCTGGAAAAAGTGGTGGGGCTTCTTCCCAGCCTCAATGCTCCCACCGTGTCTCCCCTGTATCAATCGGACTGGTTTGCCGTGGAAACCGTAGTGGCATCTTCCGTGGTCCGGGACCTTATCCCGAAACTCATGAAAAATGGGGCCGAAGGGATTATTGAGTATCCGTTGAATAAGGTCATTTAGGCCCGGCATTGAGGGATAATGTCGCAGCCTCTGAGATCTGTGCTAGCCCAAGGGCAGGAACTGACTCGTGATATCCAGGCGCACCCGGGAAATCAAAGCCTTCATTGTCATGGACGTGCTGGAAAAGGCCCACAGCATGGAGCGAGCGGGCATCCATGTCATTCATTTGGAAGTGGGGGAGCCCGATTTCGATACGCCTGAATGCATCAAAGAAGCAGCCATTCGGGCCCTGGAAGAGGGACACACTCACTATACCCACAGCCTCGGCCTGGTGGAACTGCGTGAGGCCATCTGTCGCCACTATCAACGGCGCTATGGTGTCGTCGTTGAACCAGATCAGGTGGTGGTGACTTCAGGGACATCGCCTGCCATGTTCATGCTTTTTGCAGCCCTCCTTGAGCCCGGCGACAGGGTCATCATCTCAGATCCTCACTATGCCTGCTATCCCAACTTTGTTCGTTTTGCCGGCGGCGAGCCGGTGATGGCGCCGGTCTATGAAGACGATGGATTCCAGTTCCGCCCAGAGATGATCCAAGAGAAAATCGATGCCAAGACCAAGGCGATCTTCATCAACTCGCCGTCCAATCCCACGGGAAACCTTTTGTCCCATGAGCGCATGGAGGCGCTCTCCAGGCTTTCCCCCTACATCATTTCTGATGAGATATATCACGGTCTTGTCTACGAGGGAGAAGAACACTCCATTCTGGAATATGGCGACCAGGTCTTTGTCCTGAACGGGTTCTCTAAGGCCTATGCCATGACAGGGTGGCGCCTCGGTTATTTGATCGCACCCAAGGCGTTTATCCGGCCCATTCAGAAAGTGCAGCAGAATTTTTTCATTTCAGCCAATGCCATGGTGCAATGGGCTGGGATCGCTGCCCTGGAGGAGGCTGGGCCGGATGTGGCGCGGATGAGGGCCGTCTATGATGAGCGCCGCAGGTTCATGATCAAGCGGCTCAAGGAGATCGGATTTGGCATCACCGTGGAGCCCACGGGGGCCTTTTATGTTCTGGCCAATGCAAAGCGGTTTTCAACAGATTCGTATAAGCTCGCCTTTGACATCCTGGACAAAGCCCATGTGGGTGTCACACCCGGGATCGATTTTGGGGCCAATGCCGAAGGCTATCTACGCTTTTCTTATGCCAATGCCCTTGAAAATATTGCCGAAGGGATGGACAGGATAGAACGATATGTTGCCGGTTTGAGTGCCTAAAATGCCTAGAGTTTAGTATCATATCCACTCATATTTTCGCGGTTCACCGTGGCTTTTCCAGCAAGTATCTTTATGGTTCATGAACATCAAGTCCGCTGCCTTTATCACCAGCGCTGTCAAGCCTTCCCAGTACCCGTTGCCTGAACGGCCTGAAGTGGCCTTTGCGGGGCGTTCCAATGTGGGCAAATCCTCCCTCATCAACACACTGTTGGGCCGAAAGAACCTGGTCAAAACCAGTTCCACTCCCGGACGCACCCAGACCCTAAACTTCTTTCTCATCAATGATGGTTTCTACATCACTGATTTGCCGGGTTACGGCTATGCAAGGGTTCCCGAGGCAGTGCGAAAGAAGTGGGGACCCATGGTGGAGACCTACCTGAAGTCCCGCAAGGGCCTTGGCGCGGTGGTGGTGATCTTGGATATCCGCAGATTGCCGAATCAGGCCGACCACGACCTGCTTGAATGGCTCGCCCATTTCAAGACCCCTGAGATCGTGGTCCTCACCAAGGCAGACAAACTAAACAAGAATAAACAGGCGCGCCAGCTTGCTCTCATTGCGGAGGACGTGGGAAGAGATCCTTCATCACTGATCGTCTTTTCTGCTGCAACAGGTCTCGGCAAGCGGACCCTGTGGAAGGCGTTGGAGGCCGTGTTGTAAGATGGCCCTCACCATAGACGGAAGCTTCGGAGAAGGCGGCGGGCAGATATTGAGGACGGCTCTCGCCTTGGCCGCTATAATCCAAAGACCCGTAGAGATCCGAAATATCCGGGGTGGTCGCAAGAAGCCGGGCCTAAGGCCCCAGCATCTTGCTGCGGTCAAGGCCCTGGCCAAAGTGACTTCCGCACAAGTGCAAGGGGCGGATGTGGGGTCTACGCACCTCCACTTCGAGCCTTGCCAACTCAAGGGTGGCGCTTACACACTAGACATCGGCACGGCAGGCTCCACTGCCCTGGTGCTCCAGGCCATAATGCCCGGTTTGTTGTTTGCCAAAGACCCATCCCGGGTGAGGATTACCGGAGGCACTCATGTGCCGTGGAGTCCTTGCTTCCATTATTTGAAGGAAGTGTTTGCACCGGCCGTGTCTGAGATGGGAGGCGTTGTCTCTTTGGAGCTTGGGCCCTGGGGTTGGTATCCGAAGGGTGGGGGAAGGGTCGTTGTATCCATATCACCGGTTGGGAGATTGTCTGCTCTCAAGAGGACAAACCGGGGCAGCCTCACGGGCCTGTACGTCCTTTCAGGCGTTTCAAACCTGCCCGCCAGTATCGGTGAAAGGCAGCGAGACCAGGCGCTGAGGCGCCTCCAAGCTCAGGGCTACGCTCCCACCAGAATTGATCTCCTCAAAGGTCCTTCTCCAGGTCCCGGCGCCGTCGTTTTTTTAAAGGCTGAGTTTGAACAGGGCGCCGCCGGTTTCACGGCCTTGGGCCAAAGAGGCAAGCCGGCTGAAACGGTCGCGGACGAGGCGTGTTCAGGGTTTTTTAAATTCATGGCCTCCCAAGCTGCTGTAGACAACCACCTGGCTGACCAGTTGGCCCTCTACATAGCTTTAGCCCAAGGCGACTCCTGTTTTGTTGCACAGGCCATCACCGAACATCTGCGAACGAACATAGGGGTCATCGAACAAATCCTCCCAGTGGCATTTGAGGGGGACGAGCAATCGTGGAGGAAGGGCGTTGAAGGAATGGCATTTTCTGCTAGTTCCCTGGCATCACCACCTTGAGCAACATATTGGCCGGGATGGTGTCGGTCAACTGCCTTCCGTTTAGCAAGGCCATCTCTTCCAATCTTTTCTCCTGAACTCCCAAGGTTTTGAAAGCCTCTTGCAAGGTTGCAGACCGCCCTATTGAACGAATGCGAACACGCTCAGGCGCCACGTTGATCCTTTCTGGGTCGGAGAGCGCTTTGAACCCGCCCATGGCATGACCAAAAGCCGGTATGTATTTTCCAAAGAGGGCTTGAGAGGTAACACCCTGAAAAACATAGACGTCCTCGTCTTTTTGAATGAAGTAAGCCATCATAGCTAAAGATCCTTGTTGGGCGGCAACATGAGCGATCAATCGTTGAGCAGGCAGGCCATTCACAGAGATTGCATCGAAGCTGATCACACGGGCCTTAGACTTCGCAATGAACTGCCTGGCAAGCGCCTCGGGAGACCTGCTGCGCTTAAGGGAAAAGAGGATGAGCCCATCCCGCCTTTCACTCGCCATTTGCACCCGGGAAGAGGTATTGTTGAGTTTCCACCCAGAGGGCACGGGAAACTGAAACATCAACCCGGGGTGATAGAAAACGTCGTCAGCCACATATCCTTGGCGGGGATCTTCCCCAAAGACCAACCCGTCAATCTGATGCAAGTAGGCCTCTCGGTTCACCTGAAAATTTGGGGATCCCAATCTTTGGGCCCATTCCCGGGCCTTTCTTTGAACAGCGCCTATCCGGTCCTCTGGATTGGGGTGGGTGGAGAACCAGCCCGGCAGGCCGCTTCGATCTGAAGGCGGGTTCAGGCGTTCAAGGGTCTCAAAAAAGTTGGCCATTTGCTTGGCATCCAAGCCCACCTTGGTGGCGTATTCCACGCCCAAATTATCTGCCTGGCGTTCGTTGTCCCGGCTGAATTTCAAGAACAACGTGCTCACCCCAAACTGGGCCAACCCGGCAAGTTGTCCAAAACTCTCTGAAAGGATGGCGCCCAGCCCCAATCCCAACTGAGCCAGCTGGGCCCTGGAGTACTGTTGCGCAGAATGTCTCGCCGTCACGTGACCGATCTCATGCCCCATGACACCGGCAAGCTCCGCTTCGCTGTTGCAATAGCTCAAGATTCCGCGAGTGAGATACACATAGCCACCAGGCACGGCAAAAGCGTTGACGACCGGGCTGTCCAAGACCTTAAAAGCAAAGGGCAACTCGGCACGGTGAGAGACCTTGACCATTCGCTCACCCAGGCTTTCAATGTAGGCAGCCAGCTCAGGATCTTCGTAGAGTCCGTAGGATTGAGCAATCTGAACATCCGTTTGCCGGCCCAGCCTGATTTCATCTGATTCGCTGATCAGCATCAATTCGTGCCGGCCAGTCACCGGATTTGCCGCGCATGCAACCAATGAGAAAAGGAGGCCGACCAAAATCAAATAGACTTTCCATTTGGTGTGTTGGCAGTTCTTCATCAGGCATCTCCTGGCAAAAGCTTTTCTCAAATCCCGATTGGTTAGCATGATACTCATAGAGACGACCTTTGCCGAAACATGGACAGGCAATGGGAGATGAGACAGATACTCGTTGACATATTTTTCTAAGATTGTTAGAAGGCGAGGAAAATAGCAAGTAAAGAAACATAATCCGGGCCGTTAGCTCAACTAGGCAGAGCAGCTGACTCTTAATCAGGAGGTTACAGGTTCGATTCCTGTACGGCCCACCAGTGAAATGAGTGGTTCCGTTAGTCACTGCCGGAGGTCCCTTTTTGGTCACCTCGTTGAAGCAGCCCCAATAACATCCTCCTTTGAATAAAAAATTCTGAAGCAATTTCTGTACGAAGGTAATAAATCAATTAATCTCCCCTTTTTTTTATTTCTTTTTGTCGTCCTATTACCTTAAATGCGTCTAGTTGGCACTTTTTTTCCCAATTGATGAAAGAAAAGCGGGGATTGTCGCCTGTGTTTTCTAATGGGCTGCCAGATAAGTTGTTGAGGTGAAAAGCAATAGGTAAATTAGTATGCATCGAATATAGATTGGCATGGATATTGTTTACATTTCGTCTTAGGCCGTAATGTGCCCCTGTTTCCTCTGCATCCTCGCACATTCCATCACGGCGCAGAGGTGAACACCAGCGTTTCTCGCGTTTCCGCGTTAAAGAACATTGCTTTTTAGATCTGGAGGCATTGATTCATGAAGGCAGAAACTCTTATCACCGGCAAGAAAATGTTTTGCATGGCATTGCTCTGTGTTTTGATCTTGGCTATTTCGTTTCAAGCCTCGGCAACAAGAATCACTTTTGACGAGGACGGTGTAGCGGATGGTATGGCCATAACAGACTACTATTCCGGAGTGAAGTTTAACGGGTTTGGCCTGTATCCCAGCGGGGGGAACACCGGACTGGGAGCGGACTATAACGCCTATGCCTACCAGGATGACCATTCACTGTCCGGGGACAATGTCCTAGGCGTCTCCGTTCCAGGTGGGGCCACCTATCTACAAATGGGCTACAATTATGCAGTGGTTAGATTTGATAACCCAACCGGTTACATCAGTGTGGAGGGCGTGGGAGACCCTTTTGAAGTTTATGTCTGTAGTGATTTTCTCACGGAAGATAATATTGACAACTGGCAGTTGTATGACATATATGAGGTCGACCCTGGCTCAGGTGTAGTTCGCTTCGAGCTTAATCGAACAACGTTGCTACCAGACGGGGGAATACAGACGGTTTTGATCGGAGGCAAAACCGGTCCGGCTTGGTTCGACAACTTTACGTACGGTGAACCCTATGTGGGAGCATTACCGATTTGTTAATTGCCGAATAAAAAAAAGGCCAAAAGTTAAAGCGACATCTGTATTTTTTTATACTTTTCGAAGATTTTGTCATAGGTGCCGTTGTATATGGCGCAACGGA
>Ga0180433_10006545_pt1 | contig 15214 bp, 13 predicted proteins | sample SS_ome_8_FD_132980 | JGI IMG/M metagenome (GOLD analysis project Ga0180433, IMG submission 132980) | Hypersaline lake sediment archaeal communities from the Salton Sea, California, USA - SS_1_D_1 metaG | ecosystem: Environmental > Aquatic > Non-marine Saline and Alkaline > Hypersaline >... | reverse complement strand
TCCCCCTTTCTGGAGATTCATGGGAAAAAGAGCATTGGGATGAATCTGATACCATCACAGTAACCTTTAATGATTCTGTATTCCCTAATAGCCTTATTATTTATGGGGACTACGAGTTATGCATAAACCGGGTATGGTTGTGGAGAGACAATGTATGGTTTCTAGGATGGGATGGAGCAATAGATCAGGCTACTACTAGTGATTGTACGATCTTATTGGATTTCAGTCAGCTTGATTTCAAAACAAGTATGGTCAGAATAGAAACGTGTAGCTGGCGATGGTCTGCAATTGATGCAGTACAATTATGCGGAACTGAGGAATCATTTCCTCATATAACTATAGTAAGTCCGTCTCAGGATTACATCGTGGATAATACTAAGCAAACGATAGAAATCGTAGTAAAAACGAATACAGTGGCACAATGTCAATACAGCTATGATAGTGATTTTACATTTGGCGATGGTGTGAATTTATTCACCGCCGATGGTATAAAACATACCTATGAATTGAATAAAAATTCGTCTCTTGAACTTGTTCGAATCTACTACAGGTGCAAAAGTCCAAACGGTCGATCAAATCCGTACAGCATAATGCATCGATTTTCCTTCCAAGACCAGGATCAACCCTATATAGAGATATGTGACTGGTATAACTGTGCTCGAGGTGCGGCTTCTATTTCCATTGATGATGGTTATCATACCACTCTCGGCTACGTACAGGCTACATGCAAGGAGGAGATGGAGCAACGAGGTATCAAAGGAACGTATTTCCTGGCGTATACTGATCTGTATTCTGAATCTGACTGGGATATATGGAGAAAAGTGAGAAACTATGGGCACGAGATTGGTGGTCACATGGGCAATTGCTCATATGGCAGAAGTGAAGAGAATTATAAACATGATATCGAAACTAATATACAGGATATGGTTGAAAATATCGGTATTGCCAGAGAGGAACTTGCTTCGTTCGCCTGGCCCTGCGGGGTAGAAACCGATAACTATCGTGAATGGATTAGCAGCTTTTACCTTTTCCAGAGGGGATATCACATCAATGAACTCGAATCTGCTCAGTCAATCGATTTCCACAATATAAAGAGCGCTAATTCAATTGGGTTTGGAGATAGTCCACCTGATTACTACCTTCTGGCCGATGTGATTGAGAATCGTGGCGATTGGGTAAACTATGTCTATCATGACTATTGCTTTAATCCTGAAATAATGGACTATATAGTTTCCAAGGACGTATGGATCGATACCATTGGGTCAGTGGCTAAATATGTGGTTGAGAAAAAGACCGCCAGAATTCAGGATTTACGCAATTCTCAGGGAATTGTAACCTTCGACCTGGTTCGTGACCTTGATCCGGAAATTTTTGATACAGACCTTACTCTAAAAATATACCTCGGTGATGAGGAAATAGAAGAGATTAGAGTTAATGATAAGAAGGTAGAATTAAACGAATTCTCGATAGAACAACAACGATATGTAAAGTTTATTGTGCCGGCGGAATCCTTAAGCAAAATTGAAATACATGGATTGGATGTAGAGTTGCCATATTGTGGGGACGGTGTTCGAAACCAAACATCAGAACTTTGTGATGATGGAAATACGTTGGACGGCGATGGCTGCAGCGATAATTGCACAATAGAACGATTAAATCAGGGTCAGATCGCCCTTATCAATCTCCTTTATGAAGTATCTCGCAGATTTTATGCCAGGTGGCGACTTGTTATCGACTTTCTTGAGAACTAGAGTCAGCGTATTCTGATTATTTCTCCGATCAATATTTCATAGGCAACCATCTCAAATCATATTCCTTAAATACAAGTGTTGTGCTACTATTAGGAGGAATGACTATTCGACATCGTGCACGAGAAATAAGTCTACTCATTTTATCCTCTCTATTAATTGTCGTGATATATATTCCAGCGTGTAATTCTAACGGTACACTAAATCCAAGTCCCACACCAGAAGCTACTGCGACCCCTGATAAACCCAAAGTCGAGGAATTGAAATGGCACCTGTGGACTGATGATGTAAAACTGAGGGGTGCGAATATTCACCAGAGACACGTGTACCCCGAGCTCGATGGTCTGGAATTTATCGGGCCGGGTCCTTTAGGAGCGCCATTCACGCAGGAAGACTTCAACCTGCTCTCCGACCTTGGAGCCAACTACGTTAACATATCGCACCCCGGCTTATATACAGAGAATCCTCCCTACATTATTGATCAGGATGTTCAGAATAATCTGGACAGTCTTTTGGTGATGATCGAGAAAGCGGATATGTTCGCCGTTATCAGCTTTCGCACAGGGCCTGGACGCAGTGAATTTACTTTCCAGAGGGAGAATGTAGGAGATTGGTTTGACGAAAGCTATTTTAATGAGGAAGTATGGCTGGACTGGCACATACAGGAGGCCTGGGTTGACATGTGGCGTTATACAGCAGAGCGGTATCGCAACAATCCGGTTGTTGTCGGGTATGACCTGATGGTGGAACCCAATTCCAATGATTCCATTCTGAATATCTACGACCCGGATGAGTTCTACGAGTACAATAAAAATTCACTGTATGACTGGAATCAGCTAAGTCGCAGGATCGCTAATTCGATTCGCGAGGTTGATTCCTGGACACCGATCTTGGTAAGCGGTTTGGGTTACGGCGCTGTAGAATGGCTACCCTTTGTCGAACCTTTAGAACATGATCGAGTAGTGTATACCGTGCATCAGTATGCACCCATGACATATACGCACCAGCAGAAAGATTCACTCGATCTTGAGTATCCGGGCATATGGGATATCAATGGTGACGGTACTAATGATAAATTTAATAAGGCATGGTTAGAAGGTCAAATATCTATCATTGATTCTTTTAAGGAAACCTATGCAGTTCCCGTTGCAATAAATGAATTCGGCATAATGCGATGGGAACCGGGAGCGGTTTATTTCCTGAATGATGAGATGTATTTGTTCGAGCAGCATGCCTTGAATTACGCACTGTGGGCATGGGAGCCATCGTGGAATCCCTATACCGAGAAGGTGGATGCTTTCAACTATCGCCATGGCACAAATCCAGATAACAATATAAACGTATTCCCCAACGATCTCATGACTGTTATTACAGGCTACTGGGAACGCAATGAGATTCGTCCTTCAAATATTCAAGACTTACGAACTTCTGCGAGTGAATCGTGAAAAAGAAGCAAACAGTTGATCAAGATACTTTCGATCCTTTCAGTAGATCGCTGGGCCTAGTAATTTCCAGCTGCGAAGATGGAAGCAGCAGATGTTATTTGGAAGTTAATGAGAATCTGCTCAATCGTCATGGTACACTGCATGGCGGAATAACGTATGTCGTAGCTGATACAGCAATGGGTGCAGCTTTATATACCTGTCTTTACGAAGATGAACTATGCGCAACCATAAACTGCCAGATCATCTATGTAAAGCCAGCAAAACGTGGGATGATTACATGTAATTCGAGGGTCATTAACCGTGGTAAAATGCTTGGAATGGTTGAATCCGAGATAATACAGAATGATGTGACCGTGGCCAAAGCGTTCGGTACGTATTCTATATTCAAATCGGATCAGTACAAAGATAAGGATTAGCTAATTCGATAATGATTTTCTAGTTGTTTTTTATGATATACTGGTAATAGCCAGCGACTCTATTTAGAGCGCGACATGCTGATCGAAGAGAAGAATACGCTGCTATTCCCGCTTCTCGGAATTCCTTAGCATACTTATACGTTTCTACATCACGGTACTCATCGGAAAGAGCGATGACTACAGCTTTTTTGCCCTTATTGCGCTTGTTGAAGTCAATAATTGTTTGCCTGAATTCATCTATTACTCCTGCCAGAGGTCGGGCGAAAAATCCTGCCAGCATGTGAAAGATAATCACATTTATTGAAGAATCTGCCTCAAGAACCTCGAGTACACGCTTGAGCGTTGGCAGACTCATTAGAACGCCGGGCGCATCCATTGGGTTATTAATTCCCTGATTAACCGACGAAACAAATTCTCGAAGCTTCGCGTCAGTTGCTGGTGTTAATGCCGGCAATTCAACACCCTCTTCAGCACAGATATCTCCGGTCGCTACATTATTGCCTCCGCCGCTGGAAAGAACCAGCGCACGATTTCCACTAAGTCGCTCCAGTTTCAGTATTGTCATGCAGACCTCGGCAGTCTCTTCAATCGATCCTGTTCTTATAATCCCGGTTTTTTTGAAGAATGCATCCCAGATTCGTTCGCTTCCTCCCAGAGATCCAGTGTGTGATGAAGCAGCGCGGGCGCCGGAATCGGTAAGACCGCCCTTCCATATAATTACAGGTTTGGTATTATTTACCTTCTGTACAAGTTCAACAAATCTTCTACCGTCCTTTATTCCCTCTAAATACAAGCAAATTATTTTTGTCTCATCATCATTTTCGAAGTACTCAAGGAAATCAGTGGCATCCAAGATGAGTGCATTACCATAGCTGATTACCTTACTGAATCCAAAATTAAAATCCGGTCCGTGCCGTAAAAATATCTGGCAATGACCTCCGCTTTGCGATATGAAAGCAACCGGACCCTCAAGTATAGAGACATGTTCGAACATCTTCATTCTGGTAGAAGGAATATGGAAGCCCATACAATTCGGACCAATAACACGAAGATTCCCACGTAAGGCTATTTCTCTGACCTGCTTCTCCAGTTTTAGCGCTTCCTCTTCTCCGGTCTCGCCGAAGCCCGATGTACATATTTGAACATTACGCGCTTTCGCTATCACACAGTCTTCCAACACCTGCGGAACAACAGCAGCAGGTACAGTAATTGTCACCAAATCTAGACGTTCAGGAATGTCTGTAACCTTAGGATAGACCTTGTAACCTTCAAGTTCGCTTACCTTTGGATTAACAGGGTATAGACGCCCTGTAAATTTGGACTCCTGTAGCATGCGGAAAAGTCGTGCACCAGTATAGCCTGGATGATTCATGTGTTCCTTTCGGGAAACACCTACGATAGCAACTGACCGCGGAGGAAAGCCTTCCCCAAATTTATTAGTATATGGCATATAAATACCTCATCTTTTCTATAGCAGATTGTCCTGTAAGGTAAATCTAGTGTATACTCTAGATTATACATTAAACTAAAACTAATTAAATATTCCCCTCTGCAATTTTGAGGTCTGCAATGAATTCTGACGATAAATCTGATAAAGGAATGTCGGAAGGATACCAGCTTCTCAGTCTCCTTGGTAATACTCTTAATGCTTTGTTGAAGGCAAGAAGGCTGGAACTGGAACCGACGGGAATTTCCATTATGCGTGCATGGGCGCTTTGGGTGTTGAGAACATTAGAAAGACCAACGACGATAGCAGACCTATCACGGATTATGGACAGAGACCACCAAACAACGTCACAGTTGATTAAACGTATGGAAACGGAAGGGCTAATAGAACGTAAGAAGGGACGCATGCAGAGCAGTCCCGTAGAGGTTTCTCTTACAAATAAAGGTAATGAAGCACTTGACCATGTGCTTGAGCGAAGGGAGCTTATAGATGACATTGTGCTGATTCTAACACAAGGGGAGCGCGACAACTTACGCATATACCTTGAGAAATTGCGTGATGAAGCAATCATTAAGTCCGTTCTTCACCAGCGACTTCCTGATGTATATGCTTTAAGGACAAATACATAAGTCTATCGATTGATTTTTGCAGGTCCAGAAAAGAGGGGTAATGGTACAGGACATTGAGAGTCTGATTAAGAGTTATGTATGGTCTATGGATGAGCTCGATAAGAATAAATGGTTAAGTATTTTTAGTAAAAACCTTAGAAGTTATAAAGCGTACATGTATGATAAATCCGATCCAGTAGCTCAGATACCTGTCGATAGTGAAGATCCTCTCTATAATGAGATCGGCAATTTGTCTCCTAAAAAGCAACTAGCAGCCAAGTGTGATAGTATGGTATTCAAGCGAGTGAAACTAGCACACAGTATGCTGTCGAATATAATGATAGATATGATCGATGACAATACTGCAAGGGGCAGAGATTATTTCCGGCACTGGGAAATTGTTGATCCAATGCATCCAGCAAGTGCTTCGCGAAATCTTGACGATAAACACTGGTATTTTCAAGAAGGAAAGCATGAATGGGAATTCAAGAGAGAAGATGGGGCGTGGAAGGTAACGAATTTCAAGTGTGTAATCTTTCGCAGTGAAGCCAGGAAGAGACAGGACCTCGAGTAAATAATCATATACATGGAATTACAACATAATACCCCCACCGTCAACCATTAATGACTGACCAGTGATAAAATCTGAGTCTGATGAAGCAAGGAAAACAGCCGCTCGGCCAATGTCTATTTCAGGGTCTCCCCATTTCTGCATTACGGTGCCCTGTATAAGGCTTCGATGACCTTCGGGGTCTACAGATTTCATGAAATTGGTTAGAGGTGTTTCTGCTACTGGACAGATAACGTTTACATTTATATTGTATTTGGCCCATTCTCGTGCAGCTATCTTAGAGAAGGTGCGAACCGCTTCTTTAGTAGCACAGTAAACAGCCTTACCTTCTACTCCTGTAATTCCGGCTCCAGAACAAATATTGATAATCTTTCCACCTTTATTCTTCATATAGGGGAAAACAGCTTTGCAACAATACCACGTGGATTTAAGTCCAACCTGAAGGCTTTTATCCCAGTCATCTTCTTCAATATCTTCAATGTTCCTTGGTTGAACAAAACGTTGCGCATTATTTACCAGAATATCAATTGAACCTATCTCTGAGACAATTCTAGTAATGGTTGATTCTACCGATATCTGATCCCCAACATTACAGACTAAACCAACAGCCTTGTAACCCATATTCCTAATTTCTTCTGCGGTCGCTTTACACGTCACTTCATTGCGTTCAACTATTGCTACACTAGCACCTTCTTTGGCAAACGCTGTCGCTATTCCCTTGCCGATACCCTGACCGGCACCGGTTACTATAGCTACACGATCGTCCAACTTACCCATAAAATAGCCCCACTTCAGTAGGTTTGCTTATAAGAACATCATTGTGAATATATTATTGGCGCTCCTGCAAAAAGGCATTGTCAACCCCCTCAATCCCCCAATCATGGGGGATGATTAAATTGGGGGACACCCCCCAAGCTGTCTCAAAAGTGTTTTTCAACCCCCTTTTTCCCCCAGTCTTGGGGGAAATTTAAATTCGGGGACACCCCGAACCCCGGCAGGGATATTTCCCTGCACCCTCTTTTTGAGACAGGCTCCCCCAAAACCCCCGGCAGGAGATACCTCCTGCACCTTTTTGCAGTAAAGCCATTATTGATATGGTATTACTTTCCTTTAAAATTTGGAGGTCTCTTTTCTTGATGGGCCTTCACTGCTTCTTGGTAGTCTTCAGTACATATTAAAAAAGACTGAACATCCATTACGTCTTCCAAGCCTGTTTTAATATCCCTCTGTTGGGAGCTTCTGTTAATCAATTGTTTACCTAGTCCCAATGCAATCGGAGCCTTTAGGGCCATTTTCACAGCTATCTTACGCACTTCTTCATCAAAGGTCTCTTTAGAGAATATACCATTCAGCAATCCCCATCCCACGGCTGTATTTGCTGTTATCGGTTCACCGGTGAGGATAAATTCCTTTGCCCTTGGTACGCCAATCAACCAGGGAAGCCGTGCAGTACCACCGGAGTCAGGGAGAATTCCAAAATTAATTTCAGGCAGGGCTAAGGTGGCATCCTCTACTGCGTATCTCAAATCGCAACATAGAGCGAGTTCAACGCCACCACCCAGTGCAGGGCCGTTCAAAGCGACTATTGTTAGTTTCTCAATATCCTCAAATTGGTCGAATACCCTGTTCCAATATTTTCTTTGGTTTATGCGGAAAGTCCCTGGTTTTAGTGTACCTAAAATGCTAAGATCCGCTCCGGCGGAAAAGTATCTGCCTTCTCCTTTTATAAGGATCACATGGATATCATCGTCTACAATGATATCCTGCAATAAAGCCCATAATTCGTCCAGCATTTCGAAGCTGATGGCATTCAGCTTTTCAGGACGATTTAGACTAATTGTACCTACGCCCTCTGATTTTTCGTAGATTACATTTTTTAGCTCCATCATTTCCCTTCCCATGTACCATTTCTATTGCTGAACCTAAACCTGCTTTGCTTTAAAAGACTTCCCTATCCATATCCACGAATTCAGGATAGAACGTGTAGTACTCTTTAGGTCTAGCTTTCCGTAAGCCTTCATAGGTGGCTTTAGCCAAGGTAATGTTTCCGCGCTTCCGATAAAGGGCCACGAGCTTTTCTGCTTCAACCTCTGCTAAGCATTTGTCCAAATCTTTATCATTTAGACCAAGCCTCTCCATCATTTCTGCTCGCTCCATATAGAGACCAGGGTGAACACGATAGAAGTGGGCTAGTTCTTCCACGAGTTTATCCTTCGCTTCGGGAATAGTAACAGTGCTTTGCGTAACCTGTTTGCGACTAGCTTGACGCAATGCCATGTAATCCTTTAACCAAAGCCTCCAGACAAGGTGTTGCATAAGTTCATTGGCCCCAGCACCAATCTCGATGAGCTTGGAATCGCGCATCAGTCTTTCCACAGGATAGTTACGCATATATCCGTCTCCACCATGGCATTGAACCGAATCCAACACGGTTTGCATCAGGGACTGGGTGGCGAAGACCTTGGCGATTGTGGCACCAAGAGGAACGTTGATTCCTAAATCCATTTTATGAGCTGAGTAATAGACTGATAAACTGATCAAGTTTGTTCTGGTTACCATATCTCCGCACATAGATTGAACACCGGGTATCTCGGCTAACGTTTGATTGAAAGCAACACGTCGGGTAACATAATCTGCGGTGAATTCTATGGCCGACCTGGAAGTTCCCACTGCACCGGCTGCTACACCAAGCCTTTCGATATTCAGTGCATCGGTAAGAATCTTCCAGCCATCGCCTTCGTTCAGGATCATATTTTCTTTAGGAACTCGCACATCCTCGAAGTTTAAAACGGCATGCCTGGATCCGAAACGCCCGGTAGGGTCATGGATAGCCTCAACCGAGAAACCAGGCGTTCCTTTTTCTATGACAAAAGCGCTTAAATGGCGATAATTTTTTCTATCCTCAGTATCAGTGCTTGTCATACAGTACACGACGTACAGATTGGCAATTCCCCCAAGGGTAATAAACCGTTTTTTACCGTTTACAACGTATTCGTCACCATGTTTGATTGCCGCTGTTTGAATATTGGCCGCATCAGAGCCCATGAAAGGTTCGGTTATAACTATTGCGGCAAAGAGTTCTCCGGTGGCCAATTTCGGAAGCCACTTCTTCTTTTGCTCCTCTGTACCGAATCTGACGATAGGTGAATACCCATAGATTGTTGTTTCATAGAAATCAACAGCTACTGGTGCTCCGCGAGCAATCTCCTCAAGAACCATACAAAATCCGGTTGTTCTGCCGATATTACCACTTAGGCCACCGTATTCTGCAGGAATAAAAGCACCGTACCAGCCTTTTCTGCCCATTTCATCGTACCAATTCCAGGGAAACCTCTTCGTTTTTTCAATTTCGTTGATGTCTCTCCGGATAACGTTATCTGCAAAATCTGCGACTTCATCAGCTAATTTCTTTTCGTCATCGTTCCACCATAAGTATTTTTCTGCCGTATACATAGCTTTGCTCCTTACTATTTTTGTTAATTTTTACTGAATTAGGTCAGGGCTTACATCACCACGCCGCCATCTACAACCAGCGTATGGCCTGTTATGTAATTTGAAGCGCTGGAAGCCATGAATACCGCAACTCCCTGGATTTCTTCTTTTTTACCCAGCCTCTTCATGTGGATTGCATTCATTAATTGCTGATGCCGGTGTTCTACCAGATACTTCGACATTTTCGTGCCAAAATATCCTGGTGCAATAGCATTCACAGTGATATTGTATTTACACCATTTGCGAGCCAAATCTCTGGTAAATATTATAACTGCTCCTTTAGCGGCGCTATAGGGTATAGTATCCGAAAGCTCAGGATCAACAGATCCTAATCCCGATATTGAAGTGATATTAATTATCTTGCCATAGCCTTGTTCCATCATTCGCTTGCCTGCTTCCTGACTACAAAGAAACGTACCTGTAGCGTTAATGGCAAGAGTCTTATTCCATGTATCCAGTGAAACTTTTTCTGGTGGTTCCTCCCATATGAATCCTGCATTGTTTATAAGGATGTCAATCTTGCCGAATTCTGACATTGTTTTATCTACAAGATATTTCACCGATTCGGGATCGGATACATCGCATTGAACAGCGAGCGTGCGAACACCAATCTGAGCAACAGTATTAGCTGCTTCAACACAACGTTCCAATTTGCGAGCGCACATTACAATATTGGCTCCCGCTTCCGCCAAGGCCTCGGACATCCAGAGACCAAGTCCCCGTGAGCTGCCGGTTACTACGGCCACCTTACCTTCGAGCTTAAATAAATCCATGACGCTCATTAGACTATCCTCCTTGGACTGCTATCACAGTACTATACCGTCGTATGCCTTGCAAGAAATTCTATACTAACTATCGATTGGTTTTTAACGGATATTATACGGTGATTTATTAAGTTTGGGCGCAGAATCCTTGACACATACTCCGGGCGAAAATACTATATGAAGTCAGCTAATAATGCAAGGAAGGACTATACCACCTTTTGCGAAAAATTATCGTTGGAACGATGGAAGGATAGCGTATATGACCGCAAATTACGAGACTATTATATGTAACATACAAGGAAAGGTTGCCACTATCACCATGAACAGGCCGGATAAATTGAATGCATGCAGTATCAAGATGTTTCAGGAGATCGAACAGGCGCTGTCGACGATTGAGGATAATGACAACGTACGGGCGGTTATCATCACAGGGGCTGGAGACAAGGCATTTAGCGCCGGTGTTGATTTCAAAGACCTGGAATTCGACGATTTATGTGGATCGAGTGAATTCATTAAGTATGACGCCAGAATGTTTCGTCGCATTGAAAATATACCACAGCCAGTGATCGCCGCTGTTAATGGCCATGCGTATGGATATGGATGCAAGATAGCCATTGTCAGTGACATTGCGATTGCCTCTGAGAAGGCACGATTTGGGCTACAGGGCATAAAAGTGGGTGCGGTGCATGTAATCACCCTCGGACGGGGTAGAGACGTTCTGGGGCGGGGCAGATTAGGCTATATGCTGTTGTCGGGGGAGACGATAGATGCACAGCAGGCGGAACACTATGGCATTGTGCAAAAGGTAGTTTCTCAGGAACAACTTCTCCAAGAAGCAATGGCACTGGCAGAAACCATCGTAGACTATTCACCTATTGCCGTTCGTACGATAAAAAAGATGCTGCACCGTGGTTGCGACGACGATTATCGCTGGGAGGATTTGCTTAGCCCGGGTTTGCTAGTAACGGAGGATGTAAAAGAAGGAAGAAAGGCGTTCTTCGAGAAACGGAAACCGAATTTTAAAGGTAAGTGATATGCATCACTTACCTTTCGTCCTGAGTTTATCGAAGGATGAACGCATAGTAGTGAAATCGTGCTTCAAGCTCAGCACGAACGGATTTAAACTGGCATACCTGCCAAAGCAGAAATCTGACTAGGAGAGAAAATATGATAATGTTTGATCTATCGGGAAAAACTGCGATCATAACAGGCGGTGGGACCGGGCTGGGTGAAGCCATCGCCAAGGCTCTGGCTGAGGCCGGTGCATCTGTGGCGCTGTGCGGTAGAAGAATGGAGCCGCTGGAAAAAGTCGCTGTACAGATAAAATCAAGCGGAGGGCAGGCCATATGTATTAAAACCGATGTCACGAAAAGAAGCGATGTTCAATCAATGGCCAATGAGACAATAGAGAAACTGGGAAAGATCGATATCCTGGTGAACAACGCCGGTATTAATACTGTAAAGCCCTTCTTGAAAATGAGCGAAGAGGAATGGGATGCCGTATTGAACACAAACCTTAAAGGCTGTTTTTACTGCTGTCAGGTTGCAGGAAAATTAATGGTTGAGCAGAAATCGGGCAGTGTTATTAATATGGTGTCTGTCTTCGGGCTCAGGGGCTTTATGAACCTGTCGCCGTATCTGGCAAGCAAGGGTGCAATTGTTCAGTTGACCAAAGGACTGGCTATTGAATGGGCTCGTTACAACGTTCGAGTTAACGCCATTGCGCCTTCCTATATAGAAACAGAGATGACTAAACGTGATATCGAAGCGGATGAACGTGTTCTTCAGTACAACCTTTCCAAGATTCCGATGAGAAGGGGTGGAAAACCGGATGAATTAGGCGGTATCGCCGTGTTTTTGGCATCGGACGCATCGAGCTTTGTTACGGGCGAAACTATCGCGGTGGATGGGGGGTGGCTAGCTCTGTGACAAGAATTCCGAGTAGTCAACTAATTTAGCCAGCGCTTTTGCGGCATCATTTGGATTGGAAAAGACGAAGCCCTTGCCGGCTTTCTCCAGCCGTTCCGATATATGCTCGGCAAGAACATCGAGTATGGCTCCACCACTGAAGCTTATTGCTATGGGCTTATTGGGAAACTGATTAGTAGTTTCAACTATAATTTCCACAAACGAAGGTATAAGGTCATCCCACCATGTACCTCCAAAGAACAGCACTGCATCAACGTTCTCATCGTTAAGCACAGTATTAAGAATTGACTCGATCGCCTTGGTTGCAGTCTTCGGTGAGCTCATCATAAAAGGCCAGAGGTCGAGTGGATTTTTTGGTTCGTACCAGTGAGGAGCAATAGTTTTCAAATGCTCCTTAGTACTTTGGGCAAATTTAGTAGGATAGAGACCATGTTCAATACAGACATCTATGCCTATTATTCCTACACCGCCACTACCAGAGAGGATAGCAACGCGATTACCTTTTGGCCGAGGAAGGTAGTGGAATGCCTTCCCCAGATCACTAAGTTCATCGATACTATTCGCTCTTATAATCCCGGTCTGCTTACACAGCGCATCCCACACATAATCGCTACCAATAAGGGATCCTGTGTGAGAACTTGCCGCCTTTGCTGCTTCTTGTGATCGACCCGTCTTCAAGCATATAATGGGCTTGGCTTTGGTTGCCTTCGTAACTGCGGTACGAAACCTGTTACCATCAATTATACCCTCTATGTGCAGCAAAATAACGCTCACATCTTCGTCCTGTATGAAATACTCCAGAGCATCGGCCACGTCGATATCGCACGCATTGCCGACATCAATAGCTTTACCAAAGCAGCTGTATCTGCCTACAGTAGTAAAGAATACGCCTGATTGCGAGATCATTCCTATGGGTAATGTATGAATATCGATAAGTAGCAGGAACGATGTCGTGAAGTTGGCGAATGGATTCAAAACTCCCAGCGTATTTGGTCCGAGAATTCTTATTCCGTAATACTTCGCCAGATTTATGATATCCTGCTGCAGCTTCTTTCCCTCATCGTCAGCATCAGCGAAGCCCTGGCCGGGTACGACTACGCTTTTAATCCCCTTCTCGCCGCATCTACGTATGACGCCGGGGACTGTATTTCTGGGAGACACGACAACAGCTAGCTCAACATGAAAAGGTATATCTTTAACTGTGGTGTAACATTGACGACCCAGAATCTCTGCGTACTTGCGGTTAACCGGATAGATATGCCCTTTGTAACCAAAATTTTCGAGATTCTCGATGGCGTTGAAGGCAAAATCGCCCGTTCGGGGATTCGCGCCTACAATGGCTACGGACCGAGGTTCAAAAAAAGGTTTTAGAAAATGATCAGAATCCATGAATGATCTGTATATAATAACGAGTCGCCGGTATGAGCGACCCATCAATTAATTCTAAATATATTAATAGTGAATGTCCAGAAAAGTCAGAAAGCCCTGTATAACAACAGGGTTTGCTTGATAATTTTCGTTCGTATATTGATATTATACTAACGGGGCAGACGTTTTACGATGAGTTCTCTTTGTATTTCAGAAGTCCCCTCCAATAACTCATACATTTTGGCGTCTCTAAAGATACGCTCGATCTTATATTCTTTACTGATGCCATAGGCACCATGCACTTGCATACCATATCTGCAAACGTCAACTGCGGTTTGTGTAACGAACAGCTTGGTGATTGCAACATCTTTTATAGTACTGGTACCCTGGTCCTTAAGAAAAGCGGCTCGATATGTGAGCCAGCGTGAAGCCTCCAAACGAGATGCTATTTCTGCTAGAAGCCAGTGAATGGCCTGAAGATCGAAGATAGGTTCATCGAAATGCATCCTGTTCACAGAGTACTTGATGGCTTCTTCCAATGCGGCCTGCATCAATCCGACGCAGTGAGCACTGAGACAGAGTTTCCCCAAGGTCATTGCGTCCTTTAAGGCATCGAATTTTCCGCCCTTACCACCGAGCAGATTTTCTTTAGGGACATGAACATCTTCCATAATAAGGTCGCAAAGCTCCGTACCTCTAAGTCCCAGTTTGTCCATTTTCGGACCTCGAGAAAATCCTTTACTGTTGGTATCAACGAGGAAAAGACTGATATCGTCCTCTAGTTTAGCGAATATCAATGCAAAATCTGCGAATCGGCCGTTGGTCACAAACCGCTTCGTTCCATTAAGAGCATAACCTTCTTTCGTTTCAACAGCCCTGGTCTTGATCATCTTGGGATGTGAGCCTGTATCAGGTTCGGTGAAACAGAAACAACCCACCTTTTTGCCCTGACAGACAGGCGTTAAATATTCTCGTTTTTGCTCCTCTGTCGCAAGTTTAACAAACCTATCACCTACCGTATGCTGGCACTGGACATGCATTGATAGTGGAGCTATTATCCTTGCCAACTCTTCAAGAGCAAGCGTAAGGCAGATGTGATCAGCGCCGGTTCCGCCATATTTCTGATCCCAGGGAACTCCATACAGGTTCATAGCCGCCAACTTGGGCCTAATTTGCTGAGGAAACGTATTTTCTTTATCCATGATATCTACTAGAGGCGCTATTTCCGCTTCAGCGAATTTTCTAACTTCCAGTCGAAACATTTCCTGCTGCTCAGTTAAATTGAAATCCATAGTTATCCTCCGCTGGTCGTTTGTATCTATTTTGCACTGATTGACATGAAGTTTCTACGAACTTTGGGTTGATTTGTAGGTATCGCGACTATAATATACAAAGAAGTGAGGATAAAAGACTGTACAATATGGTT
>Ga0180433_10006544_pt1 | contig 15214 bp, 18 predicted proteins | sample SS_ome_8_FD_132980 | JGI IMG/M metagenome (GOLD analysis project Ga0180433, IMG submission 132980) | Hypersaline lake sediment archaeal communities from the Salton Sea, California, USA - SS_1_D_1 metaG | ecosystem: Environmental > Aquatic > Non-marine Saline and Alkaline > Hypersaline >... | reverse complement strand
CCGAGACTAACCTCGGAGTCGAGCGTCCCGTAGGCAGCTGTGTATGCCCCAGAAATCGGGGTCACCAATGTTGTGACTGCCATCTTAAAGGCTCCTAATTCTTCTCGGCCAAGGACATGACTTGCAGCCGTCTGCCGCCATTGAATCGCAACGTGTTCGAGACTCCCTCCATCTTGGAAGTCCCCGTTCTGTTTGAACCTTCCCACCACGAACTGTCTCGATCGACCGGCTCTGAGCACCCGGAGAAACGTAGCGGCTCAGCGAACGGAGAGACAGACGACTCGATGTAATACTGTGCCGAATTCTCCGTGAGCGTGTTCGCCCTGTTGATGACGTCCCACTGCTCGTGGAGCACCAGGATGATCTGACGGGAGATGAAGTCCAGTCCGTCCTCCGCGTCGAGTAGCTGTCCTCCCCACCGGTCGGTCGGAATGTTCGTCCCACGGATCGACACGGTCAGCAGAACCTCGAACTCCTCATCAAGGCACTCAACATTGTGAACTCTCGCCGTCCATGAACCGCCGTGAACACCAACGAACAGTCTTCCAGCTCGGGGATGTGGACGACCGCCTTGAGTGGTGTCAATCTCGCTTCCCTCGCCAAGAGTCAGTGACTCTTTGAGGACAAGCATGACCGCTCTTTTGAGGTTCCGCCTGCTCATTTGGCATTCTTCTGAAGGTACCCGACGAACTTCTCGATCATGTGTTCGTCAATGATCTTCTTCCATGTGGGCGGGATTGTACCATCTTCTGGCCACGCAGGGCGACATGACAACGCGAAGTCTGCGTACGGAACAACCGCCGGATCGACGTACACGACAACCTCGCCGCCTGACGACCTGACCGAGATGTTGTTGAAGAGCTTCCCGGTGTCAATCATGATCTCTGGGCCACGAGCCGTCGGCGCCCATGACATTCCGTTCGAATCCTGTCCCCCGCTCGCCTTGGCCTTGTAGTCAGACTTGATGGCGTCCAGTACCTTACCTGACAGTTCACGCATACTGTCTTCTGACATCGCATGCTCGGCTGCAAGCGAGATCAGTTCGTCGATGCTCCCACTGAATGCCATCAGAAGAACCTCGCCCAGCCTGTCCCTCCGTAGACGTCCACGTGCCTTGGCTTGGAAGAGTCGGTTCGCCCGGCACTGACGACCTGCTGGACCCTGATCCTTGCATCCACGTACCGGTTGTCGACCCGCAGATTCGACATGGCTGGAATTGGCTCGTGCCGGGGGGTCAGGTCCGGAATGTACCCGATCTCTCCAGACATCACCCGGTCGATGATCTCGGTGTAATACTCGCACTGACTCAAGATCGAGTCGGGAATTGAGTTTCCTCGGCGGCGGAAGATCTCGCATGCGGCAAGGTACGCGCAGCACCACTTGACCCAGTCACTGCTGGGAAAGCTCGATGGCTCGAACTTCATCCCCAGTCCCATGTCGATCTTGGCTGACGCTCGCTCGATCGCTTCGGTGACATACTGGATGGCCGTGGCCGTGTCGCCAGCCGCTGGGGAGATCGGGGACCCTGGGTCTTCAGTCCAAAGCGGCCATCGGTCGTCAGCATGAAGGTCGACGCCAACTTCGGACATGATCGACTCGACATCGGACTGGCTGCAGTACGCTGACATGTGGCAACCTCCGGGATTTGCAATGAAAAACAGAGCGGAAGCGGACTCCCGCAACCGCTCTGTGATCTATCTCCATCGGCAGCAGGACGTTGCCCGCGGCCTACGCTGCGTTCCCATTGGCTGAGGCCGGGACCCACGACATGTCGACTTCGATCGTACCACCATCGACAGCCGCGACGAGGACATTGACGTTGATGTCCTCGTTGCACATCTTGTCAACGATCGCAGCGACCGCACCGCCGACGGGTGACGCGCCGTTCCAGATCTCTCCAGCATCCAAGTCAGTTGCCGTGGTGACAGCAATCAGGCTGTCGACATCTGACGCGGTGCCGAGCGAAATTGTTGCCGTGGCCCCCGTCAGGCTGTCGGTGCATCGGACGACGAGAGACAAGATCCGGATGGCTCCGGTGATCGTGGCAATCTTCACTGTGCCAATCGCACCGCTGCCCGCTGCTCCGTCGAATGTGAATGACTTGACCATTCGTCGCGTCCGACGGCTGGCCATTGGCGTCACGAAACCAGTCATGTTTTCTCTCTCCGGTTACCGGTTTTTGTTGAGTGGAGTGGTTTGCGACCGGGGATGGAGCGGCGAGGTGGACACTGGAAGAAACCACGCTCGCCGCCCCGCCCGGAAGGCAGACCTTAGAACACGACCGTTCCGTACGCGTAAGCAGCCGGGACGTACGCGGCGGGAATCGCGTTGTCCAGGGCGAACAGCGTGGTGCCGGTCGGGTTCGAGGAGTTGACGGCCCAGGCATAGGTGCCTGTCCGAACGACCTGAGGAGCTCCTTCGCGATCACTGACCGGCTCGCTGCCTTCCAGCATCTGGAAGAGCTGAGGCCGGGGTGTCGGAAGGAACGCGGCGTTGCTGTCACCAATGTGCTTGGTGTACGTCGCACTGCCGTCAGGTCCGATCTCAACGCCCTCGTCCATGATCACCCACTCGATCCACGGCAGGCATCGCAACCGACCGCGGAACTGGTTGATCGGGGATCCATCAGGGTTGGTGCCGATACGTCGCTCGAACTCATCGAACGCGGTGTTGGCGACACCAGCCTGGGTGACGACGTAGTCGTTGTTGATTACGTTCTGCCACACAGCACTGGTCACCATGACCATGTTCAGCTGAGAACCAGCCAACACCTGAAACGCGGCATTGATGTCGGTCAGGTGCTTCGGGATGTTCGCCGTGGGGTTGTCCCACGACGTATCGATGATGTTGCCGGTCCCCAGCATGTTGAGCTGGCTCTTGTTGCCAGCTGGCATGCGGAAGTCCATGGTCATCACGGCACCGGAACTGGTGTGGTTCCAGTAGATCTCGTTGCCGTTCTGGTGAGCATACAACGCACCGCGAAGCATGCCCTGCAGAAGCAGCGTCCGATGGTTTCCGATGGTCTGCCCCAGGTACCGCTCCTGCTGAGCGATGTAAGACGCACCACCTTCATCGAACTGACTCGACGGACCGCCGATGGGCCGCAAGTTGTGGATCTCTTCGGCCGGAAGCCAGATGCTCGGATGGGTACGAGCGATCGTGTATGGCACGTTCCCGGCCTTCTGGCGGTTGATGCGAGTCGCAGCATCCCCTGGAGCCGACGCAGGGCCGGTGTACCGGGAGTTGTTGAAGACATCGTACGAACCGAACCGATGACCAACGGGGCGAACGGCGCGACCGCCCGGACCCATTTCGAACATGGTCAGAAGCGTCGTGTTGGTTGCAGCGATTCGGCTGACAACCTCCGTGATGACTTCTGCCCTCAAGACTGACTGAATCGATGGCATCTCAAATCACCTCTTCTGGTGTGGGTTATTTCTGTGACAGCACGAACTCTCACGACGGATTAGGTCGCGACAGTGATCGTTGCTCCGGTCAGGTTTTTGTAGATCCACTTGAGCCCGGCCGCAGTCCGGACACACTCGATCTGAAGCCGAGCACCGATCTTCTCGGATGCAGTCTGGAATGCCAGACTGTCGGCTGCCACGTCGTTGATGGCAACGATGTTGTCACCCTCGGCCGACGCGATAATCAGGTTCTGGTCGGCCATGTTCAGGAACTCGAACTTGACCCCTTCCGATGTCGCAATGGCGGGAAGCACGTGCGTCACGGCGCCTGTGCCAGTCGTTGCGATCAGAAGGCCAGACTGGCTTGCCGTCAGCGTCTGGGCCGTGGCGACCCAGAGGACACCAGTGTGCTCGTGCGGCTGACCCTGCAGGTCGTCATCGAAGATGAAGTTCTGCGAGAGCTGCTGACGAGCTTGATAGTCCAGGCCGATCAGCTGACCAGCCTTCACTGCACCACCAACCAGCACTGTGCAGAAGCGATCGACTGCGTTGCCATCAATGTCCGTCATCCGAAGACCCAGGGCATTGATGGCAACTGCCACTCGTTTCTCGGCGGTCGCTGACGTTGGGTCGTAGTTGGTGAACGACCCGTTCGACAGCTGCGCCAGGACAAGGCCCGGACGAAGGTCGGTCGTCGGAGTCGATCCCGAGTCGACGGTGGCGGAATCGATCACAGCGCGGAACAGAATGGCCGGTGGCCGCTCATTTCCTGCCTGACCCCACAGAATGCTTCGTTCGACCGTTTCGCGAGCGTCCTGGAAACCCGGGACCGCGAATCCGCCGGTTGCACCACTTGACATGTCATTACCTCGTGAACTTGAGAACTGAAAAACAAAAGCTCAGCACAGCACCCGGCGGTGCGTTACTTCTCAATGGCTGGGTGGTAGCCCAGGAGTTCGTCAGCCACTTCCTTGGCCTCTTCCTCGGACATCGCACCCTCAGGGTCGACCATCAGCTTGACGTCGAAGAACTCCGTCATGTTGTCTGACGTGCTGTCCCCGGTGGGCAGTGGACCGGCATTCTCCGGCAGTGCTTCCAGGGTCGACAGCTGGATGTCGAGCTCGGTCTTGTCGTCTTCTTCGTTCTCATCCAGGCTGAGCTGGATAGACCCGAGCTGTTCCTCCCACCCTTCCTTCATCTGCGGGGTGGCACGGCCAGTCTTGATCAGGTCGTCAATCCGCGACCGGTACGACTGGATCTTCGCCTCGCGGGCATCGCCCAGGATCTTGGCGAGGCGGGGGTTCTTGTTCGCAAGCTGAGACAGGTTCAGCACGGTGGTGTTCTCCTCATCTTCTCCGGTGTCAGACAGGCTGTCGCCCATCCCTTCACCGTCGCCATTGTTGTCTCCGCTGCCGCCTTCTTTTTTCACGGCCTTGTAGGTCATGATTGCTGCCAGCAGCGTATTCAGGTCCCCGGAAAGCTTGGTGCCTTCCGGAACGACCACGCCGAGCTCAGCCAAAGCCGCAACAACCTTGGCGTTCGATTCGTCACCATCTTCTCCAGGACCGGGCATGCCGTCCTGGTCATCATCGTTGATGCCGTCGTCGTTCGAATCTTCCGACGTCACATCAGATGCCGACGTGGCATCCACTTCGTCTTCTCGTTCATTGTCCATCGGCATGTCTTCTCCCATTCGGCTGAGGAGCATGGATTCCGGGGTGTCATTTTCAGGCCAAGGAAACTGGTACTTGACCTCAACAGATTCGTCAGACTCGCCGCTCTTCATGAAGACGGACGTGTAGAAGTCCTTTGCTTCACGAGCGGTCTTGAACTCATCAAGCGTGATTGCCTTGCCTTTGTGCTCCCCGGTCGTGTAGTAGAGGCTCGCAACGCCCCCCTCAGTGAACAGGACGCTGTCCTGGTTCAATGCTGACCCGATCTCCGACATCTTCTTGCGTTCGGAGTTCGGCACGAACGCGATCAGCGTTTCTTCTTCGCCACCGTAGTAACCGGTGCCCTTGGTGTACCGGTAACCCTGGTTCTGAAGGATGCGCTCGAGCTTGTCGTACCGCTCTCGAATCTCCTCTTCGGTGACTTCAACCTTGCCTTCGGTGTCGGCATCGCTTCCTGCGAGGTACTCCTTCTCCGGGTTGATCCCCGCGCTGATGTGAGTCGTCTTCGCGTTGCGAATCAGCCACTCGTACTCGCTATCAAGCAGGCCTTCCTTGATCTCGCTGCCTTCGCCGGGCTTGACCGGGATCGTCTTGTTGAGCAGGCCTTCGTCCCACTCCAGTCCATCCCACAGCATCTTCCCATTCTTGAGCTTCTTTGGAGGATCGACTTTGGACCCCCTCTTCTTGGTGTCCCCACTCTCTTCGCCAGCCTTACCTGATGCGGAGTCACCACCGTCAGCAGATTCGGGATCACCTCCCTTCTCTTTGCCTTCGGGCCACTTGTATTCGTAGGACTGCTTCTCCGTCCCAGACTCAAGCTTCTTCTTCTCTCCCTTGCTGAGGCCCTCGATGACCTCCTTGGGGATGAACTTCCCGCCAGGATAGAACGTGCCCTTCAAAGTGACTCCACCTTTGGGGGCTCGCTTGTGCTTTCCTTCGTCGAACGACAACTCGATCATTTCTGGTCCCGAGAGCGTGATGGTGTCGTAATCGAGAGTCGACAAGGTGAGTGTGTTTGAATCTGCCGGGGTAAATCGATCCCGCTGATCCTTGATCACAGGCTTGGACGTCAGCGCGACGTGCGTGATCGCGTTCTCCCAAACATCCCCCCGGCTGTCGATGAACCCCTTGGAGATTGCCGGTGAAACGTACCCACCAACCTGCTCAAGCCGCTTGGCGTCGTCTTCCATGGGGATGTCCATGCAGACTTCCAGCGACCCGTCATCACCAATCCGGAAGTCATCGACCCACCCAGCATTCAGCTTTGCGAGCTCGCGATTCCTGGATCGCATTTCATTACGAGACATCGGCTTCCCGAGCGGGTCTGACCGGTCAGGGTGCTCCCACGGAACAGGTATCTTGATCCCCTTTTCCTTCATCCGGGCCATCGTGTCTCGCCAGTGGGCTACGTCACTCTCGGTGACTTTGAGTAGACTTCCATCTGGCAGGACTTGGACGCCCGGTGCAATGATGTCTTTCCAGAACTTCACTCGTTCGGCCTCCGGCAGATCGTGTAGTGTCAAGCGATGCTAGGACTGTTTTTCAAGAGAAGTCAACGCGAATGCGTGTAGTGTTCGCCCTTACACGTAACAAGGAGCTCCCTGTAAATGGCCATCAACTACACGAACCTGTTCACGAACATCGGTGCGATCGTCAAGGAGATGAACACGTTCCGAACGGACTCGAAAGGCCTTGAGTCACGCAGGGACACGCTAAAGTCGCCATTTGAAACGAACGGAAACACTCGGCCGGTCCAGGGCATCTACGGGACGTACAACGGGTTCGAATCGAACTACGCAAGGCTCTCGGCTGAGTTGGTCGGCTACATCACGAACAGCCTCACCGACCTGGATGACGTCATCGACGCGTTGGACTTGCCCGACAACTCCCTGACGACGGTGCTCGACCGGCTATTCGATGACATGTTGATGCAGAGCCAGACGATCAAAGAATCCGTCGCAACCGTGGGCAGTTTCAGTGCGTACGGGACTCCGGTCGGGAACGGCTCGATCCTGACAACACAGGTCATGGACGGAATTACGGCACCGTCTGCTAATGTTCAATCTCGACCTGACTATGTCGGGCTGACATCGGAAGTCACGATCGATGACGTGACGACGATCCGCTGCATCGCCGACGAAGGCGACGGGCTAACGCCCGGACAGGAACAGTTCCAGATCCACGGACAACTCGCCGGTGAGCAGTGGGGACCTCGCGACTACGGCACCGGCACCGGACCGTCCATCCAGACGGCCGCAGCATTGGCGTTGAACTCGAACGGCAGCTTCGACACGGTCGAAGACCAGAACGGGACTGACGTTCCTTCGGGGTGGACCATTGCGACTGGCGACGAGACCAACGTCCAGTCGAACGCCAGTGCGTACCGCGGGGATTACGCTGTCGAGATCATCGGTGATGCGGCAACAGCCAACATCAGGCTCGAGCAAGACATCTCGCTCAACGACCGTGGCGGTTACATGGTGTCGTTCTGGCTTTACCCGCACACCACGAGCTCGATTATCGTTGGCGTTGACGGGACAGGTCTCGACGAGAAGCTCACGATCGACATGTCACTCGAGACGCCCGCAACGTGGGTTCTCAAGAGCTTCTACTTCACGATCCCATTCACAGCACCGACGGACGCCAAGATCTACATTCAGGCGTCTGGAACGTGGGGTGGGACAGTCACCGCCAAGGTCGACGACCTGTTCATCCTGACCCCGACTTGGCACAACGGCGTCGGGTATGTCATCGTCCCAGGGAGCACAAACTTCCGCCGACGGGACACATGGCAGTCGACGATCACTGTGGTTCGCGGGCTGTTCCAGGACAAGTTCCGCGAGGCCTACGGAATCCAAATGCCCAGCGCAACATCACCAACGATTTCGGACTCACTTGCACAATGACCACCGAGAAGATCACGTTCGACAACAAGGACGACCGCAAGCAGATTATCTCCGCGTTGGAGAAGCTTTCCCCAGAAGGCCGCATCGGCTTTCTGAAGTGGTGTTGCAGTCGCGCAAGCACACCAGCCCTAAGGCACACGGTTGGTCCCGGCACCTTAGGGCTGGTCAATGAGATCATGCTCGACGTTACGATGCTGATCATGCAGCACGGACTCAGCGAACGCGACGTCCTCTCCGAGCTCGAGAGACGGGCGAGGATTTACTCCTAGCCTTCGATCGCGTCCGAATCCTTGACTGGTCCATCAGCGAAGGATCCATCTTCTGGGGACCGGAAGCCTCGGTACGCGTCGACGATCCCTTTCTCCATTTCTTGGTCCGCCGAGGCTTCGCAATCCTCCTCGCTGCTTCTCTCAGCCTCCGGTTGCTCATCTTCGGTGGCCGTGTCGTTGGGGGAATTGAGGAAATCGACGACGCCCAACGAATTCGCGAGACCAGCACAGACTGCGATGGACAGTGCTTTTCCTGCAGCGCCGCCGCCAGCAGGCCGAGTAAACATGAGGTGGTAGACGTCCGGGTCATTCTCGTCCTGCTTGACATCAAGGTTCGTGTACAACTTCACTTTCTCCGTTTTCTTGCGTTCCGCCATCTGGCGTATTGTCGCCCGGCCCAACAACGTCCGGACCGTACTCGAATGATTCGTCTGGCGTCTCGCCTTGGATGCCGCCCGTCAGTTCCTGGAGCTTCAGGTTCTTGTCAGCGATCGCGCGGTCACGGATTGATGAGATCCTCCGGCAGTTCTGAAGGATGATCCCAACAACCCCGCGATGCCTGCCATGAGGGTCATTCTCTTCCAGGATCGCAGCGGCAGCTTCGATGCCGGGCGTGCCCAATGAGTTCGCGATGTCGCGGAACAAGAGCTGATACAACGCAACCGGGAACCGTCCGCGGCCGGACATGTCGAACACCCAGCGGGCCAGGAAATCACCAAGCTTTCTGCGGTCACTGACGGTGTCGAGCAAGCGGTCCTCGTATTCACTCACGTTCGATGCGTCGTAGTAAACGGCTGAGTCGCTTCCAGGGTCCCCAACGATCCGCACCGCCCCACATTCAGCCATCGCCGACAACTGCCGCATGACTTCGGACATGCAGGCGTTCCTCGCCGACTGGTACCACCGAACATACCTGGACTGGGCAACCTCCTCGGCTGTTGCACCATCCGCATCACGAATGATGTTCAGGGTGACCTTCATCGCGTCAGTCAGCGTCTGTGTCATTACTGCCTCCACTTCCAGTTCCTCATCGCCTGAATCCGCCGATCACGGTCGGGCGACTCGCCCCGCCACCGGACATTTCGTGTTCATGGTTGTCGGCGAACCATGCCGCCATGCTGAACGTGTCAACGCAGTCGTCGTGTTCAGACTCATCGCTTCCGAACGAGATCAACTCGCTGACATAAGCCCCCAACCACGGAGGCTGACCTTCCGGAAAGAATACATCTCCCTGTGACATCTTGATAGCTGCAACCGTCGCGCGGCTCACTTTGTCACGATCGCGACCATGCGGGCTGTACGGCAAGATCGTCATGCGGTGGAACCGGTCATCTTCGTAGATCCCTCGCTTCAGCTGCTGGATCACCCCGGTTCCGCTCGACGCATCTTCGATGATCGCGAAGGACGCGCCGTGCCTCGCTGACTCGCGATAGATCAATGGAGCGATGTCGGGTACTTCGAACCGATCCCTGACAGCGTACAGGAGGAACAGTCGGCCGGTCGTGTATTCCATTGCCCACACGGCCACTACGGTGTAATCGGACGTCGTCTTGGTCTTCGATGCCGTATCAGCCGTCACGAAATAGATCAGCCTGTCTGCTGCTGCGATCTGCAGCTGCCCGTCGTCGTCGTACCATCGCATGTGGTCGCCAGCCATGTGGTAGAACCGGAACCACGACTCCTTGAAGATGTGCCCTTCGCCAGTGATGTCCCAGTTGCCGTACTCAAGGCGTTCCCGCTCGAGCGGGTTCAGTCTGACCAGCGATCGGCGATACTCATCCTGGTCGACCGACGGGTTGTCCAGAACTCTCGCCGGAACGAAGTAGCGAGTCTCAACGCCCTGACCGCGGCAGTAGATGCAGCTGCCATCCTTCCCGCCTGTTCCGTAACACTCACCACACTCGAGCGTCTTATCCCAGACCTTGGTGAACCGCTTTTCCTTGTCGCCCGTCAGGTAGTCGTCGGGAATGAACCGCTCTTTCACCCACTGTCCGTGCTGACCGCCAGGGTTCGTGGCTGACCGGATGCGGATCGGGATCGGTATCCAGTCGAGTCGTCGCATGCGTGAGAACAGGTAGAGGTAGTTCTCAACGGGGATCTGAGTCAGCTCGTCGAAGATGACCGTCTGAACCTCGGCACCCTGGTACCGGTACCGGTCGTTCGCAGCGTCCATGTATCCGAACGCGATCCGGGCCTCGACAGGGCTTCCCAGCTCTTTCGAGAAGTCTGACTCGCTGACTCGCCACGGATCCGGGACTGGGTCCCCAACATGCCGCTTCCAGCTGGCGAATAGCTCGTAGGTCCACCTGGAATCGAAGTGGAACGAGTAGTTGTTCCCGTCCCAACGGCATCCCTCAATGTCGCTCAGGAGGTTCTGGGCCTTGTCCATGAGCGCACCGGCCAGGGACAGGTCCTTGTACGTCCGGCGAAACATGATGGCCGAGTAATTCGGGACGTCGGCATACTGCAGCGCGGCAGCAATCAGGGCGTAGGACTTCCCTCCCGCCGCTGCACCGCCGTAGAGAACCTCGAGCTCGCTTTCGAGGCCCAGGAACATCTTCTGCTTCTTGTGTAGGTTGGGCAGTGACTTGTCCAGGAATCGGTTCGACCGATACCCGCGGTTGATCCTCTGAACCAGAGCCATGACCTCAGCGCGGGCTCTATCGTCGAGCAGATCCCAGTGCTTCTTGCAGGATTCGAGTAAGCGAAGAAGACGCCTTCGGTCAAAGCCAAGGGTAGAACGCGGAGAAGACTGACCGCGTGATGATCGGGGAGACGTATCCTCCATCGAGATGTTTCGACTGATCAACGAAGGCTGCTCCGCATGAAATGATCGGAGAAACCGCCGGGCAAGCTGGAAAAGATGAAGCAAACCAACATGCGATAGCCTGCCTGACTTCGATGTCCATGACTCCTCTTGAGGCCATTCTGCGGTAGACCCAGTGTCTGGTAATCACTCGGTCATGACGGTCGACCATTTCCCGGGAGTCCGCCCCCATTGCCTTCAGTGTGATCAACTCCAGCGTTCTGCTCAACACCTGACTCCGATAGCTGGGCAATGACACTCTCCAGTGCGGCCATTGCGTTATCCACTTTTGACACCGGCTCGACGTTAACATCCCCAACGATGTTGGTCTGATTATTACTGACGACAGACTGGAAGATGACCGGCTTATCCTTGCGGGTGCCCTTGACGTCTGCGATCGAATCGAGCTCGCGACGGGCGCCGTGTCCTTGCTTCAGCCAGTAGTCAGCCTCTTTCTGGTAGTCGTTCCGGATGACCGACAGAAGATCCCTCTTCGCGACCGCGTCAGCGATATCGATGTCGCCCTCAGACTCAATGATCTCCATGTCCAGCGATCGGATCTCGGTGCAAACCCTGTCATAGACCTGGAGCATTCGCTCGGCCCTGACTGACGCGATAGACACGTGCTCGGACCAGTACACCCAGCTCGCCGTCGCCTGCTGCACTTCGTCGTCAGAAAACAGCCTGCGAGACGTTCCCCAGCACTCGTCAATGACTCCCTGCAGTGACTCGACAGGGACGCGGAAAGATGACGCCATGTGCGAGGCTGTCTGCTCTCGAGACAGCCCAAACGACATTCGCTTCTCAGCCAGCCGCACCAGTGTCTGGCGTGGCGGTAGGCTCGCGATCGCTTCCCTGACTTCCGGGGTCAACGGTGGGTCTTGCTGGTTGCTGTCCATGGCCACCTGACTGCAGCTGGATGTCGTTGATGAGCAGTCTTCGACAGTACTCGGAGATCGACACCCCGTAAATACGGGCGATCCTCTGTGCGCGGTCCTTGACTATGCTTGAGACACGGAACCCGATGAATTCCTCGGCCATCCTAGTCCTTCTTCCTTGCGAGACGAACCATGGTTTCGCCCAGCATGTCCGCAAAACTGGCGGGAAACTTCAGCGACAGCGGCTGACCCACTTCATTGAACCGCAGCAAGATCAGGACGTCATCGTTTTCCCGCTTGATCTGGCACGACAGCCCAGCGGACTCATCCGCAATGAACCACGACTGCAGATCACTGCAGAACCGGAAGCACGACGACGGTCCATACGACACATCAGGCACGTACGCCCGGGGCATCGCGTCGATTAAAGAAGCCGCATGGCACATCGTTTCCCACACGGGCCAGACTTCAATGTCCTGACCGTCCAGTGTCATCTGCTGTGTGCTCGCAAGTAGTGTGCGAAGCTTGCGGCAGAGCACCGTGTGGTCAATGCTTCCGTCTGGTTTGATGTGATCGTGCGTGTCCATGCGGCTCCTCCTTCCGGTCTGCTATTCGGGGGCTTCGTCCTCACCACCATTCTTCTGCAGCGTGGACGAAAGCTCCTCCGCGGTCAGCTGGATGTCCTTGATGATGTCGCCGCGAGACTCGGTCAGCTGGGCTAGAATTGCCGCACTGACGGTCGAAACGCAGCATGGCGGGACGCGAATCGTCCGCATGTCCCCTTCCGTCGCGATCTCGACCAGGATGCCGGTTTCTTCGCCCGATTCCATCTTGTCGAGAATGCGATCGACTTCGGACAAGCTGTCGTTGAGTGACTTGATCTTCTCGGCCGCATCAACGATGCAGCCCGTGTCAATGCAATCGTGTTCTTCGTGATCGTTCGGCATTGCTTCTCCAGCTTGTGATTGGTGGTTCCAGAATGCCCGTCTCTCCGAGCTGTCACGGTACTGGCACCCGTCCGTTTTGGGGAGACTTCCCGCCAGCTTCGGTCATCAGCCTCCGTGTCAGCTGATGATCTCGCCTACATGCACGGTCGGCGTGAATAAGGTTCAGATCCCCTTCGACTGAAGGAACTCTGCCGTGGTGATGATTGCGTCATTCGCTCCCGGGTGATCGATCCCCGCAAGCTCCTTCTCCGACACTTCGATCATCGCCAGGACGTGCGCCGCTCGCTCCGGGCTGTGCGGCAAGTTGGATTGCAGATTCAAGATCAACTCTTTCGCCAATCGTGAGTTCGTGTCCATGCAGCAGCCTTCCTTCCTTTGACAGTTTTTCGACATAGACGGAAGACAGGGAAATCCTCACCCCGGTGTAGGGGTTCGAGCACTCGATCACCCAAGAGAGATCTCTTCCGCCAGCAGTGACAATTGCATCAACGTAGAAGGTAACCGGGTTCCCGATCCCCTCTAAGATGATGCGAATTGGGTCACCAACTTTGTACGGGCAAACGATGTCAATCCAGTCGTTCTTGACGGCCTTCCTTCGTTCAGCAAGATTTTCGATCGACTCGTTTACCCACTCGAGCTCGGATTCGAGCTTACGGATCTTCATGTCGCGAATGTTCTTCTCGCGAACCTTGAGATCGTTACTGTCAGACGCCATGCGTGCCCTCCACTCCCCGGTCCTCCCGGCTGGCCGTCCGGCTCTCCAACGCGTCCAACGCCATCCGCAGGTTGTAGATGGCCGTGGCGTTCTCACTGCACGCAAACTTTGACTGCTGGTAATGCTCCAGCCTGCCCAGTGCGGCGGTGATCACATCCTCGACGAACGCACCGTTCGGCTCTTTGCGGTCGTTGCCGCGACCAAGCGGGCCGTTCTGCCAGCTGATCGCAATTCCTCTGCCCGACGTAACACCGCCTGCCGGATTGCCATCCGCATCAGTCCAATGCTCTTGGAACACCCCATAACCTGACATGCCTCCCTCCGCTTCCAGTGTGACTCGACGTTCAACCCTAGTGAAACGCAGCCAATTCCACCACACCAGCCCGGCAAAGTCAACTCGCATTGTCGCTTGTTGCATGCATAGAATGCGACCTGATGTTGGTACCAACAACGACCAGAGTTCCGTTCACGTGAAGGAGAGAGCCATGGCCGAAATGGGCAAAATGAGAACAGCCGAGCGACGAATCGCTCGTGGTCTTCGCGGTACGACCCGCGTCACAGGACAGCAAGTTCGTCGAGCTGGCGGGAATGTTGCCGCTGCCCGTGAAGCTGTCGCAGGTGGGGACACTCGCGGCGCACGGCCGCTCGCCAGACTGCAACGACGATTCCCGCAATCGCGTCCAGCCGCCGCAAGGTTCGGTCGCTCCGGTCGCGCCACGACCCCGTTCGAGGCTCAGGGTGGTGGAGCTGCTGGTCGCCGCCGGGCTCGACGAGCTCGCCGAGGATAATCCAGCCAGCAGTCCACCTTGCAACAGGTTGACCAAAGGCCTGCCCGTTCTCATGATCGGGCAGGCCTTTTGCTTTCACACACTGGACAACTGGAATGACATCACTCCTCACACAAACCAAAGCAGCACTGGAACTTGCCCGAAGCCAGCACGAAGAGATCATCATCTCGTACTCGGGCGGCAAAGACTCACTTTGCTGCTTAGACCTGCTGACGCGATACTGGGAGCCCCACCAGATCCACGGCTACTTCCTCTACATGATGCCGAACCTCGAATTCGAGCAGTCGAAGATCAAGCGAGCCGTGAGAAAGTTCGGCATTCACATCGACCAATTCCCGCACCCCGAACTGCAAAAGATGCTTCGGGAAGGATATCTGACGACACGTCCGGTGAACTTCTCACGAAACATGAAGTACGCCGACTACTACGAGCTCATGCGGGACCGGACTGGCGCCAAGCTTATCTGCTTCGGGCAGCGGATGCAGGAAAGCCTTCAGCGCCGCGGCATGATCATGTCGACCACCGGAGGCACCGGGTACGACCCCAGGCTTGCCAAGCTGTTCCCGATCTGCCAGTGGAACTCCAAGTCAGTCAGCCACTACCTGCAAAGCCGCAAGCTGTCTGACCTGATCGTCGACACGGGCGGTCTCGACACGTCAGGCGTGTCACTCGCAGGTCACTTCCTGATCTGGCTCGAGGAGCGGCACCCTGAAGACTTTGAGAGAGTTTGCAGACTTCTGCCGTTCGCCCGCGCGAAGTCAATGAGAGAACGTCAGCGGCTGGCCAAAGGCCTGACCGTGATGGGCAATCGATCCTAAACACTGG
>Ga0180433_10006543_pt1 | contig 15218 bp, 14 predicted proteins | sample SS_ome_8_FD_132980 | JGI IMG/M metagenome (GOLD analysis project Ga0180433, IMG submission 132980) | Hypersaline lake sediment archaeal communities from the Salton Sea, California, USA - SS_1_D_1 metaG | ecosystem: Environmental > Aquatic > Non-marine Saline and Alkaline > Hypersaline >... | reverse complement strand
TAAATTCAACGCCATTGATTGTAATTATTACATAAAAATCTGGTTCCGAATCGGTTTCAATTTCCTCAAGACCTCTAATGCAGTTTATTTTTACTGTTACTTCAAGATTAACTAAAGGATCTAGATCTTCTCCTCTTTTTGGTAACCTTTCATATATAATTTCATCAGAAAAATTGTTGAAATCCGTATTTTTTTCTTGAAAATTTTTTGCAATTACAATATTTCCTATTAATAAAACCAAAATTATTGAAAATATTATTATTTTCTTCAATTACTTCCCCCAGTAAATATATATTACTAATTTGTATATTAAACTTTCTTAAAACAAAAATTTGAAATATAAGTTACAATTGCCAGAATTACGTGACAAAAAACAAAGGCAATGAAAATAAAACCAAAGGTGTAGAAACATTACTTGGCGATCCAAGAAAAGCAATTATCAGACTCTCAATTCCAATGATTATTGCGATGTCGGTTCAAACAATATATAACTTTACCGACACTTTGTTTGTATCAGGTATAGGTAAAGAGTTATTTACTGACTCAGTTGTTTTAGGTATTGGAAATCTTGGTGTGGCTGCGATTGGACTTATTTTTCCTTTTTTTATGATGGCAATAGCTCTTTCGACTGGTATAGGTGTGGGAGCATCTTCTGCTATTTCAAGAAAAATCGGTGCCGATGATAAAAAAGGTGCTGATAATGTTGCAGAGCATTCTATTATTACAACACTGATAATTGCAGTTGTTTTTAGTATACTTCTATATTTTTTATCTGAACCTCTACTTAGCTTAATAGGAGCTGGTGAATCTCTTCCTTATGCAGTTGCATATGGTAAGATTATTTTTGCTGGTAGTATAACAATATTTTTTATAAACGTTGGAACTGCAATATTACGTGGAGAGGGCGATGCTAAAAGAGCTATGTATGCAATAGTTATAGGTACCTTACTTAATATTATACTAGATCCTTTTTTTATATATACTTTTAAGCTTGGTGTTGAAGGTGCAGCTTATGCTACAATTTTATCAATGGCTATAACAACTTTTATCCTCATTTATTGGTTATTTTTCAAAAAAAATACATATGTTGATTTTAGACTTAAAAATTTTAGATTTAAAAAATACATAATTATTGATATCTTTAAAGTTGGTGTTCCAGCATCTATTCAACAACTATCTATGTCGGTTACTATGTTTATCATAAACATAATTATCATTAATGTTGCTCAAGCTGGATTTTCTGGTGTTTCTGTTTATACTATTGGTTGGAGAGTAGTGATGTTAGCTATTCTTCCATTGCTTGGTCTTGCAACTGCCATCATAACTGTAACTGGTGCAGCTTACGGGGCAAAAAAATATGATAAATTGAAAACTGGGTTTTTATTTTCAGCAAAATTTGGGCTTTTAACTGAGATTTTAATTGCTTTTTTAATTTTTATTTTAGCGCCCTTTATAACCCTTCTTTTTACAACTGGTGAAGGGCTTCCTGGTTTAAGATCAGATATTGAGTCATTCATAAAGATTTCTTGTTTTTTTTATCCGGGTGCTGCTCTAGGTATTGCTTCATCTGCTATGTTTCAAGGAACTGGAAAAGGTTTATATTCGTTAATTGCAACGCTTTTAAGAACTATTATTCTTTCACCGATTTTAGCTATAATTTTTTGTTGTATCTTTTCTATGGGCCTAACAGGTGTCTGGTGGGGGCTAGTTGTTGCTAATTTGATTGGTTCGATTGTTTCTTTTTCTTGGGCTAATTTATTTATTAGAAGTTTATTTTTGAAAAATAAAAAAATTACTAAATCTTGATTATAGATAATAATCATTTTTTTATACTTTCAATGACCTGCTTTTCAAGTTTATAAAGAAAAAAGGTTTTTTCCAGATTTAAAATCGAGGAAGAAAACATGTTTGTCTGGAAATATAGAATAATATCAAAAGCCGGTGTGATAACTACTCAAAACCAAGAGTATGCTGAGGAAAAAAGTAGAATGGGCAATATTGTTTTTTGTAAAAGAGAATCAAATATTTTTAACTTTAATCATAATCAATAAACATTATAAAGGGAACATTATTTTCACGCACTGGTGATTATATGTCTGCTCCCCTTAAATATACTAGACAACCTATTGTTAGTGTCCTCGGCCATGTTGATCACGGTAAAACAACTTTACTTGATTATATACGTGGATCTACAGTTGCTGCACGTGAATCAGGTGCCATTACTCAGCATATAGGAGCAACAGAGGTTCCAATTGAATCGATACGTAATTTATGTGGTGATCTTTTAAAAGGGAAAAAATTTACACTCCCTGGTTTGTTATTTATTGATACACCTGGTCACCATGCATTTACAACTCTTAGATCCCGTGGTGGTTCACTTGCTGATATTGCAATTCTTATTGTTGATGTGACAGAAGGGTTTAAACCTCAGACATATGAATCTATAAATATTTTGAAGAATTACAAAACACCTTTTATCATTGCTGCAAATAAAATTGATTCAATATCCGGTTGGCAAAAACTTGATAGCATCGCAAATAAACGGATTGACAATCAAAGGACAAATGTAAAAAATGTTTTTGAAGAAAACATATATGAAATGATTGGGAACCTATCAGAAAACAAGATTAGCTCAAATTTGTATTATAAAATATCTGATTTCAGAAAAACAATTGGTATTATCCCAATCTCAGCTAAAACAGGAGAAGGGGTACCCGAACTTTTGATGGTACTTGTTGGTCTTGCCCAAAGATTTTTAGAGGAAAAACTTCAGATAGAAAGTGGACCGGGTAAAGGAACAGTTCTTGAGGTAAAAGAGGAAGTAGGTCTTGGCAAAACAATTGATACAATAATCTATAACGGTACAATCAAAAATGAAGATGAAATTGTTATTGGTACATTGGACGAGCCTATCATAACAAGAATTAGAGCTTTATTGAAACCTAAACCTATGGATGAAATAAGGGATCCACGCGAAAGATTTGATTCAGTAAAAGAGGTTCATGCTGCTAGTGGTATAAAAATTGTATCTCCCGATTTGGAAAATGTGATACCAGGAGCACCGATACGTGTATTTAGAGAGGAAAATAAAGAGGAAATACTGTCTGAAATAAAAAAACAGACTAAAATTGATTTTGAGTTAGATGAACAGGGAATACTAATCAAAGCTGATACAATAGGATCATTAGAAGCGTTAATTAAAGAATCTAGAGATAAAGGAATAAAAATTAGAAAAGCAGAAATAGGAAATTTATCAAAAAGAGATGTCATAGAGGCAGACGCCACTAACGATCCCTTAAATAAAATAATTTTTGCGTTTAATGTAAAGGTTCTACCTGAGGCAAAAGAACAACTAAATGAGATGGATGTTACTGTTTTTGATGAAGATGTTATTTATACAATAATGGAAAACTATGATGAATGGCTAGTCAAGAAAAAAGCAGAGATCGAACAAAAAAGAAGAGAAGATTATATACATCCAGGTAAGGTAAAATTTCTACCAGAATATGTTTTTAGGGTAAATCATCCAGCTGTAATAGGTGTAAGAGTTTTAGCAGGACGTATCAAATCAGGTATCAAACTTTTTAAGGAAGATGGACGAGTAATAGGTAGAATAAAAAGCATCCAATCAGAAAATAAAACTGTTGATGAAGCAATACAAGGAGAGGAAGTAGCTATATCAATAGAAGGTGTAACTGTTGGAAGACAGATAAAGGGAAATGATATACTTTATACTGATATACCACCTGATGATGCCAAAAAGCTTAGAGAGATTGATGTTTTAAATACTGATGAAAAAGATGTTTTAGAACAGATCACTCAAATCAAAAGAAAAACAGATAAATTTTGGGGTATATAATCAAAAAAGATTATTCATAGATTTTGAATAAATCTTTATTAATTGCTTTTATTATAATCTATAAAAACTATAATAAACAAGTTTTTAATACGGGTAACACAGATGCCATCTAATTCCCTAGAAAAAATAAAAGAAGCAGAAGAAAAATCTCTTCAAAAAATTGAATTAGCAAAAAAAAAGGCAGAGGAAAATATTGAAAAAGCTAAAAAGGACGCGGAAAAAGAAAAAGAAAAAAATATAATAAAAGCAAAGAAAAATGTAGAAAAACAAAAAGAAAAAACAAAAAAAGATGCTGAAGAAGAGATTAAAAAAATAAAAAAACAGACCCAAAAAGAAATTGAAAATATTAAAAAAATATCAGATAAGAAAACATCTAAATCTGTAGATATAATTATTGAGGAAGTTAAAAAAGGGGGGTAAAAAATACTTTTTCCTGCATCAATGAAAAAGACGACAATAGTTTTACATCAAAACTATTTAGATGATGTAATAAAAAGTCTTCATAAATCTGGATTGATGCAGATAATAAATATTTCTAAAGAAGAACCAGAGATTTTAAAAAAAACAGAGAAATGTGAAACTCATTTTGAAGCTGAAACTCTGGCAAACTACGAACTGAGATTGTCCCGTCTCATAAGCATCCTGAGAAGAGTGAAAACTAAAAGAACAGGTATAAAATCTATTTTAAACCCTGAACTTCCAGAAATAAAAACTATAGAAGAAAGTTCCCTTGATGAACTATATTCTTATACTGAAGGAGTTCTTGACGATATTGAAAGTAGTATACTAAAAAAACAAAATGAACTTGAAAAACTTAATGAAAAAAAAGAAAAAATAGAAAATCAAATTGAAGAAATTAGGTATTTAAAAGATTTTGATTTTGACGTATCAAATATAAAAGAGTCAGAATTTCTAATCATAAAAGCAGGAATAACATTTGATTTAGATGAACTAAAAAAAGAAATCCAAGAATTAAAAACAGCAGAGGTTTATGAAAAAAGTTTTAAAATAGGGAAAAAAATCTTCTGGTCGGTTTTAATTGTTTCTCATATATCAAATAAAGAAAAAATAGAGAAAATATCAAGAACATATATAGATGAATTTAATTTAGGCGACTTATCTGGAAAACCAAATGAAACGTTAAAAAAGTTAAATCAACAAATTAATGATATAAAATCACAAAGAAAAAAAATAAATAGTGATCTAAAGAAATATTCAAAAAAACAATTAAACGAGCTTTTTTCTATTAGAGAAGAGATCCAACTTGAAAAAGCTAGAAGAGAAATATCAAAAAATTTTACAAAGACTAATTATACATATCTAATAAAAGGTTGGGTACTTGGAAAAGATAAAGAAAAAGTGAAACAAATTATTGAAGAATCATCTGACAATAATGTAATTATTGATTTTAAAACTCCTTCAAAAAATCCAGATAAACCACCAACATACATTAAAACACCACAATGGGCTGAAGGGTTTAAAGGTCTTGTTGAAATGTTTTCGCTACCAAAATACGGAGAAATAAATCCCACTATTATTATGGGGATATTTTTTATCTTATTTTTTGGAATAATGCTTGGTGATGCCGGATATGGGTTAGTAATTTTGATACTATCATTGTATGGTTATTTTAAACTTGGAAAACATAGTTCATTGTTTCGTAACTGGTCTTTTATGGGATTATGGATGGGCATTGTAACGTTTACATTTGGGATTTTAACAAATGGCTTTTTTGGAAACTTTGTTCCATTATTTATATATGGTAACGAAGAAGCACTTCTCTATAATTTTCATCTGTTTGGAATACATTTTAAACCACTTGTCGACCCGATAAAAGACCCTATTGCAATTCTTGTACTTGCATTAGTATTTGGATTAATCCAGCTTAATGTTGGAATAGTTTTGAGTTTAATACAAACTCTAAAAGATAAAAAATATAAAGATTTTTTAACGGGTAAATCTTGCTGGATCCCCCTGCAGTTAGGCGGTGGTATTCTTATTGGATCTTCAATTTTAGGGATTCAATTCAACCAAAGTGTTATTTATGTCGGTATAATCCTAGCAATAATTGGTTTTATCCAACTTTTAATAAGTGCAGGTCCAATTGGTTTTTTTGATATCACAGGTTATGTAGGTGATTGGCTTTCATATGCTAGGCTTCTAGCGCTGGGTCTTGCAACAGCTGGTATGGCTCTAGCCTTTAATGTTGTAGCAAAACTTCTTGGTGAGATGATACCGTTTATTGGGTTTTTAATAACAATTATTATTGTTATATTTGCACATATGATCAATCTTGGTCTTCAAGCACTTGGTGCTGGGATTCATTCACTTAGACTTCAATATGTTGAATTTTTCAACAGATTTTATGAAGGAGGTGGAACTGAGTTTTCACCTTTTAAAATAAAAAGAAAATATACAAAAATTGATGAAGAAATGGATTAAATATGGAGGAAAAAGAAATGAAAATAAAAAGAAAAATAGCAATATATGCATTTTTGCTAACAGTATTTTTAATTTTTGGCAGCTCGTTAGCATTTGCACAAGAGGAAGTAACACAAGAAGAAAGCGATCAAAATAAATCAATGGTGATACTAGGTTGCGCTCTTGCAATTGGTATTGCAGGAATTGGTTCAGCGATAGGTCTGGCTTTAGCTGGATCGTCAGCTGTAGCTGTAACTGCTGAAAAACCCGATTTGTTTAGTAAGTGTTTAATTTTACAGGTTTTACCAATGACTCAGTCTGTATATGGTCTTTTGACAGCGATTTTACTTATGATGGGTGCGGGGCTTCTAGGCGGAGGAGATGTAACAATTCAATCAGTACAGGGTCTTGGTGCAGTATGGATTGGAATCGCAGTTGGTCTAACTGGAACATCTGCAATAAACCAGGGTATGGTAGCATCCTCATCAATTAGTGCGGTTGGAAGAAATCCAGATGTTGCGTCAAAAGGAATTATATTTACTGTTATGCCTGAGACTATTGCAATATTTGGGCTTTTAGTAGGAATACTTCTAATGGTGGGACTTGGTTTTCTTGGATAAAAAAATTGAGATCTGAGAACATGTCAGCTGAAAAGATAATTGAACAGATAAAAATAGATTCAGAAAAAGAAATCAAAAAAATCGAGAAAGAATTAGACAAAGAGATACAAAAAATCAAGAGTATATCTAAGAAAGAATCTGAAGAAGAAGTAGATAAAATAAAATCACAAGGAAAAAAAGAAGCACAAAATGAGAAAAAAATATTGATTTCACAGGCACACCAAGAATTAAATAGAAAACTTATGAACACAAGAGAAGAGATGATAGATAAGTGTTTTAATAATGCTTTAGAAAAACTAAAAAATCTTACTAAAAGTGAATATCAAAAGATTAGCGAAAACCTGATGAAAAAAGGAATGCAGAAGATTTCTGGGGAAAGAAAAGTGTATATTTCTAGAATTCAGGATAAAGAAATTGCAAAAAAACTTGGCATTGTTGTTGCAGGTGAAATTGAGTCGATTGGTGGAATAATAATTGCTAGTAAAGACGGAAAAATCACAGTTGATAATACTTTCGAAGGAATAATTAAAAGAGAAAAACAAAAAATTAGAAACAAAATAGGAAAAATCCTATTCTCCTGAAAAATAATGGTTGAGGATATACATGATTGATATAATAATGGATCCAAATAATTATCCGTTCTGGATAATTGTTGTAAGTGTGATAGCTTTAGCTATTGCAGTTATTGCACGTCCTTTTTCCTCCTACATAAAATTTGTATATCCTAACGCAAAATATGAAACAATAGGAAACCCCTATATTCAGGAAAAAAACCTTAGTTCATTAGTTGACACTCCAAATTTAGATAGTTTTATTGAGAAATTAAATTCATCAAAAGACTATGAAATAAAAGGAGTAACAACTAAGGAGATACAACAATCATTCGATGAAAATTTTAGAAGAACTTTGGACATGATGAAAAAAGATAGTTCAAAAAAAATGCACAAATTTTTTGATGCTTATCTAGAGAAAAACGATTTTTATCTTATAAAAAAAGAACTAAAAAACAAATTTGTTAATGACAATGTTAGCAATAAAAGTATTGAAAAAACAATTTTTAGAGAGAATAAAAAATTGTTGTCTAAGATTATGGATGCTGAGAAAAAGGATTTACCAGATATACTAAAAAACTATGGTTTTTCAAATGAGATCATAAAAGAATTTTCTAACGAAGAATTAGATTATTTAGCACTTGATAGTACAATAGATAAATCCTACCTTGAAAAACTAATAAATGTTAAAGTTCCCTACAAATGTGATAAAGCAAAAAATGAGTTTATTAAAAGATTTATTGATATAAATAACATTAAAAACGTTTTAAGAGCAAAACAGATGGGTTATGAAAAAGAAAAAATCAATAAACTTTTTTTATCTGAAGGTAGAGAAATTGCTAAATGGAAATTTGAAGAACTAGCAGATGCTGATTCAATCTCTCAAGCAATATCTAGTCTTGAAGGTACATCATATTACAATGAACTCAAAGACTCAATTGAAAAATACAATAAAGAACAATCTGTCCAAATATTTGAAAATGCCCTTGATAGAGTTTACCTAAAACATATTAAAAATATTTCTCAAAATAATTTTGTGACAATAGGCCCAACTATCAGATTTCTTGTAAGTAAAGAATTTGAAATTAGAAATTTAAAGATTATTTCAAAAGGTATTGCTGAGGGTCTTGGCTCTGAACTTATAAAAGAATTGATAATTAGGGAGGCAAGTATTTGAAAATAGCAGCACTATGTGACAAGGATACAGCTACAGGTTTTATGCTTGCTGGTGTAAAAGAAATATACACGCCAGATGATGGCCTATTAAAAACTTTTAATAAAATCAAAGATGAAGACGACATTGCAATTCTACTTATAACTGAAAAAATTGCTGAAGATCTTGGTAGATATCTAAAAGATTTTAGAATAAGAAATTCAGTACCAATAATTGTGGAAATTCCCGATAAAAAAGGACATAGAGAAGAGCATATTGATTATGTTTCAAATCTAATTAAAAAAGCAGTAGGTATTGAAATAAATAAATAAAATTAATTTGGAGGAAAAAATTTATGGTTAAAAAAGGCAAAGGAAGAATCGTCCGTATTTCAGGCCCTGTCATTGAAGCAGATGGTATGCGGGGAGCCAAAATGTATGATGTTGTTAGGGTTGGAGAAGAAAACCTTATCGGCGAAATCATTAGATTAGAAAGAGACAACGCTATAATTCAGGTTTATGAGGAAACAAATGGTTTAAAACCTGGTGAAGAAGTAATTTCTACAGATGAACCTCTATCAGTTGAACTTGGACCAGGTCTTATTACAAATATTTATGATGGAATTCAAAGACCTCTCCCTGCTGTTAAAGAAAAAACTGGCGATTTTATTGAGCGAGGTGTTGAGGTACCTGCTCTTGATAGAAAAAAGAAATGGAAGTTTAAACCCGTATTAAAAAAAGGTGATAAGGTAAAACCTTGTGATGTGATTGGTGAAGTGGATGAAACATCTATTATAACACATAGAGTAATAGTTCCTCCAAATATTTCTGGTGAAATTAAATCAATTGTTAAATCTGGAAATTATACAATTGAAGATGATATCGCAACAATAAAAACCACTGAAGGTGAAACAAAAATTCAAATGCTTCAAAAATGGCCTGTAAGAAAAGCAAGACCTGTAGATAAAAAACAGGATCCAACCCTTCCTCTAATTACTGGACAACGTGTAATTGATACCTTCTTTCCAATAGCTAAAGGTGGAACAGCTGCAATTCCGGGAGGTTTTGGGACAGGTAAATGTGTAACACCAGATACTCCAATTCAACTTACAGATGGAACTATTACAACCATGAAAGATATGTATGATACCTATAAAAATCAGGGTAAAAAAATTGATGATGTAGATGAATCATATACCAAGTTGAATAAAGACATACCTGTTTTTTCATACAATGGTAAAAACTTGACTAAAGAAAAAGCAAATGTAGTATATAAAGGGAAAACAAGTTATATTTATAAAATAACTACTAGAACTGGACGTGTAGCAAAAATTACTCCAATACATAGATTAATGACAGTTTTACCTAATCTTCAAATAAAAGAAAAACCTGCTCAGGATTTATCTGTTGGAGATTTTCTTTTAATGCCGAGGAAAATAGATTTTAAAGGAAAGATACAAAAAATAGATATTTCAAAGATATTTGCAAATGACCGTGTTGTTGATAAAAACATTTTGGACAAACTTCCTGAATTAATTGATACTGCAACAAAAAAAACCAAGACAAAAAAAGAATTAGCAAAAAAATTAGATACTAGTTATGATGTTTTAATTGGATATTATCTAGGTAAAAGTAGACCAACTTTGAGATTTATAGATAAATTATCTAATTTTTTAAGTATTAAGATTTCTTGTAATACATTAAAAGGTCAAACAAATGGAATACCTGTAAGAATACCATCTAAAATTAATGAAGATTTCGCAGAATTCTTAGGGTATATAATTGGAGATGGAAGTGTTGAACGAAGGGGCAGTGTTTTCTTTCATAATAATGATGATAATTTACGTAAAAGATTCAATAAAATAGTTTACAATTTGTTTGAAATTAGTCCTGTAAAGGGAATAGAAAAAAACGTTAAATATTCAAGAGTAAACAGCAAGCTTATTGTTAAACTACTAAAAAAACTAGGTGTTCCTTACATAAAAAAAGCAAGAAATTGTTATATTCCTAAGGAAATTTTAAAATCGCCAAATAAAGTTGCATACCGTTTTCTTAGTGCATATTTTGATAGTGATGGACATGTGACATTAAAAGGTAATGAATTAGAACTTACTACAGCAAGTAAAAAAATGCAGATTCACCTTTCATATCTACTTCTAAGATTAGGAATTGTGTATTCACTCAGAAAAAAAATGGTGAATAATAACCCTTATTATAGAGTTTTTATTCGAGGCAAAAAAGAGATTACAAAATTCTATGAATGTTGTAAAAAAGATACTAAAAAATTCAGGAAAATAAAAGAATATATAAATGATGGTAAAAAAGGTTATAGTGCGGTTGATATTATTCCTGCATCTGCTAATTTTCTTGAAAATGTCTATGGTGATATGGGTAGGCCGCACTCTGAACTAGAACTTGCGGGCGTCAATACCTCAAATTACTTTGGCATTGGTAATCAAGAACATATGGGTATTGATACTTTTCAAACATTTTGTTCTTTTTCAAATGATGAAACAGTTAGTGGTTTAGCCGATGGACTTGATGAAATCTTTTATGACAAAATTGTAAAAATCGAGAGAATAGAAAAAGATACAGATGTATATGACATAACAGTACCAAATCATCATAATTTTGTAGGCGGCTTTGCGCCAATGTTTCTTCATAATACTGTAACACTTCACCAACTTGCTAAATGGAGTGATGCTCAAGTTGTTGTTTATGTTGGATGTGGTGAACGTGGAAACGAAATGACTGATGTACTTCGTGAGTTTCCAGAATTAAAAGACCCAAAAACAGGTAAACCTTTGATGGAAAGAACAGTTCTTATAGCAAATACCTCTAATATGCCTGTTGCTGCTCGTGATGCTAGTGTTTATACTGCAATAACAATCGCTGAATATTACCGTGATATGGGTTATGATGTAGCATTAATGGCTGATAGTACAAGTAGACTTGCTGAAGCGATGCGTGAAATATCTGGTCGTCTTGAAGAGATGCCTGGTGAAGAAGGATATCCTGCGTATTTAGCCAGCAGACTTGCAGAATTTTATGAGAGAGCTGGCCGTGCAAAACTACTTGGTTCAAAAGATAAAGAAGGATCTGTTTCAGTTATGGGTGCAGTTTCTCCTCCAGGAGGAGATTTTTCTGAACCTGTCGCACAGAATACTCTTAGAATTGTCAAGGTCTTCTGGGCTTTAGATTCTGACTTAGCTGACAGACGACATTTTCCATCAATAAATTGGTTAAAATCTTATTCTCTTTACCTAAATGAAATAAAAAACTGGTGGAACAAAAATATTGGTGATAGCTGGCTTTATCTTAGAAATAAAGCTGTAGCACTTTTACAAAAAGAATCAGAGTTACAAGAAATCGTTAAACTTGTTGGACCGGACGCACTGCCTTCTAATGAAAGAATAACACTTGAGAGTGCAAAGATCATTAGAGAAGATTTTTTGCAACAGAGCGCTTTTCATGATGTTGATACTTATTGTCCTGGTAAAAAACAATATGAAATGCTTAAACTCATGCTTAAATACAGTGATGAAACAAAAAAAGCAATTTCTGATGGTGTTCACATAGATGATATAATCTCTATGAAATCTAGAGAAAATATAGCTCGACTGAAAACTATTCCAAATGAAGAATTTGAAAAAAGATTCAAAAAAATTGAAGAGGATTTAGAAAAAGAAATTAACTCATTAGTTAACGAGGTGAAATAGATGGGTAAAAAAGAAATTGAATACACAACTGTCACTGAAGTTGCAGGGCCCCTAATGATAGTTGAGGGTATTGAAGATGTTGCCTACAATGAAGTAGTAAAAATAAGAACATCTTCTGGTGAAGAAAGAACCGGCCAGGTTTTAGAGGCGTTTCTTGATAAAGCAGTTGTACAGGTGTTTGAGGGTACAAAAGGTCTTGATACTGATAAAACCTCAGCTCGTTTTATAGGTGAAACAATGAAACTTGGTGTGAGTAAAGATATGCTTGGTCGTGTTTTTGATGGAACTGGAAACCCTATTGATGATGTACCTCAGATTATACCTGATGACAGGCTTGATATCAATGGTAGTCCAATTAACCCTTATTCTCGGGAGTATCCACGTGAATTTATTCAAACAGGCATTTCAACCATAGATGGTTTAAATACACTTGTTCGTGGTCAGAAACTTCCTATTTTTTCTGGTTCTGGTCTTCCTCATAATGAGCTAGCTGCACAAATCGCTAGGCAAGCAAAGGTCCTTGGTAAACAAGAAAAATTTGCTGTTGTATTTTGTGCTATGGGTATTACTTTTGAAGAAGCAAATCTTTTTATTCGTGATTTTGAAAACACTGGTGCACTTGAGCGTACTGTTATGTTTCTAAATTTAGCTGATGATCCAACTATTGAAAGAATTATTTTACCGCGTATGGCTTTAACATGTGCAGAGTATCTTGCTTTTGATCTTGATATGCAGGTTTTAGTTATTCTTACTGACTTAACTAATTATGCTGAAGCGTTACGTGAGATTGCCGCTGCTAGAGAGGAAGTTCCTGGAAGACGAGGTTATCCTGGTTATATGTACACTGATCTTGCTATGATATATGAAAGAGCTGGAAGGATTTCAGGTAAAAAAGGATCAATCACACAGATTCCGATGCTTTCGATGCCAGATGATGATATCACTCATCCTATTCCAGATCTTACTGGGTATATAACTGAAGGTCAAATTGTTTTAGAGAGAAGTCTTGATAAAAAAGATATTTATCCACCTGTAGCTGTACTTCCTTCTTTATCTAGGCTTATGGATAGAGGTATAGGTGAAAAAAGAACTCGAGCGGATCATGCTGGGGTTAGTAATCAACTATATGCAGCATATGCTGAAGGTGTTGATTTAAGGGATTTAGTTGCAATTGTTGGTGAAGATGCTCTTTCTGAGCGTGATAGAAAATATCTAAATTTTGCTAAAGAGTTTGAAGAAGCGTTTGTAAGACAAGATAGAAACGAGGATAGAAGTATAGAAAAAACTCTTGATATAGGTTGGGAACTTCTTTCAAATCTACCTAAGTCTGAACTTAAAAAAATTGATGAGAAATTTATTGAAAAATATTATATCAATAAAAAAGAAGATGAAACCGAAGAGTAATAAATATGTCTGAGCAAGTAATGGAAGGGGTAAAACCTACACGGATGGCACTACTTGAAATTCGTAAAAAGTTATTACTAGCTGAGAAAGGACATAAGTTACTTGAAGAAAAAAGAGATGCTCTAGTTGAAAAATTTTTTAAAATAATTGATAAAAGAAAAGAAATTCACAAAGAGGTAAATGAGGATTTAAAAAAGGCTTTTGATTCATTAATTCAAGCAGAGATGGTGATAGGGGAAAGTAGAGTAGAAGAGCTTTCTGAACTAACAGAGGATATTGGTGAAATAAATCTAAAAAAAGATAATATTATGGGTGTAAAAATACCTGTTGTGGATACATCAAATTTGAAAAAAGATCTAACTTTTAAATATGGTTTTTTGGAAACATCAGCAAAATTTGATGATGCACAAAAAAATTTTAAGGATATTATTTTAAAAATTGCTAATCTAGCTGATCTTGAAAGTAGTGTACATGCAATGTCCAGTGAGATTGAAAAGACAAAACGTAGAGTGAATGTTCTTGAGAATAATCTGATTCCAAAACTTAAATCCACAAGACGATACATTGAAATGCAGCTTGAAGAAAGAGAAAGAGAGGATTTTGTCAGGAGAAAAAGAATTAAAGCACTTCTCCAAGAAGATTAGGTTGAAAATATGAATGATTTAGAAGATGATCCCTTGATTGGTCGTTTTTTTGATACGCCTGAAAAAAAAGTTAAATGGCTTGTTAGAATAAAAATTCTTTATATCCTATGGATTATATTTGTAATATTTGGAATTGTTTTTTTATTGATTTGGTATTTAATTAAATAAAAAAAGACTGAGAAATTTAGACGTCTTTTCCCATATCGTATATATTTTTTATTGCAAGAATTATTATTGTTGGTGCCACAAATATGGCAAGTGCCTCAGATATACCATGAAGCATTGATCCAAGATACGGTCCAATTGATGAGATAGATTGATCTTGAAATGCTGCATACATAATAATAAGAGCGATTCCAGCAATTAAATATCCTGGAGTTTCAGATTTAGTAATCGTCCCTCGTCCTGATATTGCTAAAAGCCCTACTATAATACCTATCAAAGCGAGAATCCATGCTATTAAACCTCCTAGTTCCTCATATTCAATAAAATTTCTACCTTGTTCTATTGACCAGCCTTGATATATTCCAATTAACAGAGTTATAACTATACCGATAATAAAAGATATTCCTACGACTTTTACCATTATTTCTTCATTTGGATTTTCGTTAACCATTTTTTCTCCTCCGCCCATGATAAGATAAAAAATACAGTTAGTTAGTTTATATAAATTTTACTACATTTTACATTTTTTGATTATTATTTGATAAATTTAATGTATTAATATGCTTTGTGTAATAATTTCACCTCGGGTAAATTAAAACATTCCACAAAATAGTCCTAAGCCACATCTCAATTTCTCTATATCGTTTTATTTTACTGAAGAAAGATTCTCCGAACCGTCTTTT
>Ga0180433_10006542_pt1 | contig 15219 bp, 16 predicted proteins | sample SS_ome_8_FD_132980 | JGI IMG/M metagenome (GOLD analysis project Ga0180433, IMG submission 132980) | Hypersaline lake sediment archaeal communities from the Salton Sea, California, USA - SS_1_D_1 metaG | ecosystem: Environmental > Aquatic > Non-marine Saline and Alkaline > Hypersaline >... | reverse complement strand
TCAAGGATGAGGCTAATAGCCAGTGCGCTTCGATCGGCAATAACGCTTTTTTGAACTGTACCGGGCTGGAATCCATCGCCATCCCGAGCAGCGTGACTAGCATCGGTCAGGCCGCCTTTCAGACTTGCAACACTCTGACATCTCTTTCTTTGTCGGTTGGTCTCGAGACAATCGGCAACGTTGCCTTTTTGAATTGTGCCAGCCTGGCATCCATCGTCCTTCCAAGCAGTGTGACTACCCTTGGAGCCAGTGTTTTTTCGAGCTGCGGCAGCCTGACGTCCGTTACTCTGCCAGATGGTCTCACCACAATCACCACCGATACTTTCTTGGGCTGCACCAGCCTGGCGTCCATCACCATCCCGAGCAGCGTCATAGAAATCGGCGCCCAGGCCTTCCTGAACTGCACTGCGTTGGTCACTTGTGTGTTTGAAAGTTCTTCCTCGCACCCGGTGACCTTCTCCTCCGATCCATTCGCAAATTCGGGCGTCCGGCCAATTCTGAATCGGCAGAGCGGCATCACCAATGGCAGTGGGACACTTTCGGTTGGTGCCTCCGACGAAACATTCAAGACAATTACCTATGCACAGGCGCAAACACAGAATGGAGTGCAGAATCGTGAGGAGCTTGTTATCACCGATGGAACCGGACTGGTGGTCGACACTGGCGAAACGTTCACGGTGGCATCTGGGGGATATGTGTCTTGGTCTACCGACATCACGGCGATTCGTTCGGGCTTCACTCCCACACCTGGTTTCCCACAGGTCACGGGCATCTACGTGGTGGGCACACTGAACCTGAACAATGGTGGTGGCATCGATGTGTCCAACATCGTTCCAATGAGCGCATTGGGGTGGGAGGCTGGCATATACTCTCATCCTGGTTCCACAATCAACATTGATGGCCCTCTCACATTTCAGATCATTGGGGGATCATCGAGCAGCAATGAGGATGTGTATTGCGCGTACATCCGGGGAACGATCACCGTCGATGGGGGGTCTGAGAACGGATCAATCACAGCCGCAAATATTCGTGGCAATGAGTCGGATGGCAGCACGTTCTGTTGGTATCAACGCGATAGTTCTTCTGCAACCATCACTGGAGAAAATGCGGTGGTGTTCACAAACATAACCAGTGCTTCTATCAGCAGTGATTCCATCTTGTTCGCCGATAATGTGGATACAATCAGCATGAGCACAGGAGCGGCACCTGTCATAGTGATGAATGCGCCAAACCAAAACATAAGCTACGTAACCGATCGCAGTTGGATCACCGGCACTGGCATCATCAATACAGGCGTTTCTCAGGTCTACCCTGTGCTATAGTTCACACGTACTCGCACACCACCGCTTTCAGCTCGCCGCCTCCGCCGTCCACGATCCGGTACGGCTTGCCGCAGCCACCCACGATCTGTCCTGCCGCCGCCAGTTGGTCGCAGACCGCCTTGGGTGCGTGCGGCGGGATCGGCACCATTTGCCCCCGCTGCTCGTAGGGTTGTCGCAGACAGCCGTGCCGGAAGATCCGGCAGTTGAGCTCGTTCCGGTCCACTTCGATCCAGGTCTGCCAATCCTCTTTCTTCGCAGCCACGCAGTGGGGACACTGCACAGCCAATGTCCGTGCTGTCGATTCCAGTTTTCCGCTGGCATCGGTGAACGCCGAAGACATGGGTCTATGCAAGAGGGGGAAAGGGTTGGTGAAGTGTTAACTGGGAGCGGTCGTGTTAACTCGGGACCGGCAGCCGCCGCCCGAAATTGATCCCCGCACCGCCCCGCCAACTCACTTACACACCCTCCCCTCTTGCAGACCAATGGCTGCTTCAGCTCCGCGTTCCTCATCGCCCCCAGGTCACATCGACATCAGCGATGCAGTTGACGAAGGACGGGTTCCAACTATTCATGTGATTAAGCCAGATCCCAAAGTAATGGCGAACAAGCCGCCGTCACAAGTGCTGCTGCTCGACATTTACCCGACTGGCAGTTGTAGCACCGGGCTCCCGATATGCGTGATGAACAAGTTGCAGGAGCAAGTGGCATTACGGGATCCAGCCGATAGTGGTTTTGATTTGCCGTGTCCAACGGGGATAGTGGTTCCGCCGCACAAGACGGTGTGGGTGAAGTTGGGAGTGACGGCGACGGTGCGCCGGGCCATTACCTATCAGGCCCCTGACGGCACGTGGAAGATGGACGAACGATCGGCCCGGCGGCTGCCCTTCTGGATGCCGCCTCGGTCCAGCATCTCCAAGACGCCGCTGATTCTCCACAACTGCATTGGGGTGATTGATGTGGGCTACAATGGCGAACTGCAGGCGGCGCTGCACAACACATCCGACGAACCGTACGAGGTGCAGCAGCTTCAGCGTTTGGTGCAGCTTGTCTCGGGCGACCTGACGCCGTTCTACAAGATCACGATCCACTCGCACACGGAGAAGCCTGAAGCGACACGGCGGGGCAGCGGGGGGTTTGGGTCGACCGGCCAGTGACCGGGGGTACTGCGTCCCCCGAACCCCCACCAAGAACTCTGTGACGTCATCGATGACGTCATCAGAAGCAGCAGAGCGAGTTAAGGACCCACCCACGAGTTGACGATCCCGACCAACCTCTTTTCTCTTGCATTATCAAGATGCCCAAGAGCCGGCGCCAACTAGAAGCCGTGGCAGGACGGTATTACGATCTGCAAGAGGAGATTGGGGGGTTGAGACGGATGGCGGGCGATATGCTGGTCGAGTGTTTCAAGAAGATGAGTGCGGCCGAGAAGCGGGCGTACGATCGCACGGTGGCTAAGTTTGCTGGGGGTCCGCAGGTGCCAGCACATCATCCCGCCAATGTTCGGTGCATCAAGAAGCTGTCGAAGGAACACGAGGAGACGTACCGGTCGATCATGCGACAGCTGATGCAGAGGGAGCGGGAGGCGGAGGGGTTGTTTTCGGAGTTGGCCGAGGGAGTTAAGAGGCTCGGGATGGCGGGTGGGAAGCGGCGAAAGGCCCGTGGCAAGACACAGGGCAAGAGGGGGGGCAAGGGGAAGCGGGCGTCAACTCGGCGGCGGTGTTAGCTCGTGCTAGTCCAGATACCGCGCAATGGCGGCGATGAGCGGTCCGTCTTCGCCTTCAGTGTCGAGGTGTCGGCTGCGGGTGACCCGGGGGCCGCACCGGGGAGGTGAGCTTGAGGCAACGCACTCGGGCCGGCCCAACGCCCGCGATCGGTACAGAATGGTGGCCGGTTCGCAAAAGATCGAGTCAATCCGCAGTCCGTTTCGGGCCGCGGCGATGATTTCGATGATCTGTGCAGCTCCATAAATTGCCTCGGCAGGAAATCGGATCTCGGCGACACACCGAGATCTGGATGGCCGAATCTGTCGTCCTCGCCCCGAAAACTCATCAGCGTTCCACGACATGGTTCCCCCCAGTTCCTCCGCCTGCGCTTGGAGTAGCGGTAGCAGTGATGTGCGGGATCGCTGTGGCCCTGAGATTTCAAACACGTAGTCGGCCATCTCTGATCAAGAAAGGGACAAAGAGACAATTCAAGCTCCCAAAGTACATGTCAACGTTGGCAAAGAAGAACCCGCACCCGCGGGACAGCCGCATCAGGTTTCAGGCAGAAGGCCACGTCTACACGATCGACGGCGGTCGCGGCTACACCAGTGTCACTACTTGGGGTGGTTCGCACTTTCCCAAGTTCAATGCGGACGAAGTAATTGAAAACATGATGAATGGCAAGAACTGGACCAAGTCCAAGTACTACGGGATGACGCCGGCGGCGATCAAGCAGCAGTGGGACACCAACGGTGCGATCGCATCGACGATGGGGACCAAGCTCCACGACGACATTGAACGCACCATCGACGGCCAGAAGATTGACAACAGCAGCAAGGAGTATGGCTACTTTCTGAAGTACCAGAAGGAGAAGCTTACCGAGAACAAGCCATTCCGGACCGAGTGGACCATCTTTGATGAGGAGCACAAGCTGGCGGGGTCGATCGACTACGCCGCGATCCGTTCCGACGGCACCATTGACCTGTACGACTGGAAGCGGGCCAGAGAGATTAAGACCAGCGGCTTTGGGCGGTACGCCCTGACGCCGTGCATCCAGCATCTGCCCGACTCCAACTTCTGGAAGTACTCGCTCCAGCTCAACATCTACCGGGACATTCTCGAGAGGTGCTACAATTTGAAGATCAACTCGATGACGATCGTTTGCCTGTATCCTGACAACCCGTCGTACCTGGAGTTTAGCGTGCCGCGGATGGAGAACGAGATGCGGCAGCTGCTCGAGGATCGCAAGAAGAAGATGGTGCGGAAGGCAAAGACGGCGCCCGCGGCGACTAGCAGTCCGCCCAACCCCAAGTCGCCCCCTTCAGGGGCTCCGCCCCCAGAACCCAACCCATCTACCCCCTCTTGCTAACAGTCGCGAGAGTGGTCGAACTCGAGCAGTGGTACCTCATTCAGGGGCGGGTGTACGGCTACGTGCCGCGGCGCAGGATGCCGGGGCTGGGACCACGGTTTGTCTGCTGCATTTCGTTGGCGAAGACGGGGATGTCGGGGTGTGAGTGGGCCGACGCCCGGAGGCACGCCGAGAAGCTGTGGATCGAGTCGGGGTTCACGCTGACCAAGGAGCAGCTGTTGGAGAAGGTGGGTATGACGCTGCCGCAGCCCGAGATGGAGCCGGAGGATCTGTTTGCGTGAGCGGTGCGGCGGGGGATGCAAGAGGGGGAAGGAGGTGAGTACGATGTGGATTGCGGGGGGCCCAATTTTCCATTCCATGCCGAACCTCCCACAAATTGAGTTGAACGCCCGCCCCCAGGCTTGAGGTTAGAACCCCGCAGCAACGATGGCCGCCGCCCGCAAGGACATGAATCCCTTCCGGCTCTACAACCACATCCGCTGGGAACTCCATCGCGTGCTCAGCCTCTTTGGCAAGGACAACTATCAGGGCTACCTGAAGGAGGAGGAGTTTGTGGATCTGCCAAATGGCGCAAAGAAAATCATCCCACCCGAGGGTCCACAATATTGCGGGCTCCTAACCGGCTCGGCCGCCCTCTGGATCAAGACCAGCGATCGGCTGGACAAGCGGATGACCACCCAGTGGTTCCCCGAGGACATTGACATTGCGGTGAACGCCGCTGTGTACGATACGGTGGTGGCCGCACTGAAGCTTCAGGGGGCGGTCGAGGTGCGGGATGGCTGCCGGCATAACGGCTTCAAGTACCGGATACACCAGATGTATGGGTTTGGGGGGATCAAGCGGGACTCGCTGCCGCGCGATCCCAGCATGCCGCCGATCCAGATCTACCCGGTGCCGGATGTGATGGCATCGGTCGAGAAGCACGACATTGAGGCGTGTCGGGTCTGGGGGCGGATCAACAAGACCACCGATGGGCCGCACGTGGAGGTATTCTTCTGCAAGAGTGTGGATGAGGACAAGGTGCTGGAGCTCAAGGAGAGCTTTGTGTACGGGAAGCATCGGCCGATGGGGTGTCTCCGGGCGACCGATGACCCACGGTGCCGATTCCTCAACGGGATTGCGCCGACTCTTGGCACAGAGGAACTGGTGCGGAAGAATCCTCACCGCTGCCACGTGGGGCAGGAGCGGATCCGGAAGTACACCGCCCGGGGCTACACTCTGGTTCCCGTGTTGCAGTCAACTCCCACTTGTTGCCCCTATTGCGGGGCGACCGACGAAGATCTGCCAGAGGCGTGCTACACGGGGATTGGGGCGCCGGGGCCAGAGGAGATCGAGACGCTGCCGATTGGGTACGAGAAGCGGCCGGATCCGGAGGAGCCGCCGATTGCGTGAGCGCCCCCGATGACTTAGATTTCGCAGCCAGGGGGTGCGTCCGCCAACCCACTTAAACCCCTCCTCCTCTTGCATACCACCAAGCATGGACGACGACGGCGACCACCAGGGATCGACGCACGCTTTTTTCACCGTGCTCATCGGTTTGCCGCTGGCGCTGTGGGGCGGCTACACGCTGGTGCGGGATTTGCTTGAGCGCAATGAGGCGCCGGCACGGAAACCAGCGGCGGTTCGTCGTCGGCCGCGGCCAAAACCGGCGGAGCCTGAGCCCCAGGCGGCGTCGGACGAGCCAGCGGGATCGGACGAGCCGGTGGAGCAAGAGGAGGTGGTGCAGAACGAAGAGGCAGCGGTGGTTCGGGGGACGGAGTCCCCTGAGGAGGGAGCGGAGCGACTCACCCCTGAGGAGGAGCCCGAGGAAGAACCCGAGGTCCCGGTCCACCCCGAGATCCTCTATGCGCAGTCGATCGTGCTGTCTGATCCGTTGCCGGGGGCCGAGCCGGGGCCGAAGAACGCATTTGTAATTGAGGCGACCCCGGTGGGGTTGGTGGCGATGGGCTACGATTTCGAGGCCAAGCGATGGATCTACTGGGCCAACCTGACGCCGCATTTCCGAGTGCTGGATGCGGTGGCCCGGGTCTATGTTAACACGCATTGCCGGCATGAGCTGTACATTCCGCCGGCGGTGGCGGATGCGGCGAACGAGGCGGCGGAGAAGCAAGAGGAAAATGGGGGTTCGGGGGGAGTTGCTCCCGAGCAGGAGAATGGGGGTTCGGGGGGAGTTACCCCCGAGAAGATTGCAGAGGACAGCAAGGCGTCGTTGTTCATCAATCCGACGCCGGTGGGGGCGGCCGAGGTGCCGCGGCCCGAAAAGAAGCACGTGGCCAACTGTTTCAAGCGCAAGGGGATGCTCAGCGAGCTCCAGTTCATTCCAGAGGGTCCGCGGGAACCGCCGAAGAAGACGTCGTACGCCGACTTTCTGGCAAAGGCGTCGGAGCCGGTCTGAGTAAAGATCCTCCCACCACGAAAGAAATCGCCCGCAAGGGTAGCCGACTCCCAATGACCACACCCACCTCCTCTCGCAAAAGGCGCCGGATTAGGCAACCGGCCGATCTGGCGACTCTTCACGCTATGGACGATGCGGCGGGGGCAGCGGCGCTGGGCGCTACAGCGGTGGAGCAGGCCTTGTCAACTCAGGCCGGGCAGGCCGAGGCGGCGCAGCTGCGGTCTCGGTTCGAAAAGATGGTGGGTAAGGTGGTGCAGCAGGCGGGGTATGCGGTGTTAACCATGGCGGGTCCCTTTGGGGAGTTGGTGGAGCTGCCGATGGATGCGTTGGTGGATGCGAACAAGACGCTGGAGGTGGCCAAGCCAGCGCTAACGCTGGCGGCGCAGGTGGAGCACACGCCGTCGATGCAGGCGTTGCTGAACACGGTGCCGTTGGCGGTGCCCGAGGTGGTGGCGGCGATCAAGGCTGGCAAGCTGACGCCGGAGGTGGAGCACGAGATTGCGCAGCGGGTGGCGAACAAGGCGCTTGCGAATCCACAGATTGCGCGGCATGCGAAGGCGATTGCAGCGATGCCGGACCGGCTGACGCAGGGTGCGGTCAACACAGTTAACACCCACATTGCAAGAGGGATGAGGGTTGGGATGGCTCGGGCAGCGCCGGCGCCAAGGGCGCCAACCCGGAGGCGGCGGGGCGGGGGCCGGAGGAAGCGGTTACGGAGCAATTGCCCCCGACCCAGCCCAGACGGGACTGGACTCAAGGTGGTGCACATCCCAGGGAACAAGCGGCCGGTCTATCGGTGGATTGTGCGGATCCGGCCGGATGGGCGGCTGGAGGGCAAGGCGCCGAAGGTGGGAGCACAGGTCCGGGAGTTGTGTCTTCTTAACTCGGGGGATTGGGGGTCAACTCAGCTGTTGCCGGAAGGATCCAGGGTCCACAAGCGACCATCGCAGACCGGCCGGCGCACCCGGCGACCATATGACCCAAAAAAGTGGCGAACGCGCCGTGCCGCTAGGCGACGCATGAGCAAACGTTCGCGTCGTTCCAATTGATTCGCCAGCTGTTCGTCGGTTCACTCCTTTGCCCCCGCCGCGGGCTCCGCCTTTTTCGTCTTCTCCCACTTCTTCAGGAACGCCAGAAACCCCTGCGAACGCACCACCGTATAGCTGTGTCCAAGACAACTATACGCAATCTTGTAGGTCAGCGCCTGCTCCTCGGACAGCGTCGCCATGTAGGCGTCCAATGCTTCACGGTGGTTGTCCACCTCTGGATCGTGAACTCCGTCGGCTTCGAGCGGCGGCGGGCTGGGCGGACGGTCGGCCATCTCTGCGGGGAATGTCTGCAAGAGGGGAGGGTGATGGATTGGGATCAATTTGTGGGGACGGTGGTTGTTAACTCGGGGGGTGGTTGTTAACTCGGGGGGTGGGGGTTAACTCGGGGGATGGGGGTTAACTCGGGGGGTGGGGGTTAACTCGGGGGGCGCCGAAATTGACTTAACTACCACACCCTCTTGCAATACGATCCATCACCATGTGGAAATACTGTCACACCATGTTGGACGTGTCTGCTGTCATCTGGACCCAGCAAGAGCTATACCCAACCAAGGAGGGGGGCGATGCGGCAGCGGCGGCGCTGGCGATCCCCGAGTTGCTGGAACACATTATGCTCCACGTCCACAATCGCGACGAGCTGGCGTCGTTCAAGATAGTAAGTCAGTTGTGGGAAGCGGCGGCGGAGCGAGTTGAGCAACGCATCCCGAAAAAGCAGCCTGTGCAGCAAATCAACCACGATTTTACCGGCGGCCTAAACTACTACTTTGTGTTTGACTTGCGCCCGTGGCATTGTGCTACGTATACGCCGAGGGGTCGGTACTGGAGTCCGTACTTGAGAGATGATCTCAAGCAAGATCATCGGCTAGAAACCGAAAAAGCAACAGCGGCATCGTCACCCACCACCGCCCCGACAATCCCGCCGGCAGCAAAACCCCCGTATCAGGTATCCACGCTCGCGTCCCCGCAGTGGGCGGTGTTAACTGCCACCCCACAAATTGATCCCAATCACCACCCTCCCCTCTTGCAATACCCAGTGCGCGATGGCGAGTGCATCTCCAGCCTCAACCCAGACGGCAGAACAGAAACAGGTGATGGATGCCGTGTCGTCACGGCCGTACCCAAGCTACGAGTCGTGGCTTGAACGTTTGGAGCCGCAGCTCGATCTGTACGCCGAGTACGGAAAGCCAAACCACGTGCTGTGCAAGATCATCTACGACAACTGCACCGACGAAGAGCGGGTGGTGGATGCCGGGAAGCGCATCCATCGGCATGGCGGAATGCAGGCGCTTCAGTGCAACTACTATGTCATCCAGGCAGCACTCCGCGATGCAGGGGTGGGAGAACAGGCGACCGACATCATGCTCATGTTCGAGAAGGTGATACCCGAGTGGTTCGAGAAGGTGACACCCGAGTGGCGGGCCTGACCCGAGCGCGACCAAAATTGATCACACACTTTCATCTTCCCCCTCTTGCATACTTGGTGCGCAATGGCGGACAAGGACCCCGTGAGTTTGCTCGGCGAACGGTCGCAACGGCTTGGACTTGGCAACTTCCGGGAGGCCTACAGCGTTGTGGAGGTTCGGCACGGCGAGCAGGCGTGGGAGATCCAGCTGTACGACGACCAGAGCCGGAAGAACGCCAGCAGCGGGGTGCACACCTCCAAGAGGAAGGCGCTGAAGGAGGCGGCGAAGCTGCTGCTGAAGGAGCTGGGTGAGGGAGTTAAGTCAGCGGGCGGCGAGGCGGCGATCCCCAAGTCGCTCAACGACGATGCGCTCATCGGCGACAAGGTGTTGGGGCTGTGTCTGGCGATGTGGCTGCGGCGGGAGCGCCAGATTGTGGACAAGGAGGTGGTGACCCGGCTGGTGGCCAACTTGCTGAGCAACGAGGCGCTCCAGAAGAATGCGCACAAGATTGGGATTCAGGTGAGCGGATTCCAGACACACCGGGACGGGTCGGTGGTGGAGCAGCGGGCGTGGGAGATCTTCGAGGAGGAAGGGTACGATGTGCTGAAGACGATGGAGCGGGTCAAGCCGATGTGGACGGAGGCGGTCTGAGGCGGGGGTCATGGAATGGTAATCTAATTCCGGGGGGGCAGAGCCCCCTACAAATTGAACCGGAGATAACCCTTTTTGAATTAGTAATCGCACCGAGCCGAACATCATGTCCGTCGCAACAACCACTGCCCAGGTCCCCACCCACCGCTACGTTCTTTCGTCCGGAGTTGAGGATGCTCTCAACGGGCTGACCCAAAAGGGATTTGCCCAACTACGACGGTCCGAAGCGGACATTGTGTGGGCCAACTTTGTCCAGGCCAACCAGACGCTGATCGGGCTGGAAGAACAGCGGCTGCGGGGGCTGGGGTACACGGGTGATCTTAACTCAAAGATGTTTCGGAGTGTCCGGTACTACCGCCGGCCAAAGTGTGAACAGCAAGAGGGGCGGGTGGCAACGGCGCGGCGGGAGTACGTGGCGACACCCGAGGCGTTACTCACCAAGATGGACGCCCATGTGCAGGCCAACTGTTTCGGTTCGCAGCCGCTGTCGCCGAAGCAGGGGTGGGCGGCGTTTCAGGAAGCCAACGGGATGGCGGTGGAGGCAGCGATCAACGAGCTCAGTGGGACCGACAAGCTCACCCGGCCAGAAGCAGAGGAGAAGATCAAAAAGGCGTACAAGAACCGCCACTTCTTGCAGCGGCGGAAGCGGCAGGCAGCGGTGACGTCACCAATGACATCATCCCGAGGAGCAGGGATGTGAGGCACGCGCATGGAATTGGTACTTCCCCCGCAAGAAATTGAAATCTAATTTCACCCTTTTCCTCTTGCATACCAGGGGTCACTCCATGTCAACTATGCTAGAGGAGAAGGCGGTGTGGACGCCGGGCAAGGAGGTGGTGTACTGGATTCTTGGCCGGCAGCTGATTGGCGACCTGCTGCTCGAGCATCTGGATTGGAAAGACGTGGTGCGGTTGGCGGCGGCGTCGCCGGCCTTGTGGCCACGTGTGGAGCAGATGGTGGAGGTTGCATACAAACATTGCCTGCCGAATCCCGATGCGCTCTGCCAAAGCGGCATTCCCAGCCGACTGAAGATATCGATGATGACCAGCACCGAGGTTGAGCATCTGAATGAGTACATGCAGGTCTTCACCAAGTGCGCCGAAGACGGCGACCACAAGACGGCAGAGTGGATGGCCGACCACTTCCAGATCACGGGAAATTTCGTGAAAGACTTTCACATGAACCATATCCTCTGTAAAGTGTGCGGCAGCGGCAATCTGCCGATGGCGCAGTGGTTTGCCGATCGGTTCGAAGCAGAGCGTTGGGACTGCTATGGCGACCCAGCACATAATGAACTGGTGGCGTTCCATTATGCCTGCCAGAACGGGCACATCCACATTGCCGAATGGCTGACCGATCGCTTTGGGATTAGCAAACAAGATGTGCGTGCGGGTTGTTACCGCCTCATCTGGCTTATCTGCATGGAAGGCCTGCTGGAGACGTTACAGTGGCTGATCCATCGGTTTGATCTGTCCCGGCACGACGTGCTCAAGGACAACCGCGCCTTCCTGAAGGCGTGCCAGCATGGCCACCTGCGGGTGGCCAAGTGGATGGCGGAAGAGTACAACATCGCCCGCGAACAGATTTCCTGGTACGACAAAAAGCCGCTGTTGTTGGCCTGCGCCAATGGGCACACTGCGGTGGCCAAGTGGCTGTGCAAGACCTACGGGTTCAGGCGGGACTACAGTTTGCTGCAAGAGCAGTGGAGGGGGATAGCGGGTGTTACGCCAGAGATGCTGGCCGACGTCTTTGAGCAGGGGTGCGCCAATGGCACGCTGAAACACGTACAGTGGATGATCAGGCACTTTGGGTTGTCACACGACGAGGTGCGGGGCACGCACGACCGGGCAATGGAGTGGGCAACGAGGAGGAACAAGCTGGATACGGCGCTGTGGTTGGCAAAGGTGTACTACGTGAACAAGATGACGGACGAGATGCAGGTGTATCTGGAGGGGCTGTGCGATCCGAATCGTGGAGGATGGCGACACACCTTTCGCCGTGGAGACTGGCTAGAACTGGCGCGGAGAACCAACCGGGATTACCCGTACCCGGAATAAACAAACAACCAGGGGCGATGTGAGACACACACAAGTTACCTGACCGTTCGTCAGGTAACTTCCCACAAATTGATCCGGATTTCGTCCACTTTTTCAATCAATCATCGACGAAACACGAACATGTCAACAACCTCTAGCGACGAATCAACAACCGAGCGTGGACTCACTCCAGAACCCGAGTCTGCTCCGGCACCGCCGACGCCTCGGCCGCGGCACCAGCCACGGATCGGTGCACTGGCGCCACTGGTGCCGCCACGGCCAGCACCCAAACCCGCGCCACGGATCCGGATCAATGGCCACTGCCCGGTGTGTCTCGAAGACAACAAGCCGTTGGCAAAGCTCTCGGGCTGCACCCACTTTGTCTGCACCATCTGCACCCCCCTCTTGCCCGTTCGTACCTGCCCCTGCTGCCGGGCACCCTTCACCATCCAGCCGTCCGTCGGCCGGACCACCGAACTGACCCGGCAACGCCGCCGGGTTCGCACTTGGTTTGAGCAGTGGTGCGAGCGCACCGGTCTGGAGCCGCACGCCCACCAGCTTTCGGGGCTCCAGTGGATGGTGTCGGTCGAGACCGGCACCGGGCAGAACCGGCTCACCAAAGGTGGCATTCTGGCTGACGAGATGGGACTGGGCAAGACGATGACGACTCTGGGACTGATGATGTACCGCCCGAAGCGTCACCAGCTCATCATCGTTCCCCGGGTGCTGCTGGCGCAGTGGGTGCAGGTCATCCGGGAGCGACTGCACCACGAGCCCCTGGTGATGCACGGACCCAAGGTCCACGAACGGACGGCCGAAGACGTCGCCGCCGCACGGATCGTCGTCACCACCTATGGAATGGTAACCTCCAGTTCGCGGCCGACGGCCACTCACCTGGTGCTGCAAGAGCAGCCGTGGGGGCGGGTGATCATTGACGAGGCTCACCACCTGCGGAACCAGGGAAAGAACTTCCGTGGTGTTCGGGAGATGCAAACCGACCACATCTGGTTCCTGACCGGCACTCCTATCCAGAACCGCCGCAGCGATCTGGACTGCTACTGGAAGCTGCTGGGCGTGCCGTCGACCCTCTTCGCCATTCCCGGCTCGGAAAAGCGACTGATCGAACACCACGTCCTCAAGCGAACCAAGGCGTCGCTGGGGATCGGGATGGCCGAACCGGTCGTGGAGATCGAGCGGTCCGCGTGGAACGACCACGGTGAATTGGATCTCTCGGACCAGTTCCATTCCACTCTTGCATGCTTTGGACGCAACCGTGAACAGATCCGGCACGGCGTTCGGGTGTTTGGGGCCAACGTCCTCGGGGCGCTGACCCGGTGCCGGCAGTCGTGCGTCAGCGCCGACCTCTACCTCCGAGACCTGAAGCAGTTTGAAAAGCGACGGCCAAACCCTGGCGATGCGCCGTTGGCACCCGAGATGGAGCCGGGGAGCAAGCTCCAGAATCTGGCCGAACACATCCTGGATCAGCACCAAGCCGAGGCGGACACTCCGGACGAGGGCCGCAAGCGACTGGTGTTCTGCCACTACCTCGGCGCTATGAACTACCTGCAACAAGTGCTAGAGTTTCAGGGACTCACCGTCGGGCAGATCTCGGGCAAGACGTCGGTCAGCGACCGGAAGCGGTACATGACCCACCCGGTGGACGTGCTGCTTCTTCAGATCCGCACGGGCTGCGAGGGTCTCAACTTGCAGGCGTACTCGGATGTCTACTTTGCGACGCCGCATTGGAACCCGGCGGTCGAGCAGCAAGCGATTGGACGGGTGGATCGGCTGGGACAGCAGCGAGAGGTGCGGGTGTTTCGGTTCCTGATGGAGGCGACGGGCGACGGCGGAGTGTCCTTGGACCAGTATTGCGAGCAGACACAACAAAAGAAGCTGCGGGCGGCGGAGATCATCAGGACAAAGAGTAGGTAGGTCAACTCACATGGCGCAGCGAACAACCTTTTTTATCACCCTCCTCCTCTTGCTAATCGTGTCCGCCATTGCCTACGGCTGCTGGGGAATGCAAGAGGGGTGGACGAGTAAGGTAAAGTTTGCTGGCTACAATCCTCCTGCATTCACGACGTTGGGCAAGTACAACCTGAACAAGGCGTCGTCGGCTTGGTGCGGAGCGACCGACGGCACATGCAGCGCCGGCATTGTGGCAGACGCAAATGTAGGCACTCCGTCTCAAATTGGTGTATTGGTTAACAGAGATGGACAGTGCCACGACGGCGTTCCCAGGGGAACACAAGCCAGTTGTGAGTGTTACCAACTGCAAAAGTCGCACCGAGACGGCAGTGTCCAGCTGACGACCGAGACTTCACCTTTTTGTGTGCCGTGTCCTGACGGAGCGGTGTGCCCCAACCCACGAGAGCATTGGTGTGCACCAGGACACGAGCCAGACGGGAGTGGGTTTGGATGCAACCCGTGTCCGTCGGGGCAGATTTCGGCTGGTGGGAGCAAGACGAATCCGAACGGTGGCACGTGCGAACCATGTCCTACCGGTGACTACTGTCCGCCTGGATCCTCAACTCCTACTCAGTGCCCTGCCGGCGATTATTGCCCGCCTGGGGCTACCACCCCCACGCACTGCCCTGCCGGTGATTACTGCCCGCCGGGATCCTCAACTCCTACGCAGTGCCCTGCAAACCACTATTGTCCGCCCGGGGCTACCACCCCTACGGCGTGCCCCAGCGGTGCTACCTCCCCTGCGGGTTCGTCCGATGCCAGCGCTTGCGTGGTTCCTCCTCCACCTCCGCCAGTCTGTTCCCAGGGCCAATACTTGGATTCCAGCGACAACACATGCCAACCATGCCCGGCGGGGTCAACTCCTTGGCGTAATTCGTCGTCGGATCCGTGGAGTTGTGTTAAGATTGATTGCCAAGCCCCTGGCAGCAGTGACCGCGGGTGGTTTGACGTCACCATGTACCCCTCTAGCACGCACTGGACAGGACAGATGGGTTGCGACGTGTCGGCGGGTGAGACATGCGAGGTTCCGGATGCTGCTCGGTTGGCCGCAGCGGCTAGTCAGATTGCGGCCGGTGGCAGCAACGGCGCCGCAACCTACACCAACATGATGTGCCGTCGGCCGTCGACTCCGGGGGGTGGCGGTGGCGGCGGCTCAACTCCGGGGGGTGGCTCGACTCCGGGTGGCGGTGGCGATGGCGGAGGTTCGGGCGGAGGTTCGGGCGGTGGCCCTACTCCGGGCGGAGACTCAACTGAGGGTGGCGGAGGGGATGGGGGAGGGTACGGCGTAGGTTCCGTCGGGGGCGGCGGGCGGGGGGGCGGCGG
>Ga0180433_10006541_pt1 | contig 15221 bp, 11 predicted proteins | sample SS_ome_8_FD_132980 | JGI IMG/M metagenome (GOLD analysis project Ga0180433, IMG submission 132980) | Hypersaline lake sediment archaeal communities from the Salton Sea, California, USA - SS_1_D_1 metaG | ecosystem: Environmental > Aquatic > Non-marine Saline and Alkaline > Hypersaline >... | reverse complement strand
CACCCAGTGAAAAGATGCACGCACACACGAGAAGCCATTGAACTGCGATTCGATGTCTCAAGACATAGCAAAATAAATGCCACCGTGCGCATTTCCTGTACTTCTCGTTTAAGTGGCTGAATTTACTCAACCCAACAACAGACCAAAGTCTATATGGCTGGAAACGGATATGGAATCTCGACAGTTCAATTTGCATCGAATAGACCAAACTGACCCATCCAACGGCCCCTGTTGTTCTGCTCACGAGTTCTTTTAAAAATCTAAATTAATACTTTTTGGGCTTTTTTCGTGAGTATCAAGCATTGAGGAAAAAGGGTATTGAGGTTTTAATATCATTGGAATACTATCTGAGCTCGGAATTTGGAGTTTGAGCCGTGGCGTGGGATTTGCATCCAGATCTCGTGCCAGGGGATGTCATTTCTGGATGAAAACGGACGAGAGTAATGAGATGAAGATCAAGGTGGAAGGTGAAAAAATCATCAACGCCGTAAAGAAGCTGGATGGAATTGAAATTGCCGTGGAAAATACCGATGATGCCCGGGAAGCATTCAGCCTCATTCTGAGAAAAAATGAAATATTCGGCGGTGATGATCCCGGCAGGCTGAAAGACTTTAAAGTGACCTCCTCTACGAAATATGAAACATCCGCGGTGAATTACAAAATGATATTCCTGTTGGAATTCCATTTTGAAGATGACATTTCCCTGGATCAAAGGGTTGCCGCAATAAAAAAACTGCAGGAATTCTTTGAGAAAGTGTAATTCGACCTTCGGATCCCTCCATGGCGACTGCCTGTGTCAGTATCGCCGCGAACCGACACCCTCCATTTGCCGCGAATCTCACGAGGTCATGTGCATGAACAGGGTAACGAGTCCCAGATAAATAAACAGGCTCAGAATATCATTGGACGTCGTTACGAAAGGGCCGGTGGCAAGGGCCGGATCAATTTTCAATCGCTTGAGGGTCAATGGCACGGCAGAGCCGATGAACCCTGCGGTTACAATGATCAGTACCAGCGCAAATGCCACGACGGATCCCAGCGCGTAGTCTGAAAGCCAGAACCCCACAATCAACCCCAGGAGTGTGCCGCAGATAAGTGCATTGACAAGAGCCACTCGCATTTCCATCCAGAGCCGTTTTCCGATATTCATGAGGCTGATATCCCCGGTGGCCAACCCTCTCACGACGACCGTGGCTGCCTGTGTGCCCGTGTTCCCCCCCATCGCCATGATCACAGGCATAAAAAACGAAAGGGCGATGATCTTTTCAAGAGAAGCTTCAAACTGGTTGATCACGGCGGCGGCCAGAATGCCCCCGAAGAGACCGGCGATAAGCCAGGGCAGCCTGGCCCTTGAAATCTTTAGCGTGGATTCCTCCGAAATCTCCTGATCAATGACGCCCGCCATCAAAGAAATGTCTTCATCGACCTCCTCTTCGATGGCGTCAATAATATCATCATGTGTGATGCGACCGACCAGCCGATACCGTGCATCCACCACCGGAATACTGACCAAATCGTATTTTTTGACCAGTTGGACCACTTCTTCTTGATCCGTATTCACATCAACTGAAATCACCTCGGGATTCATGATTTCACTAATTTTTCGATCCGTAGGCTCCAGCACCAAATCCTTTAGGGAAATAACGCCGACGAGTTTTCCACCGTCATCCACCACCCAGATGTAATAGAGATTTTCAACCTCTTCCCGCTTTTCTCGAATCGTATCGATGGCATGCTGTAGGGTGACATCCGCTTTCACCGACACAAACTCAAGCGCCATAATGCCGCCGGCGGTGTCCTCCGGATAAGGCAGCAGTTTTTCCAGCTCTTGGGAAACCTCACCTCCGACGCCTTCAATGATCTCCATTGCTCGCGCTTTGGGGAGATCCCCCACGAGATCGGCCGCGTCATCGGAGTCCAGCTCTCGAACAATTTCTGAAATGGCTTCATTGTCGAGGTCTTTTAAGATACGCCCTTGAATGGGGCCTTCCATTTCTACGAGAACTTCGCCGGCCCCATCGGGCTCCAACAGTTTGAAAATAAACAGGCGCTCGTCAGGCTCCAGGTGCTCAATGAGATCTGCCAGGTCCGCAGCTCGCATCTTCTGGATCAGTGTTCTTAGGTTGCGACGGTCGCCTTGCTGAGAAAGATGCTTCACCTCCTCAATCAGGTCTCCGTCGATGACCTGGGTCTGGTAAGCCGACAATGCGACCTCCTTTTCATTTTCGCCCGGTCGGATGCCCCGTTTGCGATCTCATTTTAGGTTTTTAATGCTTCTCAAAACAAAGGCTTCCGGCTTAAACCGGCCTTTTGTGTCTTCCTCTATTGCATCTAAGGGTATCTCGGCCCTTGCAGCGCTTCTGTGCCCGCCTGCCGAGCCCCACTTTCCGAAAATCTTTTGGGCCATTTTGCCCGCGTCAAGGCGAAATCCGGCGTTCCGGAAGATTACAATAAGCCGCTTTTCGCAAACCCCGGATACGATGCACCAGGTGACCTCCGCCATTTTCAGGAAAAAATCGGCGATAAGAACCAGTGTATCCGGGTTTTTGACCTCCCCCATGTAAATAAACGCAATATCCTTCAAGAAGGTTAATTTCTCCATCGCGATCTGATAATTCGCGAGCGTCTGTTTCGTGATCTCTGAAGATTCGATCTTCTTGATAATGTTCATATTGGTGAACTTGTACAGATAACGAAATGCATTGATATCGTTGGGAAGAGACTCCCTCACAAAATTATCCGTATCGGTCTTGATCCCATAGAAAAGCGCCGTCGCGAGCTTGGGAGATGGTCTTATCTTGGCCGCTCGGAGATATTCGGTCATAATCGTCGACGTCGCGCCATATTTCTCTTTGATGTCCACATACTTCGCTTTTGACAGGGGTCCCAAGGGGTGATGATCAATGATGACATCAAAGGGCTTCTCCATAAAATCTTCATGGTGATGCGGCTGTGAGTCCACAATGGCCCACTTGGTAAATTTCGCCGGTTTCAAATACCTGATGGGCCGCAGATCTATTCTCAGGAGTTTAATGAAAGCAAGGTTATCGGCCCGTTGAATGGGATTGATGTGATAAATCGCCGCCTTCCTGACCCGGCGCCAAAAAAACCGCTTGAGCGCCAGGGCGGCTGCGATGGCATCCGGATCTGCATTAATCAGAATTGCCAGTCTATCCTCCGGTGCCACGACTTCCGAGAGCCGCTTGCATTTTTCAGCAACAGGGGTGGATTTAGGGAAGGGATGCTCCATTACCGAATTCATAAACTGAGTCTCCTCGGAATTTTGCGCGACCCCTCGAAGCCGGCAAAACGATTCAAATTACTCTATAGCAACGGGGACGTAAAGTTCAATGGGAAATAACGCACCGTTTCAAGTCACCACGGCCAGATGCTTTCAAGATATTCAAGACTTGGCCACAAATTCGCTTCGCTGTGGGGCTCGAGGGTAATCACGGGAGGGCTTTTTCTGATGCTTGCAAGCCGGTTGAAAAGCGTTTTGAAATCGACGGTTCCCCGGCCCATTGCTTGATGCTCATCGCGTTCACCACGATTGTCATGGAGATGGAGTTGCCCAATAAACTTTCCAAGTGCATCCAACCATGTCTCAAGGGGCGCTCGACCAAAAGCGGCTTGATGACCGGCATCCAGGCAAAAACCCACCCCTTGGGACTGGAGGTGTTCGAAAAGAAACCGAATCTGTTCCGGACCATGTTCGTATACATTTTCGAGCATCAACGCCACACCCGCCTCCCTCAGACACCCCGCCAACCAGCCCCACATTTCCAGACTTTTTTCAGCCCAGGTTTCTTTCAAAAACCCATATCGCTTTTCGTCATATCCTGCATGGCAGACGATCGTCTGCGGTCTGAAGAGCGGGACCAGTTGGAGCACTTCCTCAAATCGAGTTTTGGTGAGGGCCCACACCTTTGCATCGGGAGACCCGGGTGACATGTCCATGAAGGGGGCGTGAAGGGTGACATTGAGGTCGTGTTCGCGGAGCGGTTCCGCCACTTCCTGAAACTCGGAAAACGTATAACGGTCCAGGGCGACGGCATCGATGCCGATTTCAGGGTTCAGCCCGTACCGGAGGAAACGATCCAGATAGGACTCATGGAGCATGGTAAACGGAATGTTCACCTGTACCTTTTTTGCAAGTCGTGTCATAATATTATACTATCGTAACAATTTAGATTTTTGAAAGAACTGCCATGAGAAAAGCGATTGCCTCCACTTTATGTTCTGCTTTCGTTATCCCGGGGCTCGGACAGGTGATCAATCAGGACCTTAAGAAAGGCGTGTGTATCCTGGCTGCGGTATTCGTCCTCTTTCTTTCGGGTCTCATCGCAATGTACCTGCGCATCGACAGCCTCATCGAGACCGAGGATATACCCGCAACCGACCTCACCGTCATCGTGGATCACCTTAGAAAGGCAGACTTTTCACTCTTGTGGTTTCTGGTCGCCGCATTCGTCTCACTCTGGCTGTACTCGGTTGTAGACGCTTTTGTGAGAGGTAGAAAACTGGATCAAACGGGCGAGAGGAATCCTTTATGAGGGCCTACTTGATCGATGAAATAACGGTTTCCGACCTGGACAAGATGAAAGACTTTCTCGAGAAAAACGCGATCCGATCGAGTTTGGACCGTCTTTTTTGGGTCCAAATTCCGGATGCGTTGCTCAGTGCCGCTCAACGTGCGCACCCACAGTGCCGACCCCACGTGTTTTCCGTGGAATTGGGGTCCGATTGGATAAAATTTGAATGCTTTGTTCGAAGCCTGAAACACATGCGATGTGACTGCCCCGGCTACACAACGACCGAGCAAATGCGGTATGTTGTCGATTTTGCCCACCGCATGGTCGAACAACTGGGGATCAGATCCTGAATCGGGTGACCCCCTATTCCTTCACAAGGACCCTCCTGATTTCTTCTTTGATGGCCATTGATCTGTTCCTATCTCCCAAGTGCCCCACCCGGATGGTGACCTCGGTTTCTTGCGCAGATCGGTATTTTAGTGAAACGCTCACGGGTGTATTGTCTGCCTGTCTGGCCGTAATCCTCCCCGAGGTGGCATCATGGGATGCGGTCAGGCCGCTTAAGTTCATCTGATTGAGGGCTTTGAGCGTCGCATCCCAGGATTCCATGAAAGGAGCTTGATATATCACCGTCAACGCTCCTTCATAGTATTTGTATCCCACGATGCCGGCCGCTGTTCCGGCGCCAAAAAATACCAGCTGAGCGCAGCCGACGAGAAAAAGACAGGGTATGACTTGCATCCACCACTTGATTTTAATCATTTGCTGTATCACTTTAGCGCCTTGAAAATCCTCAATATCGGAAAACGGGGGCCGTTGGGATCTCTTTGAGAAGGCTGCAAATGCTTCCCTCATTCCATGGAATTGAGCTCATTTGATACAACCTGGTGACTTCGATGTCAACAGTCATTTGCCCACGGGTCGGCCATGGCGAGTAAGGATTTTTGTTCCCAATGCTTGCGGAACGGGATCCAACCCTGCATGCGGCCTGTTATTTGCCATTATGCGTTTGACTCAGAAAGGCTTTTCGAATATGTGTATGCGGTATTATGCTAATCGGAGGCAGATTCCATGGACTATAAGCAAACGCTCAATCTCCCCAAGACCCCCTTTCCCATGAAGGCCAATCTGGTTAAAAACGAGCCGGAAATCCTCAAGAAGTGGGACGAACTGGAACTGTACCGGCTGATTCGCCGCACGTCCAAGGGTCGGAAGCGATATATGTTTCATGACGGGCCTCCCTACGCCAATGGTCACATCCATATGGGTACCGCCTTTAATAAGATTCTAAAAGATATCATCATTAAATCAAAACAAATGGCCGGTTTCGATACGCCCTATGTGCCGGGCTGGGACTGTCACGGTCTTCCCATTGAACACCGGGTGGACACGGAGCTGGGGGAAAAAAAGGCGGAGATGTCGCAGGTAGAAATCAGACAATATTGCAGAAAATATGCCCAAAAGTTTATTGCGATTCAGCGCGATGAGTTCAAGCGGCTGGGGGTGCTGGGCGAGTGGGAAAATCCCTATTTGACCATGAATTATCCCTACGAGGCGACGATCGTCCGGGAGTTCGGCAAATTTGCCATAAGCGGGAGTCTCATGAGGAGCAAGAAACCGATCTATTGGTGTATCTCCTGCGGCACAGCGCTTGCCGAGGCGGAGGTCGAATATGAAGAACATACCTCCCCTTCGATTTTCGTAAAGTTTCCCATGATCTCGGATTTGAGCGAGTCATACCCGGCGCTCGCCGGAAAGGACGTTTCGGTGGTCATTTGGACCACCACGCCCTGGACGCTGCCGGCCAATTTAGCCATTGCGCTGCATCCGCACCTTGGATATGTCGCTGCGCAGACCGAGGGTGGCGAGGTCATGATTTTGGCGGAGGGGCTCCTGGATGTGTGTATGGATACCTTCGGCGTGAAATCCTACGAAATCCTTCAAACATTCAAAGCGGCGGAGCTTGAAAATCTTCAGGCAAAGCACCCCTTATATGACCGGTCTGCGGTGATCGTTCTGGCGTCTTATGTCACGTTGGACGCGGGAACCGGCTGTGTTCACACCGCACCCGGGCATGGTCGAGAGGACTATGAAACGGGGCTGGAATATGGCTTGGATGTGTATTCGCCGGTGGACGATTCAGGTCGGTTTACATCAGAGGTCGAATATTTCGCCGGGCTCGAGGTATTTGAAGCGAACCGGGCCGTCAACCATAAGCTCGCTGAAGTGGGTGCGCTTCTCAAGGAACCGGAGATCACCCACGAATACCCGCACTGCTGGCGCTGTAAGCGACCCGTCATCTTTCGTTCCACCGAGCAGTGGTTCATCTCCATGGAGAAAAATGCGCTGCGGCAAAAGGCGCTCGACGCCATCAACGAGGTCAATTGGATCCCTTCCTGGGGTCGAGAGCGCATCTACAACATGATTGCCAATCGGCCGGACTGGTGCATCTCTCGACAACGATCCTGGGGCGTTCCGATCACCGTTTTTTTCTGTAAAAAATGCAATCACATGCTCATTTCGCAGGAAATTGTTGACCATGTCGCCGGTTTGGTTGAGAAATCCGGGGTGGATGTCTGGTTCACCGAACCAGCGGAGAAGCTGTTGCCCCCGGGCACGCGATGTCCGGAGTGCGGCGCGGATCGATTCGAAAAAGAGACGGATATTCTCGATGTATGGTTTGACTCCGGTGTGAGTTACGCGGCCGTAATGGAGAAACGAGCGTATCTGGACAGTCCATCGGATCTCTACCTGGAGGGAAGCGATCAGCACCGCGGGTGGTTTCACAGCTCCCTGCTGTGTTCCGTGGGCACACGCGGCGAGGCTCCCTATCGAAATGTTTTGACGCATGGCTTTGTTGTCGATGGCGGGGGAAAGGCCATGCACAAGTCGGCAGGGAACGTCATCTCGCCGGAGGAGCTCATCAGGGACTATGGGGCTGAAATCCTGAGGCTTTGGGTGGCAGGCGAGGATTATCGAGACAACATCCGGCTGTCCAAGGAAATATTGGAGCGCCTGACCGAGGCGTATCGACGAATCCGAAACACATGTCGATACATTTTAGGCAATTTGTATGATTTTGATCCTGAAACGGATGCGGTTCCGTACCGCGAGATGGAAGAACTCGACCGGTGGGCGCTGAATCGACTTCAAGAACTGATCGAGCGTATCCTTCAGGCCTACGAGGACTTCGAATTTCATCTCGTGTATCACAGTCTCCACAACTTCTGTGTACTCGACCTTTCCTCCTTTTACCTGGACATCATCAAAGACCGTCTCTACACGTCACCCCGTCAATCAAAAGCGAGGCGGTCCGCGCAGACCGCCATGAGTGAAATCCTCGAATCACTCGTCAGGCTGATGGCGCCGGTCCTCTCCTTTACGTCCGATGAAATCTGGAAACACTTGCCGGAGCGGAGTCGCCTCCCGAGTGTCCATGCCGAACTGTTTCCGGACGTAAACACCGGATACAGGGACCCGGAATTGAGCAACCGCTGGGAGCACATCCAGGCCGTGCGGAAGGAAGTGATGAAGGCGCTTGAGATTGCAAGGAAAGAAAAAAGAATCGGACACCCCCTGGATGCATCGGTTTCCCTGGGTCTTTCCTCCGAGCTCATGCGGAACCTAACGCCCTATAAAGACCGGCTCAGGTCCATATTGATCGTATCTGCTGTGGATATGCTGGAAATCGAACGCCTCGAGAAGGGCCTCGAAAGCGACACGCTTCCGGGTCTGAAAGTGCATGTCTCCCCTTCATCCGATACCAAGTGCGAGCGCTGCTGGGTGCATGACCCCACCGTGGGACATGACACCGGCCACCCCACGATCTGCAAACGATGTCTTCACGCCATGGCTGAAATGGGGTTCTATAAAGAGTGAAAACACGACACCACCTGATGTTGTGGCCGGCATTGATCATTGTCGTGCTGGATCAGATAACCAAACTGGCCGTCGCCAACCGTTTGCAGGTATTTGAATCCGTGCCGGTGGTCACGGGTTTCTTCAACCTGGTCCATGTACGGAACCGGGGCATGGCTTTTGGTCTCATGAACCGTCCGGATATCGGCATCGCGTCCTATTTCCTTCTGGCCGCCAGTCTGATCGCGGTCGTACTGATCTTGGTGTGGTTTTTTAAACTCAAGGAAGAGGATAATCAACTTACCCTGGGCCTTTCTCTCATCCTGGCAGGCGCCGTGGGAAATTTGATTGACCGCGTCAGGCTCGGCGAGGTGATCGATTTCCTTGATTTCCACCTGGGCACGTACCATTGGCCGGCCTTTAATCTGGCCGACGCAGCCATTACCGTGGGAACCGTCTCAATCGCACTCAACCTGATCTTTCAACGCAAAACGCACGCGTAGGTCCGGGCGCCGAATTGGGATGTTAGGCGGTGATGTTCTCGAAAAACTTTAAGTTTTGAGACAACTTATCCCGTTTAAGGGAAAGGAGATCGACCTTTTCTTTGACCTCCGTAACAATTTCAGCCGGCGCCTTTTCCAGGAAGCCCTTGTTGGAGAGTTTCCGCCCGGACACTTCAATTTCTTTTTCTATTTTTTGTATCTGTTTTTTCAGTCTATTTTTTTTTTCATTAAAATCCAGAAGCCCTTTCAACAGAACATGAATCTGGTTTCGTCCATACACCGCCGTGGCCGACGCTTCCGGTTTCTTTGCGTCGGAGGCAATGGACACCGACTCGACAGTGGCAAGCGTCTGGATATAGCGCATATTCGTTCTCAAAAGCGCCGCATCTCCTTCATCCGCCGTGTCGATAAGAATGTTCACTTTCTTGGAAGGCGCGATACGCATTTCACCGCGAATATTCCGAATGCCGTTGATCACACCCATCAGAAGATCCATGTCTCTCAGGGCATCCTCGTCCCTCACAAAATCCGAGGCTTCGGGGAATTCGGCATACATGATACTGCCTTCGGTATGCGGGAGCTTTTCCCAAATCTCCTCGGTCACAAACGGCATGAAGGCGTGCAGGAGCTTGAGGGAGGCCGCCAGCACGGTGTGCAAGCGTGCGATCGTGGAATCTTTCTCGGCCTCGTCTTCTCCGTAAAGGGACTGCTTGGCCATCTCAAGATACCAATCACAAAACTCGTGCCACACAAACTGATAACAAAGGCCTGCAGCGTCGTTAAAACGGTAGTGATCGAGGGCCTCCGTAATTTCTTCCGTCACGAGGCTGAGTCTTGAAAAAATCCAACGATCGGGAAGCGAGCGGGGGCCCGTTTCTTCCTTTTTCTCTTCAAGGTTTCCATGCATCAAGACCAGCCGGGCGGCGTTCCATATTTTGTTTACGAAATGCCGGTATCCCAGAATCCGCTCCTCAGAAAGCTTGATATCCCTCCCCTGTGCGGCAAGGGCTGCCAGGGTAAAACGGAATGCATCGGTGCCGAACCGGTCCATGACCTCGAGCGGGTCAATCACATTTCCCTTCGACTTACTCATTTTCTTGCCCGCTGCGTCTCTTACGAGGGCATGAATATAGACCGCCCTGAAAGGCACGTCTCCCATAAAATGAATGCCCATCATCATCATCCTGGCCACCCAAAAAAAGAGAATGTCGAAACCGGTGACCAGCACGGAGGTCGGATAGAAGGTTTGCAGTTCCGGCGTCTGTTCAGGCCAGCCGAGTGTTGAAAAGGGCCATAACGCCGAACTGAACCATGTATCCAGCACATCGGTTTCTTGTCGAAAGTCCTGACTGCCGCACTTGCGGCAGTCCTTTGGTTTCTCTTTGGCCACGTGAACTTCATGGCACGCGTCACAGTACCACGCAGGGATCCGATGGCCCCACCATATTTGTCTCGAAACGCACCAGTCCTTGATATTGTTCATCCATTCGAAGTAGACCGTTTCCCAGTTGAGGGGATATATGCGTGTTCTGCCTTCACGCACAGCCGCGCTTGCCTTTCTTGCAAGCGGTCCCACCTTCACAAACCACTGTTTCGAAAGCAGGGGTTCGATCATGGTCTTGCACCGGTAACAGTGGCCCACCGCGTGCCGATAGGGCTCAATTCTCTCGAGCAATCCATCCTGCTTCAGATCCTCGAGGATCTTCTTCCGGCACTCGAATCGATCCATCCCTCTGTAGGGGCCGGCGAGATCATTCATGGTTCCATTTTCGTCAATGACCTTGATTCTTTCGAGGCCGTGTGTGTTGCCGATCTCAAAGTCATTGGGATCATGGGCCGGCGTAATCTTGAGAGCCCCGGTGCCGAATTCCGTGTCAACATACGTATCCAGTATGATGGGAATCGGTCGGCTCAGTAAGGGCAGGAGCACATGGGATCCGTCGAGGTTCTGATAGCGCGCATCTTCCGGATTCACCGCCACGGCCGTATCCCCCAGGAGTGTCTCGGGCCGGGTCGTGGCAACTACCAGATAACCGTCTCCTTTCTCAAACCGATACCGGATATAATACAGGTTGCTTTCAGTCTCTTCGTGTTCCACTTCGAGGTCGGCCAAGGCGGTATGACACCGCGGGCACCAATTGGTAATGTAGTCTCCGCGATATACGAGACCTTCCTCGTACAGCCGAACGAAGACCTCCCGAACCGCTTTGGAAAGCCCCTCGTCCATGGTAAAGCGTTCCCGGCTCCAATCGCACGAACAGCCCAACCGTTTCAATTGGTTGAGAATCAACCCGCCATACCGTTTTCGCCATTCCCAAACCATCTCAATAAACTTTTCTCTCCCCACGGCATGGCGATTCGTTCCCCTGGCGGCAAGGTCTTTTTCCACAACGTTCTGGGTCGCAATCCCCGCATGGTCGGTTCCCGGTTGCCAGAGGACATTATACCCTTTCATTCTCTTGAACCGGCACAGAATATCCTGCAGCGTATTGTTCAGCGCGTGGCCCATGTGCAAGGACCCGGTCACGTTCGGAGGCGGTATCACAATGCAAAACGGGGTTTCATCAGAACACGGTGCCGCCCTGAAAAGATGATTGTCCTCCCAGTACTTATACCACTTCCGCTCCACCTTATCGGGGTCGTATCCCTTGGCCATGCTTTCTAATGCCATCTATATCCACTCCTTCGAAACGTTTTGTTTAGAGGATTCATTGCCATGAAGCAACCAAGTACCGCATCAAATCCAAATCCTTGGCAAATATCCGCCCCGTTCCCCGGCGCTCCGGACGGTCCGGTCAAAGGTCATGCAGCCATGACGACCAATTAAAAAAGGGGGCTGCTTGAATGACAACCCCCTCGACAAAACCATTTCTCTTCAAGAGGCGCGACCGGATTAGAGAGGCCGTTCGCTAATCGGGCGTAGACTCAAGGCTTTCCTTCAAGGCATCGATCGCCTCAGTAATGAGCTTTTCAGCTACATTTGCCATGGTTTCCCTCCCGACCCTTTCCACCACGTCCTCGACCACGCGGGTAATAATCTCCTCAATTCTTTCCTCGGATATGGCGAACGTTTCCGCTGTCGACGGCTCAGTCATCACATCCTCCCTCGCAATTCCTTCATCCGGGGTTTCCAGAGCCTCGCTCAAATCATCGTGGGGTAGAATCGGCGGGACCTCCGCCCCTGCCGTTTCCACGCCTGAACCCTCCGAGATTTCAGGTTCTTCCAAATCCTCGCCCTCAAATACGCTTTCATCCGGCAATTGCGATTCCGGAGCACCGTCGGTATCCCTTTCCAGGGATTTAAATCCAGACTCGGACGTTTCGGTGGCTTCCAGGCTTTCGAGCGCAGCGTCGAGCTGCATTTCCACCACTTGAGATGAATCCGCATCTTCGGGTTGTTCCATATCGTCTGAAGTGAAATCCGCTGCCTCCGCAGCGCTCACTTGATCTTCCGGGATGTCGTCGACCTGAAGCAGTCTCGAAATCTCATCCGCTTCATCACTGTGACCGGATTCCCCGGATTCGAGCATATCTATTTGCGATGTCTCAAGGCCATCAAATTCGGCCTCAAGCGAAGCAGCGAGTTCTTTCGATGCATCCGTTTCCATCGATTCGTCCAAATCGTCGGCACGCCAATCCACCTCCGCCTCCGCATCGGAAGCCTTTTCCAGGATCTCTTCTTCCGGTAACTTCAGGGTCTCTTCGAATTCCAAATCATCATCAAATCTTCCCGAATCCAGAACGTCCCCTTCATCCGCGTCCAGGCCATCAAATTCGGCTTCAATATCCGCAGCAAAGTCATCGGATTCTTCTGACTTCAGGGATTTATCCAAATCATCCAAACCCAAATCCGACATGACTTCCGTCTGCTCCGACTCCTCAGTGGCCCCCTCGCCATCCAGCAAATCCGCCACCGCTTCGGATTCCGAACGCTTGGCCATGTGGCCCGTGTCATCCCCATCCATTTCCGCGGAGCCCATGGCTGCCGAACCGGCGTCGATGCCCGGTTCGAGAGTTTCATCCGGTTTGCCCGAGGCGGCATTCCAGTCCGTTTCAGCACTTTCGGGTTTTCCCTCCATCATTTCTTCGTCCAGGACTTTCGTTATCTCTTCGGATTCAGAGTCTTCGGCGAATTCTCCCGTTTCCACAATATCATCGAGTTCGATGATTTCCTCATCCATTACGGTGTCCTCACTCGCCGCCTCCAGATCCGCTTCCGACAGCTCATCGAACTCAAAATCAAGAAGTTCCTCGTCTTCTTTTTTTGCTACCTCGAATAATTCTTCATTCTTTTTCATAGTGTATCCCCTTGTTATCAGTGACACACAGGAAAAAATTCAAAATTCGGATAACACAATCACTTTGTATTGTCAATGTTTTTCAAATTGTTATTAAAAAAACGATTATCCTATAAGTTCTATCTAATTCTGATAAATTGCCTTCCATTACACGCGATGCATCCCCGGTAAGCCCGCTCAGAAAAAGGCGATTTCCCGTCTCCGTCACATGCTGATGAATTTCGGGTGAAAGCAGTGTCACCCCGACCCCTGTCGGCACTTCAAGGCTTTCGGGGGTCTTCTGAAAGCCTTGCCAAAACCGAATACTCAGGGGATTCTCAGGAACTCTCACGAATCCTTGACCCGCCCGGAAAAACCTGCTAAGGATGGCGGTCAGGGCGATTAGCTCAGTTGGATAGAGCGTTGGTCTCCGGAACCAGAGGTCGCGCGTTCGAGTCGCGCATCGCCCACCATTTTAATATCAAAGGGTTAGCCCATATGCTAACCCTTCTTTATATTGATTAAGGAAGGATCGTAGTCTTCCACCTTTTCGTATCCTAACAAATTCAAAAGGGTAGCGGCAATATTAGTAAGACCCGGTCTTTCAAGGCATGCCATTTCATATTCACCATTGTACCCAGGATCAAAAATGGCAAAAGGGACAGGATTTAATGAGTGAGCCGTCTTGACCTTCCGCTCTCCATTTTTATCAACCGTGAACATCTCATCTGAATTCCCATGATCTGCAGTCACAACGGCAATACCTTCAAGCTCATCCACGACTTGGAGCAACTCACCAACACATTGATCTACTGTTTCCATTGCAATAATCGCGGCCTCCATGATGCCCGTGTGACCAACCATATCCCCATTTGCAAAATTAAGGCGGCCAAACGCGTATTGGCCGCTTTTTAGTATTTCAATGGTCTTGTTTTTTATTTCACAGGCCTTCATTTGAGGGGTCTTATCAAACGCAACCCTGTCAGAAGGAATCTCGACATACAGCTCAAGGGCTTCGTCAACATATCCGGAGCGATTGCCATTCCAAAAATAAGTCACATGGCCAAATTTTTGGGTTTCGGAGATTGCGAAACTCCTTATTTTTTCAGCGCAGAGATATTCACAGATGGTCCGATCAATGGCCGGGGGCTGGACAAGAAATTGCGGCGGTATATGGGCATCCCCATCGTACTCCATCATACCCGCGTAGCTGATGTCAGGCAGAGACTCGCGGTCAAATTCCTTAAACCCCTTTTCTGTAAAAGCCCGTGAGATCTCAATGGCCCGGTCTCCCCTGAAGTTGAAATATACGACCGAATCGCCATCCACAATAGGGCCAACAGGAGATCCTTCAGAATCCACAATGACGAAGGCATCCATATACTGGTCCGTCATCTCCGGGTCCTCACGATAAAAGGTCCTAACGGCTTCCTCTGCTGAGCTAAATGGCCGGGCCTTCCCAAGTACGTGGGCCTCCCACCCCCGTTTTACGATACGCCAATCCGCATTGTAACGATCCATGGTCACCTTCATGCGGCCGCCACCCGAAGCAATACGATAGTCCAGCCCTTTTTCCGCTGATATGCGCTTTAGCCTATTCTCGGTGGGGACTACATAATCCAGCGCTGATTTTTCGCCCACGTCCCGTCCATCAAGCAAGGCATGAACACGCACCCTCTTAATTCCCATCTGAGCACATTTGTCTATCATCTTGTAGAGATGTGTAATATGGGAGTGAACATTTCCGTCTGAAAGAAGGCCAATAAAGTGCACCGTTCCCCCATCCGTCCCTCTTCGGGAAACACTGGCCCAGGCAGGGGATTCGAAAATACGACCTGATTTAATGGCACGATTAACCAAACGGGCCCCCTGGTCAAAGACCCTGCCCGCCCCGAGGGCATTATGCCCTACCTCGCTGTTCCCCATATCTTTATCGCTGGGCAACCCAACGGCCATGCCGTGTGCCTGTAGCTGACAATAAAGTTTGGATGAAAAAAGACGGTCAAGGGTGGGTGTCCTCGCCAGATATACGGCATTGGTTTCGTCCATTT
>Ga0180433_10006540_pt1 | contig 15223 bp, 13 predicted proteins | sample SS_ome_8_FD_132980 | JGI IMG/M metagenome (GOLD analysis project Ga0180433, IMG submission 132980) | Hypersaline lake sediment archaeal communities from the Salton Sea, California, USA - SS_1_D_1 metaG | ecosystem: Environmental > Aquatic > Non-marine Saline and Alkaline > Hypersaline >... | reverse complement strand
TTCTTATATGCTTGAGATCTACGATCCATCGTATTCGCAACCTGTCCTCCTGAACCTACCCCCATGATGCCTCCTTGCATATTCCTCCAAGTAATGTTAGATCCAAATCCTCCTGGAGACTCTACGCAAGCACCGCGAGGCAACTTGCTTACTTGTTTTTCAATAGCTGAAAAGCAGGCACCAGCAAGACAATCAATAATATCGTCAGTTTTAGCTCCATCTCCTTCCTGCATAGGCATAACTTTAAACCCTTGAGCATCAAATTTTCTTCTTAACTCAAGCATTTCTTGTTTCAGCAAGTTTGTTTCAGATTGACACGGTATTAGTAATCGACCACCGTTAATCAAATTCTCTAACTCTTTATATATCGACATTTTTTGAGAACGATTAAAACGCATCAACTTATTAGGGATGCTAGCTTTCCTTAATTTTAAAATACATTCTTGAGATGAAAATTGATCATAAGTCAGAAGTCCCAATTTGAATTTTCTTTTTAATTTTACTAGATACTCGGTTATTTCAAATACATCGAGAGGTTTTCCCTCTGAAGGATGCCAATATTTTATATGGTCAACGACGATGACGAAATCAGCTTTCCTAGTCTCTGGGTTCATGAAAAATTCTTTATGAACAACACATAATGCATAGTTATGGCTTGATGTAGCAGGGTCGAAATGAGCGAAATAGATATTTCCAGGTCTCCCCATCTCTACCATCCTAAGATTATGCCCTATAAAACAACTGTTAACCTGATCTTCTGAGAAGAAGTTCTCCAAACCGATTCCGCTAAATTCTGCACCAAACTCCATGTTAAATTCACCCTCGGACATAGCTGCAAACTCTTTTCTTAATTCTCTCCTCTTCTGAGGAGTAACCTCCCAAGTAGCGAGTCTCATCATTAATCTAGTAGGTGTATCAGGAGCTGTTTTATAAAGATTAAAGAATTTCCCCTCTTTCCCTCTAGGCGAAGATATGCTAATTATTTTCCCGTCGTAATGAGTTTTATGAACTTTCTTAAATCCAAATTCGTCATAGATGTATTCGCCTCTTGAATCAACTGCGTATTCTCTTCTGTTATATGTAGCAATTGTAGGGTGCATTGCTTGATAAATTTTATCAGCATTTTTATATGTTGCAACTTCGTCGAGAAGAAGAACTATACAACCCATACCAAGAAGCGAGTCAGAGTTAGAGTGACCAACAACTAGTCCAACAGATCCTTTTTTAAGAGGGTACTTTTTTGCTTTTCTTTCAATATTCTCTTCTCTGTCTTTTGGTGTTAAAAGGTAAAGAGAGTTTGATGTAAATCCATCAGATAAGAATTTATCTTTAAAATATTTACTCTTTAAAAGCTTTGCTCTCATCTCGGAAAAAGCAAGCTTTGCTTGTTCTTGTGAGTTGGCAATTGTAATAATGTTGATTGTGTTAGCGTCTCCAAGCTCATATATAGCATATGGGTCGCCGCCATCACATTCTAAAAGTTTCATTGCTTCATATAGAGCAATAATTGAGGTCACAAAGTCTTTTCCTGAACGTCTCCCCCAAATTAAGACTAAGTCTTTAAACGTTTCTCCATTTGCGTATTTTTGCAATACGTTTCCTCTTTCATTACTGTCGCACCCTAGTATTTTTAAAAGGTTTAGTTCCGCTTTATTTAATACTAAATCTTCATTACCAATCGAACCTCTATAAAAACATTTTAAAGCTATCTGCTGTATCGGATATAAATCTAATCCCAAACCTAACCATTCAGGATCGTTTACAAACGTCATAATATCTGGTATCTTTTTTTTCGTCGAGTTAGATATACCTTGTCTCATTGAGTTAAGTAGATTATCTACATCTCTTTTAGTGTCTTCTTTTTTTTTTGACATAAGCATTCCTTTTTTTAATATAATCCTCTAAGAATAACAATCTTCTGAGGGAATTAAGAAATATCCTTTATATATTGAGGAGAAATAGGGTATCCTGCTACTTCTGAGAGTTCTGCAAATGTTTGAGAAACAATAACTCCCTCTATCTCATAAAAATCATCTACACTGCTATACGTATTAATCCCGGTGTATTCGTCAGTGTATCTCCTACCTACAACTAGGCTTTGCAGTAGCTTAACAAAAGGAATAACTCTTAAATAGTAACTCTCATTATAAAGAGCATATTTATCCTGACCCTCCTTATAGATATCTGTCATCCAAAGCTTTGTCTCTCTGGCATTTGGTAATACAGTTGTATCTATAGTGGAAATAATTTGGTCGTATAGGTTTAAAACCTCAGTGTATCTTAACTGTTCACTAGTTACCAAATCTTCAACTTCAATATAAAAAATAGTAAAATCCATAGTTATGTCCAAATAATATCGGTAGAAGATGCCCAAGGAAAAAGCGTTCCTTTGATAGCATCGTATTGTCTAATTCTGAAATAGTAAGTTTGACCTCTAGCCTTATATTCGTCAAGACTGATTAAGTCATCTTTTCTACTTTGGTATCTTACCTTTCGCCCGATATAACTCGAAGTAATTCCTCCTACGGGAAAATTAGTATAATTCTCAAGAGACGATTCATATGACCAACCATCAACAGTAACGCTGTCCGAAGAGAACACAGGTAGACCTGTCATTTCTTCATTATCGTACATCTCTAATATAAATTGATAATTTATAAATCCAAAATATTCATCTTGTATAATAGATTTGAATTCCCACCATCCTTCATCATAAATATTTTTAGATGATACATCTTCTTCGTTTATTTCTAAAAGCAACTCACTGACTTTGTAACCTGTTAGGTTTAAATAGTCTTCTAGAGAGTTTATAGTAAACCCAATAGCATTTGTATATGTTCTAATAGGATATTCAAAAAGAGAAGTTACGGGAGCAGAGAGTAAAGATCGCCTGTTCGATAAGGAATACATGCTGTATAATTGATCCGCTGGTCTTAATAAGGCAACTTCGACATCTGTTATCTGTGAGTTAACTATATCTGTCACAATATTATATAAGTCTTGTTCTTTTTGCCAATTTTGAGCAGCAATCCTAGAAGTATCTTTAGATGTATTTTCCCATAATTGATCAGCATCTAATTTTTCTGTATCTTCAAAAACAGCTTGAGGGAAAGAGATGTGTACTAGAGGGTCACCAAAAAGAGTCATCGTCCAATCAACAAAAGGCAAGCTATACATATACGCTTCTCCCATTGTAGCTAAACGAAAGGCTGCATTAAAAAATGCGGTAGGATTTAGATATCCTTCAATAGTTGGGTTAGACATAGCCGAAGCACAGCAAACGTACCCAGACCTCATAGATAGTATTGGCCATGTCGTACCGTCAGGGTCTCTAATAGTCAATCCATTATTAATATCTGCATTATAAAAGAATGCTCTGGGGTAACTTGTAAACTGGAAAAAATCATCACTTGCACGACTTGAATTCCAAGACCAAACAAAAGAATCGTCTTGAACAAAAGGTATTGTTACATCTATGTAAGGATCTAAGAACTGTGTAGAAAAACTATCTAGGTTTAATTTTGGAAGAGAAAAATCTCTAAAATTCTCTAGTGATAATTTATAAGTATCTGCTGATGAACCAATAACATCGGAATAAGGGTCAATAAAGAATAACCCTCCCACGAATAATTGCCTTCTTAGGTCATCAGCATTATCAACAAATGTTTTTGCTTGAACAAATGTTGGAGCATCTATCCTTGAGCATAACAAAGCAAAATCTGCATCGTCAGCATCATAAAATTTAAATACTTGTCTATTATATAATCTGTTTGCTAGTTTAGGTTCAAAATCGTGGTATATTCTTGACAACCTAGAAGTAGCGGAGATTGTATGTTCTCCAGTATACTCATCGACATAATTATACCCTCCAGGAACTCTATATCCTAAGACTATCCCCCATATATTTCTGCCGCTTAATTCGTCTGATGTTGTTAAAGCTTCTTTCAGAGGATTTAAAACATTTAGATTGAAAAGTTCTTCTGTAGCGAATACTTCGTCAGTATCGCATTCGATACCAACCATTTGTCCGTCAACTTGCCAGTTGATACCTCCTATGGTCCCATTATTATTACCAGTAGACGGATCGCTATTCGTAGTATCCATATTGTGTTTTTCTGCATAATATATTGCGAACTCGGGGCTACTGGTCGCTCCGATGACATATACTACTATAAAATTATCTTTATTAATGGGCATTTAGGTACACCTTCTTTGTTAATGATTATATATATTTCGACATTTTAGGGGGGAAACCTCTATTCGCGAAAAAAAAGCCCAAATCAAAAAGAAATGAGCTTCAATAATAAAAATAATATTTATTGTTTATCCTGTACTCCCAAAACCATCTACTCCTCGTTCTGTTTCGTCGAGTTCATCTACTTCTCTGATGCTAACTGTAGGGAGTTTATTTATAACACCTTGTGCTATCCTGTCTCCTGTTTTAATCTCAAAAGGTTCCAAACCAGTGTTAAGCAAGATTATCATCACCTGCCCTCTGTACGAAGAATCAACCGTACCTGGGCTGTTTATGACAGTTATACCGTGTTTATATGCTAAACCGCTTCTAGGGCGAACCTGAAGCTCGTAACCGTTAGGTACAGCGAAGGCTAGACCAGTTTTAGCAATATACCTTTCCCCAGGCAGGACAGTTATCGTATCGGTGTAACCATCCCAAGTCTTTTCAAAAACGATAGCTGATAAATCAAAACCAGCGTCACCTTCATGAGCATATTTTGGAATTATTGCTTTTTCATCTAATTTCTTGATCTTTAAATCTATTGGTTTAAAAGTCTCTTCAAGCAGTGCATCGAGCGAATTAGAAATAGATTCAAACTTTGCTTCAGTGCGAGTTCTTCTTAATTCTTCATCTTCTTTATCGCAACTACATCCCATACCTACTCCTCCTACTTCGATTGAGGGTTGGTAAAATCTGCTTGTATCAAATTCTATATCTTTTTCTATTTCCTTTTTTTCATCTTCCCAATTAATATTTAGTTTTGCTAAAACCCTCTTTTTGGATAACAAATTTTTATCGTACATTTGTAAATATAATTGAAATTCATTTATTTCATCTTGTGTCATAATTTTTTCTCCTATTTAAATTAATTTATTTTTTCCTAATTGCCAACTCAGCATTTTGACCACCCGCAAGAAATACATTGGATACAACCGTCTTTTCTCGCTAATTTACTTCCACAGTTTTCGCACTCTTCTCCGGAAACAGCTTCCCCATCTTTAATATATTTTTTAAGCACCCTAGCAATAGCCTTGCTAAAGGACATCAAATCGCCTTGAGTTTTTTCTAATTGATGAACGATAAAACCAACATTGCATCCATGTCTTAAATTAGATGAAATTAAACGAGTAATAGCTTCGTAATCTTCTCCAATATATGTCGAGATATCAGGATGAATTGAAATTTCAGGGTCAATAGGGTTAAAAAGTCCATATTTACCTCTTTTATGTTTTTTGATGATACCTTTTCGAATTGTTCTTGAAATTTTATTCTCTTTATCATCGCCAGCAAAGATTTCATAAGGTTCTCCATAAAGAGTCCCGACTAGTACAAAATACGGATGCCCCTTAACACTAACGTGATAAACATCCGCAGGTAGTTCTACTGGGCGTTTAGGAGCGTCATGATATAAAATCATTTCCTCTTGAACTGTTTTCTTTTCAACTAAAACTCCTGAACGACAATTTTTTCTATAGACAGTAACTCCTTTTGCTCCTGATTCCCAACCTGTTTGATAGATCTGGGCAACTTCTTCGACAGTAGCGTCTTCTGTCAGATTAACTGTATTATGGCAAATAATTCCATTAGCAACATATGAATTGCCATTTTTTACATGCATATCATATGTATTTTCTTCTCCTCCGTATTTAATTTCTTCTACTTCTGAAAAAGCATCTAAAGAATTGTATTTTTCTATATTAAATCCGACCCATGAAGCTAAAGAGTAAATATCAGGATTTTTGATTTTAATATTCTCATTTTTTATCTTTTGTAACAAAGATAAAGCCTTTTTTTTGTTTTTTCTATAAGCAATAGGAATTCTATTACCTCTTTGACATATTTTTTGTAGATTCATCTATTCTCCAATTATTTTTAATATTTCGTATTTTAAATCTGAAAAAATTTCTTGCTCCGTTATAACAATAAAATTATTTTTTAATTTCTTTTTTGCACTTTTAAATTTAGCTTGATTTTTCTTTTCTTTTATTTTTTTAAACGGTTTAATTTCAATAACTTTAAATTGTCCTGTGAATGTTATCTCGAAATCAGGGTAATATTTTCTATTAATACCCTCAAAAATATATCGAATATATTTAGGAACTTTAATACCATCTATTTGTCCATCTGATATCAAGTCATCAATAATTTTTAAAAAAGATTCTTCCCAAGACGACCTGTAAAACATCTTTTTATTAATATTTTTAAATACGTACCAACCTTTCTTAGTCCTTTTGTATCCATTATAAACATTTTCGACAAGAGACATCCTATCGCAAAGATATTGAGAGTACCTCTTGCAAATTTCTTCTTTTGACATCTTATCGGCTTCTTCAGTAGAAACTTCCGTTTGGTTAATTATGTGAGTTTTTTTCCAGTTTAATACATCTTTATATCTATGTTTTTTATTAAATCGTAATAGCTCTTTTTTGTATTCATCTACTGTTAAGTCTTTCATCTCTATATCTCTTTTATTTAGGAAGTTTATAAAAGATTTTTTATATCTTCTTCTAAATTCTGCAGAAATATCTTCACCATATTTTTCATATAATCCATTTTTAATTTTTTGACTGTGACCTGTTATAGAATTAAAATACAATTTATATAGATTATTTATCTCTTCTTGAGAAATTATATTATCTTTTTCTATTATATTGTTTTCTATTAAAAACTTAATTTTTCTATTCTTATTTCCTAATTTAGTCATCCTGGAGAACTCGCAATCTCCTTTATTTCTAATTGTTTTAACTCTTTTTGGCTGTGATTTTTTGACAGATTCTGATTTCAACTTATGAAATAAAATATCTATCTCTTTTTCCCCTAATTCATCTACATTGATATCATCTAATTTATTTTTTATAAATGTTTTTTTAAATTTATATTTAAATTCGTTTGTTTTTTTATAGCACTTGTAAGAACAGAACCCCTTAATATGGCATTTATTTCTTTTTTTTATAACATACTCTTTTTTACATATTTTACATTTTAACATATAGACCTCTCTATCTTTATAAAAATATTACTCTCAATGGTCTATATTCTTTATTTTTATTCTGTCTCCTTCTTTTATTTCTGATATTTTTTTCCATTCTTCTGTTCCGTTTTTATCATTTAAAACTATAAATTTTTCATTTGATGTGCATCTAATTTCTAGTCCATTTAAAAGCCTCAATGATAACACCTGCTTTTTACCATTATTATAGTACTCATCTAATTTAACTATTTCCATTTTATGATTCAAAACATTAACTTCTTTATCGTTATCTCGAAAATGATTTTCACCGATACTCTCTAAATCTGTTAGTTCGTCAAAATAAAATAATCCACTGTCTGTCTCTATTAAAGAATCTGATGTAATGCAACTGCTGATGCTGTGGTCAACGTGCTTTTGAGCAGCAGATTGAAGCTTTACTCTATTTTGCCAATTAATATCTTCAGCACAGCATCCATACCAGGGAGACTCCTTAATATCGGTTTTACCAGTTATTTCCTTCCAAACTTTTAATTTAGGATGAAATACTTCAAATTCTTGCCAACAGTCACCAGATTGGTCCCTATAATCTACTCTTACACCTTCGTCATTAGGGTTGACTTTTTTACGCCTTATCATAGTAAGCATATATACAGGTTCAATGCCAGAAGTAGTTTGAGATTCAATAGAAACCGTGCCAGCAGGAGCAGTTGTTAAGCAAGCGATATTCCTACGTCCATATTTTTTCATATCTGCATATAATTGGGAATCTTCTTCTTTAATTCTTTTTAGAAAAGCGTTTTTCTTTTCAAGTTCGTAATCCCAAACTTCGAATGGACCTAATTCTTTAGCCATATCAACAGAAGAGCGATAAACTCCAAGTTTAAGGGTTTTGTAAATTTCTTCTGTAACATCTATGCTTTTATTAGAACCATACTTATATCCTAGAGCTGCAATAGTATCTCCCAAAGCAGTAATCCCTGTCCCTGTTCTTCTACCATTAGAACAAGCTTTTTTCATTTTATGCCAGAGTTCTAGTTCTCTTGATTTAACTGTTTCTAGTTCAGGGTCTGTTTTGATTTTATTAATAATTTTATCAATCATTTCAATTTCAATATCAATTAAATCGTCCATAAATCTTTGAGCAATTTGAGCATCAGCGTAGAAAGCATCAAAATCAAAATAAGATTTATTGGTAAACGGATTTTTTACATAACTATAAAGATTTAAAAGAAGTAATCTACAACTATCATATGGGCAAAGAGGTAATTCTCCGCAGGGGTTAGTCGAGGTTGTCCTATAACCAAAGTCAGCGTAGCAGTCTGCAGGAGATTCATTAATAATATTATCCCAGAATAAAAGACCTGGCTCTGCTGTTGCATGAGCGTTTTCAACTATTTCCATCCAAACTTCTCTTGCATCAACCATTTTAGATATTTCTGGCTCTTTAGAATCTACGGGCCAACGCATTTCGTATTCAGTTCCATCTTTTACTGCTTGAAGAAATTCATTCGACAAGCGAATAGATATATTAGCCCCGGTTACTTTTGTTAAATCCCTCTTACATTTAGCAAAATCTAAGACTTCTGGATGATGAATAGATAGGGTTAGCATTAACGCCCCTCTTCTGCCGGATTGACCAACCTCTCTAATAGTATTTGAAAAACGCTCAGCAAATGGTATGATACCTGTAGACGTTCTAGCGGCATTTGTAGTAGAAGTTCCGCTAGGTCTTAAATGAGATATATCTGTTCCTACCCCACCTCTACGTTTAGAAATTTGAACAATTTCTTCATCCGTTTTCATGATGCCAGCATAACTATCTACTGGAGACTCTACAACATAACAATTTGAAATAGTTACAAATTGGTATGGATTTCCAATACCAGATAATGGAGAACCTTGTGGAATAATACGTTCAAATCCCTTAATATATGACATAATTTCATCATAGGTCATAGGGGTTTTGAATTTCTTTTTTTCAATTCTTTCTAATTCAGTTGCTACTCTATGAAACATTTCATCGGGCGTTGATTCTAATAACTGCAATTCCTTATTTCTCAGAGCGTATTTATCTAAAAATACTTTTGCTGGAAGTTCATTACCTCCGAAGTACTCAATGCTTTTTTCTAGGGCCTCTTCGTAACTATACGTTATTCTATCTACCATCTTTTATTCTCACTCCTAATTTTCTAATTTCTAAAGTAACCTACATGTTACTTCAATTCTTTTCACTAGTCTAAACTTTTTTCGCTATGAACTTATTCCATGATTCTGGCATGTCCATCCTTGGGTCAATATAAATTATTTGTGGAGGTGGCTTACATGGCTTCTTCAATAACTGCAAACCAGCCTCTTGAGGAGTTTTATTCGCCTTCATCCTATTAATTGTTTTAGAGCAAACAACAAGATTATCCCAACTAGTTTTGCCACCTCTTGACTTAGGAATGACATGGTCAATATCTGCATTCTTAGTATTAACCTTCTCGCCAGTATATTGGCAAGTGAAACTATCTCTGATGAAGATGTTTCTCTTCGTAAGCTTCATCCCCTTCTTAGGGATCTTATCATACTGAGACAAAACAATGACTTCTGGTATCTTTATCGGCATAGAAGTGGTCTGTATCATAACGTCACCTTCTTCTACGTTAGAGAGGCACCATTGATCCCAATCACATACTGAAAAATCCGAAACATTTACGACATAGGCTTTCTCTGCGAATAATAGGGTAAAGGCTCTAATAGCTTCTACTACTCTGATAGGCATCCATAACTTGTTTAAAACTAATACTGGCTTTTTTAGTGCTCCCATTCTCTTGTTCCTATTTTGGGTTAAATATTTTATTTATCTCCTCGATGAACCTTTCGTCGTCATCAATGATTTTAATTTCTATTCTATTGGAATACTTTTCACATATCGACAAAAATTTCCTCGCAACTAACATTTTTTCCAAATCTCCGTCTTCTATTCCTAATCCACAGATAGAAACAGAGGCGTTTTTATCTTTGATAGCTTTCTTCAAAGAAAATTCTAGGCTATCTCCGACTATCTTAATTGTCGTCATATCATTGGGAAAGCGTTTAATCACAGCATGGTACATATTCTTTAAACCACGGCGTTTGAGTCTACCTGGGACGGTACAGAAGCATTCTCCTACCTCTGGAGATTCCTTTTCTGCGACTTCTTTAGCTTCCTTACGAACTGTGCCAAGACTGTCTTTGAGGATTCTTAAAGCTACCCCTCTAGTCATCAATCCTACAGTATTTCCTGGAATTATCATTGCTTCTGACTTGGGATAGGCTATGTCTCCTAGCCTAATTTCTATATCTTTTGACATCTTTTCTCCAATAATAAAAAAGTGATTCTATTTTTGCTATAATGGTCCTAGTGTAACCGGAGTATTAAACAGGCTCTGATTATATATACTAAGTAATTACCGGTATCTACTGGGATCACCAGGTATCTACTTAAATTAATAACAATATATAAATATATTGTTATATACGCGAACGACTAAAAACTTAAAAAAGTACTTCAGAATCATTGGTTTCAGTTATAAAACCTTCAATATGTTCAGAGAAGTAATTTGGATTTCTTTCTACCTTATCTTTCATTCTAGGCAACAAATCTTTATGTATCTGACTTACTCTAGATTCAGATATTTTAAGTTTTTCAGCTATTCTGTCCATTGTAAAATTCTTGTAATAATATAAATAAATAATCATTCTTTCTGTAGAACTGAAACCATTACCTAATAATTTATTAAAAAATTCTTTGCGGATAACCTTGCTATCAGGAGAAGGGGTGCTATTGGAAATTAGATTTGAATTAAAATCTTGTTTGAACATATCGCTATCACTACCTGAAGACATATCAGAACCTTCGAGACTTGAAAACATGACTGGATGATATTTTTTAAGATTTTTATTGTAATCAGATAGAGAAATACCCATTTCAGCAGCTACTTCAGTATCTGTAACTGATTTACCTGCTTCTGACTCTAGTATATCTCTAGTGTTTTCAAATTTGGTATGATTTAACCTTACAGACCTTGGAATCAAATCTTCTTTTCTCATGTTATCAATCATAGAACCATGAATTCTTTGCGAAGCATAATGTTCGAATTTAACACCTTTATTGATATCAAATTTCCCAATAGCTATGAATAATCCATCTACTCCAAAAGATGTTAATTCGTCTGGAGAAACCTTCCAATTAAGCTTTTGAGACAACTTGTAAGCGATCTTTTTAACTAATGGATAGTATTCCTCTACTAATTTGTTTCTTGATTCATCTTTCATCCTATCTGTTTTTGCAGAACTATACTTGTTCCATAGTGGCAGATGACTAATTTTTTGCTTTTCCATGTAAAACCTCCTCTTTCTATACAGTACTATCTGTATGAATATATTATATCAATTATTTTTTCACTTTGCCATTAAATAAGTGTTTTCTTAGAGAAAAATAAATATTTTCTTGAAAGTGATTTTATTATATGGTATTATTACTTTTTAACAATTATACGACTTTTTGAATGATGTTGGCCTAATTATAATATTCGCCAAAAAAACATAAAAACCTTCTTAATAACAGCAAAAAAGGACAATTGATGATAATCAAAAGCATATTAGATAATGATTTATATAAGTTCACGATGATGAATTATGCCTTAGAGTTATTTCCCGAATCTACTTCAGTCTATAAATTTAAGAATAGAGGGCATCAACGGTTTAACAAAGAATTCATGACAGAGCTTCAGAAACAGATAAATAGTTTAGCAGAACTCAAACTAATTAATGAAGAATATCTTTATATAAAAGAAGAATATAAGTACTTGACTCCCGGATATATTGAGTATCTAAAGAATTTTAGGTATGACCCTTCAAAAGTCTCTATATGGCTAACAGAAGATAACGATTTAGGATTGGGGATAACAGGGGCATGGATAGATAGAATACTTTTTGAAGTTGTCCTTATGTCTATAATCAGTGAATTGTATTTTACTATAATTGACACAAATTGGAATTATGACGGACAAGAGAAAAAGGCATTCGAAAAAGTCAAGAAGTTAAGCGAAGAGGGGTGCCTTTTTGTCGAATTAGGGACTAGGCGTAGAAGGAGTTTCAAAACTCAAGACATAGTTATTAAAGAGCTTGTAAGATATAGTAAAGAGAATACGAATAGCTCGTTCCTCGGGACTAGCAATGTATACTTTGCGAAAAAATATGGGATAAAATGCTTTGGAAGTCAAGCCCATGAAATAACTCAAGCCGCTCAAGCTTTAAATAGTTATAATCACTGCAATTACTATGCTATGGAAAACTGGCTAAAAGTTTTTAAAAATTTAGAAATTGGAACAGCACTAACAGATACGATAACTGTTGATATGTTCTTAAAAGATTTTAATAAAAAGTTGGCTACATTATATAAGTCAACCCGTCAGGATTCTGGTTGCGAATTTATATTCACTGATAAGATGATTAATCATTATGAGAATATGAATATTGAGCCAAAAGAAAAGGCAATAATTTTTTCTAACGGATTAAATGCGGATAAGGCAATTAAAGTTAAAAAATATTGTGATGGCAAAATAAAATGCTCCTTTGGTATAGGAACGTATTTTACTAATGACTTTTTAAGCAGCCCGTCTCTAAATATGGTAATTAAACTATGGGCTATAGATGGCTGTCATGTCGTTAAACTTGGTGATGATGGAGAAGGAAAAGAAAACGGAGACCCCCAAGCTGTGGAGTTTATGAGATGGCTTGTAAAAAATCAACTAAGTTCGAGTTAAATATATTCGCATTTCCATAAAAAGAGATAGCAGGTCTTAAAGGGGCAATAGAAAATTGGTACAAACCTTACGAAAGAGATGCTAGGAAGTACTTAGAAATATCGGAAAGACATAAGATATGCCCTGATTGCGAGTCCGTTGATAAGGTATGCTCTTGTCCATTCGGATAAAATAATATAATTTTCTTGACTAACGATAGATTTTAAGGTATAATACTAAAATGATAAATGAAACGACTAAAATGTTGGCTAAAGAAATAAGTTTTTTTGGAAAACCTTGCCTACTTATTTGCGATGGAAAATGCGAAAAATCTTGGGGTATTAATAACCGTCCTCGAAATATGTTGCTAGAAGATGAAAACGATGACAATTATGATGACGATTACGAGTATCTTGCCGATGATGAACTAGGCATAGCTCCAGAAGACCCCGGAACATATGAGGGGGAATGTGCTAAACCTTGTTGTGATGAAGATAAGTTAAATAAATGGTGTGGTCGAGAATGCGAGAGATCAGACATTATCGATTTGAAAAGAAAAATGACGGATTTAACAAAAAGATACTCTAATATACCGAAAGATTAAAAAATAATTAATTTAGACTTGACAAGCGAGTCAATTTGTGGTAAGATACTTAAATAAATAACTAATATAATATTAAAAAGGAAGAAGTTTATGGATTGTAGAAAAGAAATCGACAATATAGCACAATGGATGAAAGAATATGTCGAAAAATCTGGGACAAAAGGCTTTGTAATTTTAATTTCGGGAGGAATTGATAGTGCTGTTGTCGCCTCTCTCTGTTGCAAAGCAGTGGGTCGAGCAAACGTTATTGGGGTTTCACTGCCCTGCGAGACAAGAGTCGATATGGTTGTTGACGCGGTCACACTCGCTGAAAATCTTGGCATCGAGTTGAGAGTTATTAATCTAGAAAAAGCATATAACGCTATGCTCGATGGGTTAGTAGAAGTAGGTGATGTGGCTAAAGAAAATATTAAATCTAGATTAAGGATGGTCGCCGGATATGGTATCGCTAACTCAGTGGATTATCTTGTAGCTGGTACTGGTAATAAATCGGAAGACACAATTGGATATTTTACAAAATACGGAGATGGAGGAGTAGATATTCTCCCAATTTATAATTTTTATAAAACAGAAATTTATAAACTCGCAGAATTAATGCCAGAGATTCCCGAAAATATAAAAATTAAAGCTCCTAGTGCTGATTTGTATCCAGGGCAAAGCGATGAAACAGATATTGGATTTTCTTATCCCGAACTTGATAATATTTTGAAAGCTTTAGCATCAGGAAAATCTACAGAGATTGATAAAATCGATATAAATAAAATAAATAAAGTTCAAAATATGATAAAAAGAGCGGAGCATAAAAACAATACGCCTCCTAAATATGAAAGAAATTAATCATTTTAAAAATTGTATTAATTGCTGTTGATTGTTGCTCTTTTTGCCATATATCTTATGAAAAATTTTATGACAATCCTCACAAAAGACGGTACCATTAGATACTACTAGTCTTAAGTCCTCGTTGGATGCCCACGATTCTATATGGTGGGCATTCAATTTATAACCCTTTTTTGAACATTTTTGACAAGTGTAATTATCTTTTTTATATACCTGTCTTCTCCATTTTTTATATAAGGGGTTATTCTGTCTATTCTTACTATAGTCTCTTTCTTCATCTGATAAATCAGGATTCCATAAATAGCATTTCGCCCCACTAATTTTTTTTATTCGGCACTCGTTACACCTGTGTCCTCTTTTAAAACAATCAAATGATATCTCACTAATATCTCCACAACCGCAGATATACCTCATTTTTGTATTAACATTTTTATATTTCTTTTCTAACAGTTCGCAATCTCGTTTTTTGAAATAATTATATACAAAATTGAAAGAATATCTATTTTTTTCTGATATTGTTTTAACGGCACATTTTTTGCATTTTTGATATCTCTTAAAATTTCCAAACGTTGTTTGAGAGATATGCCCGCATCTGCATTTATATCTCATAGGGGTATTAGCATTTTCATACTCTTTCTCCAGCATCTCGCAGCTCTGCTCTTTAAAATACCCTTTAATAAGTTCATATGTTAATTTCTTACCCATCTTTCTATCTCCACAAAAAAAGAGCAAAATCTATTTTCCTGAATGTGGATAAAGGAAAACAGATAATGCTCTTTCGTATTTTTTGTATATTTTTTTAG
>Ga0180433_10006539_pt1 | contig 15226 bp, 23 predicted proteins | sample SS_ome_8_FD_132980 | JGI IMG/M metagenome (GOLD analysis project Ga0180433, IMG submission 132980) | Hypersaline lake sediment archaeal communities from the Salton Sea, California, USA - SS_1_D_1 metaG | ecosystem: Environmental > Aquatic > Non-marine Saline and Alkaline > Hypersaline >... | reverse complement strand
GGATTAACTCTCGCTATTTTTGATATTTTTTTTGTTTTGATCTTGGACATTTGCCTTTCCTTTTTTCGAACACTTCATTAACCAAAGCATCGGCCCTTTTGTTTTCTCGTCGGGGTACCCATTTGATTGTATGATTTTCAAAATGATCGAGTAGTTCTAGAACGCGATCTCTATGTTCGATCAGTGCTGGTTTGTTAACCTTGAAGGCACCTGTTACCTGCTTCACAATTAGTTGGCTATCACCTATGATATGGACTACGTCGATCCCAGCCTTAAGACTTCCCTGTAATCCGGCAATCAAGGCTCTGTACTCAGCAATATTCGATGTACCAGACCCACATGTTCTATGGCCAGATGCTATTACTTCTTCTTCGTTGTCCGGATTAACGGCCAGCCAACCATATGCCATTACTCCCTGCCGAATACCACCATCAAAATATAAAACTGCTTCTAAAATGGCGTTTCTCCTGCTGGGATTTCTGTCCTCGCACCACTGCACATATCGCGGAAGAAGCATCTTTTACATGCATGTTCATTGTCGGTCTTGCGGAAGTAATCTGGGTTATCCTTATTCTCAAAAGCTTCGGTTAGGATAGGATATTCGTTGCGAATAATACCAGCTTGTCTCTTCAGGTGAGTCATCGTTACCTTAAGATGTGGTATTGCCTGCTCCCCAATCTCTGCGTATGCTGCTAAGTAAACCGGTATAATGACAACATCTGAAGGCTTCTTGGCCCATCCCTGTTTTAGTGCATACATGGCATAGGTTGTAAGCTGGTCTATCACGGAGTCACTTACTTTGCCTGTTTTCCAGTCGAGCAAATATACCTTTCTCTGGTATCTAAACCCACAGTCTATCTTGACGGTGACTTCTTCTCCGGTATCAAAGCTGAATTTCTGAAAGTCCTCAAGAGTTAGCCAATCCTCTTTCTTGAGTCCTTGTATTACCTTAAACAGCGGCATATCAAAAAATGCCTTAAGCGACTTCAGAACCTTTTGCTTGTACGAATCCAATCGAGCCGGGTCTATCTCTTCCTGGTAGAAGTGCTCAGCCAGATTCACGTTTTGTTTTGGGCTTACTTCCCACCTACGATCTTTGGATTGCTTCCAGCCCTTTCTAAGCCTCTGGATGGCATCGTGTTGAGCTTGCTCCAACGTTCTCCATGCACCGGTTTGACGACCTACAGTGATAACTTCTTCAATTGTGTCATGGACCACAGAACCCACAAACATGGGAAGATTTGTCATGTTTTTTAGCGTATAAGCCCGACGCTTCTCTTGGGGAGCCGAGTTTAACCAGCCTTCCCAGGCGACGTGATACGTCAAATGATATCTCCACATACATTCACGAAGACACCTTACACGACTTTCAGACCACGCATATGTTTGTTCTATTTTGCCCACGATCTTCCACCCTTAATATCAGATACTGTTTGTCGTGTAATGCCAAAGAGATCACCTATTTGTCTTTGTAGCATATCCCCCTTAGAGAGAAGTAGACGTATTTCTGCTACCTGCTCTGGAGTTAATTTGGCTTGACCATTCCTTTGCCCCCTATTGGTCCTGTCGTGTAATATTTTATCCCTCTCATTATCTGCTCGCGTTCCCCATCTAAGATTATCGACAATATTGTTTTCCTTATCTCCATCTATATGACATACTTCATGTTTGTCGGTAGGAGGTTCTCCTATAAAAGCTATGGCAACTAAACGATGGACACGACAGTACTTCCTGGTGGGTTTGGTTCTCAAATCCACTAAACAATAGCCATTGGACATACGTGGTCGAAGAATATGCTGTGATCCAATCCTTCTAACCTTACCAAGATTGGATACTTCATAATACTGCTCATATCCAACCACAGGCTTCCAAAGCTCTCTAACTTTCTTGGAGTCTTTCACCGATACCATCTCTCTTGAAATAATAGCCACGATCAAAAAACGGATAGAATTCAGGAGAAAATTGAGTAATACTTCCCCTTATATCTTGCTGAAATGTTACAATACAAAAACCAACATGTGCCGATATTTTTCTTTTTCTCATGAACATAGTCTGATCTTGTGTACATCCTGCTTGTACACAATGAATATTTCTGGGATAACAATACTCCATTTTGTGGTAGTGACCTATAATACATACGGCAGGCTTTTCTCCCCCCTGGAATGATTCTGCTAGCTTTTGTGACGAATAACTATAGGCATATGATGATCCACCACCGGCATGTATTACTTTTACTATGGCTGATCCCTGTGGGGCTTTAATTTCAAAATCAGCTTCCATATATCCCATATAGACCAAGTCATCTCGACCTTGAGCCTGAGCTTCTAGCATGAGATATCTTCCGAATTCTATACCCTCTCGCTGATGCCACCAGCCACAGTGATCATCACCATCCACATAATATGTTTTAATCCCAGGTCTAGATGGCCAATGATCAATTGCATATTGACATTGATCAGCTATGCCATGTGCCCGTAGTTCGTGTGTGTTAAATCTACATTCTCCATCTATATAATTTCCCGGACATAGAACAGTCGTTATTCCTCGTTTTGCGAATTCATCATATGCGGCATTTAAGACATCTAATCTCTCTGCTTTGCTACACAAATGCATATCTGCTACAACACCGAAAGATATTGGTTTCTCGTGAAAATGATTATCAAAAATGATGCGCGAATTTGCTTGTTCCACAGATTTACCAAGCTGAATAGTATTGCCTCGACGCATAATAATATATCCACGTTCTTCCATGTCGTCTATGACAGCAGATACATCTTCTTCTCTCGAATGCATCTTCTCCGCAAGCTTAGCTATCGTTGTTGCTTTCTTAATACGTCTTGCAATTTCCGATCTAAACAACGGATCGTTGGGGTCTATGCCAACTTGTGGAATACCAGCCATAATAGTATCTGCTTGAGTGATCAGTTTACGAGCCTTCCAAACACTAATACCTAGTTCGCGGGCAACAGTATCTCTTAGGCTCCCAGCGCCTTCGGTCTTACTGTGTTCCCTCATAATCTGGATTACTTCTTTTACCTGGTCATCTAACTGGGGTTTATTTTTAGCCATCTAGCTACCACCTTTCTCAGCATCACATGCACCACTGGGACAATCATCGACAGAAGCTTGTGCGATTATTTCGTCAAGGTGTTTTTGAGCTTCGTCAATTTGTAACGGTATCAGCGGAGACTCACCTTTACTGCCATCACGATATACAGTAATTCCCTTAAGCTCATCTATGTGTTTGCGAACGATTGAAAGCAATTTTTCCACAGGATAATCCGAAGGAATATTAATGGTTTTGGATATAGAACTATCTACATGGTTTTGGCACGTTGCCTGCATCAATATATGTGCTTCGGGAGTAATGTCGTGTGCTCCCTGGAAGTGTCGGACAGAACGACGATTCTTCAGGAATTGCTGCAATAGCGGATGAACAACTATCTGCTTTTCCCTGTCTTTCTTGCTCTCGTCATGCATATTCTCATGCTTATTAAAACGTCTCTCGTAAACCGGTTGGAAAATCGGTTCTATCCCAGAAGAACAACCAGCTACAATAGAAATAGTACCACTGGGCGCAATAGTCAATATAGTCCCATTTCGTATGCCGTGTTCTTTGATTAGTCTATGGTGTCTCCTCGTCAAATGCTTTTTAACAAAGCCACTCTTAACGTATTGTTCGGTGTCGAAAGCATGGAATGGTCCTTTTTCTATAGCGAGAGAAATACTCGCATGATATGCCTGCTTTTTAATAAAAGCCATAACCTGGTCAACAATTTCTCTAGCAGATGGGCTAGAATACTTTAGGCCAAGTTCCAAAAGCATGTCATGTAATCCCATCACACCCAGACCAATGCGGCGATGCTTCTGGGATGTAGCCTGGATAATCGGCAATGGATAGTTATTTTGGTCCAAGACATCGTCAAGGAATCTGACCCCCATGGCGACAGTTTCTTCCAGGAGGTCCCAATCGATTTCCCCATTAACAACATGTGTATGCAAGTTGATGGCACCAAGGCAACAGCTACCATAATCTTCTAATGGTAATTCACCGCACGGATTAGTAGCCGAGATTCTTCCACCGCTGACATATGCTATATTATTCTGATCTTGCATCAGGCCCATATTCAATATGCCTGGGTCACCATTTTCCCAAGCATTCTCGATAATCTTTTCCCATATCTGTTTTGCGGGGAGACTGCCACGTTCTTCTCCCTGCCACTTAAATACAACATCTTCATCGCTATCCAATAGTTTCAGGAATTCGGCATCAATCAAGACCGATATGTTCGCATTTGTTAGTTCATTCTTGTCTAACTTAGCTTCCAGGAATTCAGGCAAGTCGGGGTGATTCCAGTTAAGACAAAACATAAGTGCCCCACGACGGCCTCCGCCCTCTCTGAGTTCATTACACACGGCGTTGATGGCTCGCATGAGACTAACCGAGCCGGTAGCCTCACCGCCCGTGCCACGGATTGCTGTACCTCTTGGACGCACTCGTGAAAAGTTAATCCCGACCCCACCACCGGTGCCTGAAATGATAGTAACGTTTCGTAATGCATCTCCCCATCCCTCTCTACTATCTTCTGCGGGCACCACGAAGCAATTCAGCAACTGCCCTCTTGGGCGTCCTGCTCCCCTCCAAATCCTTCCACCGGGAGAGAAGCGGTTGGTTTGCAAGATATCTAGGAACCTAGCGAAATATTCATCTCTCTTGGTCCCCATTTCAGCATCAGCGATAGTCCTAGCAACTCTTTCGCAAGCCTGCAAAAAGGTCTCTTCGGCATGAATAGCATACCTATCCTGAAAAATTTGTAATGCAAACCCCTCGGGATTATAGATTTCGAGTCCCACTAATCATCTCCCCCTTCTATACTCATCCGACCAGGAGTCCCCATGTCATGCATGGGTAGTTGGTCATCATTCGGTTGTTTGGCAACGAAAGACAGGATAGCCTTTTGAAACGGCACTATCAAACGATTACGATATTTCTGCGGTAGATCATACGAAGAAGAATCCGCTATTCTTAACAGGAACCAATCTCTCAGGTTGTTTCTACCAACTCTAGCCACAAATGCTCTTATAGCTTTCTTGGTCGGTGTTGGTCTGATGTCGTACATATGGGTAGATACTATTCTGAGTATCCCATCCGTCATATCCGGAGACGCGCCCCATTCCTCCAACCTGACTTTCGCTATTAGGGCAGACTCTCTATCGTGTTCTGGGAATCTAGGTAAAGATGGATCGTCCATTGGCTGAACACACCATTTCCCCAAATCGTGGAACAGGCCAGACAGCAAAGCCACAGGCCCAGCATCAGCCAATAAGTCTATCACCCTCATGGTATGTGTCCATACAGATTCGCCATTTCTCTGCATAACTTGGTGGGTTGCTTTTAGTTCCGGGAAATCAATATTACAGCTACGCCAATATTCACTGGGACTTTTGGCGTCTTGCATACCTTTGATGATTTCTTGCACTTTGGTTACTGGCATGTTACCATACTTTGATCTATGAACTCTCTAGCTGTCAGAATAGAGATAGCCTGTGCTAGATGGGGGACTATTTGTCCATTATAGGCTACAGAGGCTCTAAAAGGTATACCTATCAGGTAATAGTGGTCGCCATATTCCCTGAACAAACCTCCACCACTAGAGCCATATATGATTTGGGCTGTGTTCGAATAGATTATCCATTCTTTGTCGCCGTTGTCTCCGGTTAATATCTTCGATACTATCCCGACAGTAGGCATTGGTGACATACCTAGTTGACAGCCGACGGCATAAACATCATCGAAAACCCTAATATCCTCAAGCATCTCGTCCGTCGCGACGTTTGCTACAGCCAATTCTTCTTCTGCTAAGAACGAAAGGACCGCAACATCGTACGGGAAATTCTCGACTAGAACTTCCGCTATGTATGTCATATAGCTATTATCATTATGGCCAAAAGAGATGACAGAACATCCAGTGTCCACAGTACTGATGCTCATTTTCCCAGTTATAAAGTCCACATCGTTTATTATGGTTACTAGCCTACTAGAGGTCACATGGGCATTGGTAACAACCTTGTATTCGAATACCCCATCTTCATCTGTTACATCCTGGCTGATAACGGTTCCAGAACCGGACCCATAGTTTGTCCCAACCATTACTATGGTGTCTCGCATCTCTCTTTGTTTGAGAGATATTTCATCTATTTCTGGAGGTAAGGTTTCTGGAGATTGACTAGCCCCCAAAAAATTAGGTAGGACAAAACAGGTCAACAAAATTGTGGAGAGGACCACGAACAACCTCGCCCATCTGTTTTCATTCAAATTCGGCACAATTTACTCCCTTCGGTGACCCAGATTTTAAACAAAACAAGCTACGCCACGGAGGAATTACTGTCCGAATTCTTGTACTGCCTCAAGTGCTCCTTCTATCCCTGCATTGATGATAGAAAAAATCAGTTCCTGGTCTTCTGTTGGATCAAGATTTGCTGCCTCTAAATATCTCTCCAATACGTCGATGATAGCTAGCCCATACGGGACGTATTTACCTGGAAGCTGTCGCTGTACGATTGAACGTGCTGCATCAAAACGCGGAGGTGTATCTCCATATGGTTCAGTTAGAAATTCCTGTAGAGCTGTAAGATAGTTAGATACTACCTCTACATCAGCAACAGACATATCAGCTTCTACTAACGCCAGCCGTGTTGCCAACTTTGCCATCAAAAATACGTTGGATTTTAACTGGGGTACGTTGTCTCTCCAATCCTTACCCCCACCACTCAGCGTAGCACAACCAGACATCGGAAGTAAAAGTCCTACCAACAAAATTGAAATTACCATAATTTTCTTCATTTGATAAACCTTTCTTTTGGAACAGAATGCACCAGATCACTATAGTGAGTTATACACATCATCGATCACTCGATGACCTATTTCTTTCCCACTTTTCTCTTCTTCGTTTTTTGTCGCCATCGTCGTTGTTTTCTCTTTGTCTTCCATATTTCCAACTACGTTTTGTCTTGCGATGCCCGTCATTTTTTATAGCAGAACTATCGATGCGATACACCTCTGGGCACTCCACTGTACCGGTTTTCTGGTTGGTATGTTGTTCTCTACACATACCATTGCACCTTAGCAAATGACCACCCCCGCAAGCACACAGGTCTGTACCGAGTAATAGTCGTAGTCTCCTGACCCTTTTGTCTTCTCTCTTTTTCTTGTTCCTGCCCTTTTCGTTGGCCATGCCTCAACACTCCACTCCATACTGTTGTCTGATTCTATTAATCGCGTCACTTTTTATCTTATGCACTGCTGACGGTGTGCAATCCCATTCTTCTGCAACCTGCCGTATTGTCTTAGAGTTCCAGAAAATGTCGACGAGGACATCTTTTTCGTATTCCTCAAGACATTCCAGACATTCTTGAGCTATCAACCTGGTGTCCAGCCTAGTATTTGTGCTCAATGCTTCGGGAACAGCCTCGATAGGAACATTATTTCGACCGACAAGTCTGCCATTAGACTGATTTTGATGGGCGAATGCACCACGTAGTCTCCCATAAAAGAAGGTTGTGAATGATCCTGTCCCATTGTAGCACACCATACATTTCAACAACTCCTCTGCCTCGTATGATTCAAGGTCCTCCTGTGGGGTCATATGGTTGCTCATTCTCAGTGACATATTACCGACCAACGAGGAATATCGCCTAATGGCGAAATCAAGATATGCCTTAGTGATGCGACGTCGAGGTATCAACATTAGGAAAAACTCCCGTTAACATCTTTTTCCATCTTCGGCGTCCAAAGACCATCTACCAAACCGATTTCTATGGCTTGTTTGGCACACATCCATTTAGTTGAATCCATTGTATTTATCAATTGTTTCTTCGTTATCTTGAGTCTCCGAGCTAGGGCATCTATCTTTTGGTCGTAATCTCCCTGAATGTGTTCCATCATTTTGGCGTGTCTTTCTATCGACTCCTGGGGACCGTGGATTAAGACAGAGTGTAACATCATAGAAGAATTGGGAGTGATGTATCTATGGCCTTTCTGTCCAAAAGCGGCGATAATAGCTCCCATAGAGTAGGCTTGGCCACGTACAACCGTGTATATAGGACAATCACATAATAGCATTTGATCAACGATAGCATACCCAGCGGCTAAACAGCCACCGGGACTGTTGATGTACATGTAAACAGGTTCTTTTCTCATTGAATATAGTTGTAATTGACAGCAGACATGGATGGAAGACAATTCGCTTATTTCTCCTACTACCAAAACTCTTCGTGTCCTTAGTAAAAATTCTTCTAGGACTTCATCCATATGGATGTTGGCGGTTACCTCCACCTCAGTTTCTTGTACATCTGGTTGTTCCAGGTTTCCCTTAGATTTAGTTCTCACGGTTGGCTCCAAATGGGTGGCAGACAGTGTGTACCCACTTTAACTTGTTGGCATCGGATACCAAATAACTTTCGGTTGAAGACAGATGTCTATGACCCAAAAATACCCGAATCAATTCTAGGTCCATTCCGTTGTTAAGTAGCGATGTGGCACAACTTCTTCTCAGGGTGTGAGCACTAGTACGACGTATTCCAGCACGACGCGAAATGGATGTGATCATATTACTGACGGATCGTCTTGTAATCCGTTCTTTATCGCCCTTGACGAATAGGGCAACGGAGTCCGATCTACGTTCCAAGTCTATATATTCCCTAATGGCATTGAGACATCGGGATGTGGTAGGGACTATTCTCTCACAATTTCCCTTTCCCATCACCCTTATTTCTCTGCGATCAAAGTTGATGTCGCCCATATTGAGGTTACATATTTCTGAGACTCGAAGACCACTGTGATATGCTAGTAATATAATAGAGACATCACGGCGAAGATTGACTGCTCTGTCGATGGGTACACGCTTCCCAACAGTCGCCACCAAAACATCCACATCTTTACTGTCCAGTACATCGAGTGATCTCCTGTCGATTTTGATTGGATCAATTGCATCAAGTAGCCGATTATCGCACATGTCGCTACTGATTAAGCAGTTGCATAAGCAACGAATTGACATAGACTTGCGACGGACTGTCGTAGAACGTAGTCCAAGTCTGTGGAGGTGATTTACAAAATCTGTTATATGCTGGGGATTCAAATCGTGTGTCCCAGCAAAAGCGAGAAATTCTTGTACATCTCTGGTATACGCTGAAAGCGTCTCCTGTGACAACCCTAGCTCGGTTATGACATATATTTGAAACCTATCGAGAATATCGCTGAACACGGCTGCCCCTTCCATATATTATACGTCAAAGTGACACGATTGTTCTGAAAATCTTATTTTTTTATACCCTCGGGTATTCTGATTCTACCCCCTTGGTATTATCGGGCAAACTTACAATCTTCAAGCCATGAGCGAACAGCGGTGCTTTCTGCTGTAGGACTCTACACACCTTAATAGCCAAGCCACGTATTTCGACATCTGCTGCTGGGTTAGCACGAAGTTCTATCAAATGACGAATTGCTCTGGCATTCATGGTAACCACAATCTTGGTCTCCGTGGCATTAGGTAGTACTGATCTTGCAGCTTGACGTGCCTTTTTCCTTCTTTCAAGTCCGCTCTCTATGTCCTGATACATATCAGATAGTTTGCAAGTTAATTCTTCATAAAGTTGTCGGGACTGTTCGCAATGCTTAACCCATGCCATATAGGCATCTGGATCAGTTTTTCTCAATTCTTCGATTGCAGGCGGAACAACGAAATCAACATCAGATGAATCGACATATCGTTGACTTAGCTGGGAATATGAAGCTAGACGATGCCTCACTAGCTCGTGTGTTAAACTTCTGGAAATATTCCAGATTGCGAAATTGAATGTAGCATGTTCTATACACGCCCCATGGCCAACCTCTATCAGGTGCCTAACATGTTCTTCATGAGACCTACCCTTGGCGGGTTCTCCAATTTTAGGCCAACTTTGGTAGCACATTCTCCCAGAGAATTCGGTTAGCCACTCTGAATCGTTGTCTCCGAGTGCCATCATCGACTCTAGCTGATCAGTAAATTCTGGCCAGCAATATCCGTGTTCTTCAAGGAATCTCGTGATGCCATCAATTTCTAGAATTGGCTTGCCGATTAATTCTACTCTTGGCTCTGTAACGAACATATTGTTCTCCTATTTGGTCATCTTCCAGCAATTACCAGACGCGACTAGCTTTAGCTGATGCGATGATACGAAATCTCCGACAGCATTTTTGATTGATCCCCATGTCCAGTCATGGCCTGCCAATGTTCCACCCACTTTAATCTTGGGCCACCATGTCTCAATATCTCTCCTGACATCATCCTCAACGTGGGATGCATCTATAAAACAAAAGCTAACTTCTCCATCCTTGAACATCTGTGCCGCCAGTGCGCTATCCGAAACATGCACATGAATATCATCTAGTAGTCCCAGCTTTCTCATATTATCCTTGAACACCTTAAGCATGTCTCTTGACTGCTGAGCCTTAGTGGCTGGATCGCGAGGACAAGCTCCTGCGCAGTTATCAACTGCATGAAAAATATTATCGTTCTTCTTACAGATGGGAGCCAGGACTGCTGTTCCTCTCCCTGCGAAAAATCCTAGCTCGACCACTATACCATCGTGGACAGTTTTGCAAATGTTTTGCACGAACTCCGCATCTTGCGGACTGAACCACCCTTCTATGTCTTGCCATCCCATTCTATTGTCCTGCCTTTACAATCTTTTCTAGGGCCTTGACCATTGGGCCAACATTCCCAGTACTCAGAAATAGGTCATACGGAGAATTTTCTTCACCACAAGTCTTGCCCATCTTGCAAAGGGGACATTTTGCACATATATCATCTCCGTTAGCAGTGTCGGCAAAATTGGCACATAAAGAACATGTTGACTCGTCTATTTCGACCGATTTTACCTCGTCTTGGACAAAACCATCCCATTTTTCCTTGTCGGCAATATTAATAACACTCTCCCGGTTTACGATCATAACCCCATGCTTCTTCAGGTTGCTTTTCTTCAATCCAATCCATTTTCTCAAGGAATGCTTGGCAGCAAATCTCTTTGACACTCTATGCGCCGGTGTCTTGTAGAATTCTTTCTTCCACGTAGCAAGACTCATTTTCCCATCCACCTTTCCGAGATTCGTTTTAATTCGCCTTCTATATAAATATCTTCACTACACTGTTCGCTTATATCTTCACATTCTTCACACAAATACATGTTATATATTTCATCTATACCTATGACCGTATGAATTGTAAATACACATCCACTTGGAAATAATTTGCAACAACCAAAACATTGACGATCTTTTCTGGTTAAAACAGTTTTTGTCCTCAATGTATAGCATTCCGATGGTGGTGTTTTAAGTTTTTTCATAAGACTCTTTGACCCCCCAATATAACTGTGCCATTTCTTTAGTGACAATGCTGACTATGTTATCGTCATGTCTTCTAATTCTAGATATCTGTCATATGCATCTATTTTGTTGAAAAAATCATGTAGTTCTTTATACCATTCTACATGCACAAACTCCAACATCAAGTACGCAGTACATCTATCTCATTTAGCCAAGTCAATAATAGCTACCCCAAGAGCATATCTACTGCCATCGAGATAATCTATGAAAAGCAATCTGTCTATCTTATCTCGCACCCTATATCGCAGACGAAATGACCCTCTGACCATCGTCGGTGGCCTTACCTTAGTTGCCATTCTAATTTTACTCCCTTAAATTCACCCGGAGAAATGATTGCCAATTGATCTAAAACTCGCTGACGAAGATCAACAGCAACACCCAAGACCCTCCTCAACTCTTCCGGCAGGACTGTTTCTGGTGTCCTGTGTGGATAAAGAAGTTTGAGTAAGCCGGAACCCAATCTGACGAGCGATCTTTGGTTTCTTTGGGACATCTGGCCAAAGTCTACATTATTGACTATTAGAGGAGCATAATTTCGATCCCTCATGCGATGCATAATCTCGCTCATGTAATCTGCCATGAACCCGTGGCTTTTTGCGAGGTCGGCCTCGCGTATCTGTGGTACTTTCCATCCAGGCAGGAAACCGTGGATACGGTCAAGAAATGCACGATCATTATTTACCAGTTGGGGGAACGGAGAGAATAGATTGCGATATCTAGCCGATACCGTCCTTTTGTCTCTGTCGCAATCGATATTTCCTGCAAACATGGCCGAAGCGCCAGACGAAAATTCAGCCGTACCACGACCAAACCTGCCGCTGTTCATAAAGTCCTTGAGCATATCGACCAAGTCACCCTGTCCGGACCACTTGTTTCCATTACGTCCTCCTGCGAATTCGTCAAACATTACCACATCACGGTAACCTATCAGACCCAATTGTCTACGAAGTTTATCGTAGAATAATGATGCCACCGTTGTCTGGCCACCTGAGATGACAAATCCATAAGAGCTTAATGACTGATAAGCGAATGTTTTTCCTGTTTCTGGGGGTCCAAGTTCTACCATATTAACATTAGATTCTATAAACGGTATCAGCCTTACCATATAAAGAATCTTTTCATCATGCGACAGACTTTCCGGATCAAATCCTATGCTGGTAACCATAAGATCAAGCCATTCGTCATCTGTAAACTGCGCACGACGACTTATCCACATATCCAAATCAATGTCTGTAATCTGGATAGGTTTAAACTCAGTTATCAAAAATGGATACAGCTTATTCCTCATGACTAGGGAATCATCGTAAGCGATAGTAAACACCCCCCACGCACCTGTAGTCAAGAGGATGTCGCCGTATTCGGCGATGATATATGGATCGACTCTGACGTATTGGTTGCCCAAAGCTGCTACGTCGAACCAATATTCATCTTTTGCCTCATCGTACCTGCCGCGTATTCTGCCTATTAATGTGTATTGACCCTGTTCACGAATACGACTTTTAACCAACTCCTTATCCGAAGATTCCATAAAATGATCACACAATAATTTACTGATTCGATCTAGGCCAGGACCAGGGTTTTGCGGGTCGACTTTCTCAGAAATCAAAAAGTCTGTTACAAAACTCGGTAATTTACGGAACTGTTCGTTAAACTGAGATAAGCTCTTGTCGACTACAATTCCCGGTTCGGGAAATACCGCTGACACTTTACCTATCGCTTTCGTATCGGTCACTGATTTTCTCCACTCTTATCCCAAAAGAGTTAGCGCATCAGACCTCTGAACAGTGCTGGACTCTTCCTGGACAGGCTCCTGGATTGCCGTATTTGGCGTTTCTGCTGCCGCTGTTGGACGATTCAGGCATGAAAGGTGGATCGCCCCCTCCAAATCGTTCTGGACCGCTATATGGTCGAAATCGTATTCTCCCGGACCATGATATATAGCTGCTGCGCCACAAAGAACAGTCTGGCCTGACCTTATTTCTTCGTGACAAACTAAACACTTCATCCGGATTATCTCCGCGCAGAATAGCCATCTTTCTGGTTGGTTAACTCTTAATTATCTTTTCCCTGTATCCTATTCCATGTGTCAAGTTGTTGTTTGCAAATCGAATCGTTATCAAACCCGATGGTAAGTGAACCGATTCTCGTTTGCAAGACTAAGGAATATATAGACCTCTATCCCTGGTGTCACCGGTACCACCGGTTTCGATTATCTTTATCATAGAAGATGGTTGGTCCGGCTGTCTTTCAAATCCGGTAATCTTTGTAATCGGTTGGTTATTCTATATATATAATGAGTGCAAAAAACAAAAAATGTTCCAAAAAAATCTGAAAAAGTAGAAAAAAGTCGAAAATAGCATTTCCGACTTAACCATTGCCAGTAGTACTGTCCATAAGTAATCGTTTTAGAACACCTCGGTTTTTTACGGTATCCTCTCTACTCATGTCATCTATAATGAGTTTTCCATCAAGATGGTCCATCTCGTGTTGCCAAATTCTTGTGACACTTGCATCACCTATCATTTTTATCGTCTTGCCACTCTTGGTGAATCCAGACAATTGTGATGATATTGCTCTTTGTAATGTTACGGTGACTCCAGGCAACGACAAGCATCCTTCCGTGGATTCCACACAACCATTTAGCTTACCAAGCACAGGATTCCATACCACAAACTGGAATCCAGAATGCATCCACACGAACATTCTTAGGTTTAATCCTACCTGTGTGGCTGCAAGACCAACTCCCCTGTTTGACGTCATTATCTGGAACATCTGGGATTCAATGGCTCTTTTTTCTTTTTCTGAATATTCGGAACCATCAGATGTGGCTGGCTTACACAAGGCGTTATTTGGATATATCAATAAACGCATGACGCTTCATCCAACATGAGCATAGAAAAGAAGTCATTCGCATGTCTATATACTTGAAGCCACTCTTCAAATTCCTCATCTGTAGCTTTGGCGTCTGGCAATTCGAATTCTTTGGTTGGACCAAAATTATCACACCTATACCAATCCGGTATCACCCCAGACCATATTTTCATGAGCCCACGACACATATACATCTCGTTTGTTATTCTAATGATCCTTTCCTCCCGTTTTTGTTGGCCAATAATACACCAGTAATACGCTTGGCCGCTGAACCTATCAAAAGCCGATCTATTACGCCATGAGCCCTTATAGTTTCTCGAAGTGCTCCTACTACGATTTTATGGATTCTTTTCCTTTCATCTCCATTTCGCATTACTGCTCCTTTAGTCAAAATCGACATACAGAATACGTACCCTGGCTAAGTCTTTGTTCTCCAATATACCCAAAGTGACATCATGGAGTGGAATATCAAGTCTCGGACCTCTGAGGAGGTAGGATATCAACTTACGACGAGTATCTTTATTATCAACGCTAGACATGTTGATTTCCACCGACGAGATTCTGCCGCTATAAGATAGAACTGTCTCTTCTAGTACCAGTAGCTTTTTTTGTCGTCCTGCTGGTGTTTTAACAAATTGGATTGTGTGTATGTTAGATACTGGTTCTGTCGTATGTCCCTCATCCCTCTCAAAGGTTACCTCAACTTCATGGCCATCTATTTTCATTTCTTGTCTCCGAAAGGTGGCACCAGATGGGGGACTCGAACCCCCAAGGTAGGCTGCATTATCATTCCCCACGATCCGATGGGTACTCGACTCCGCTGGATCACCTCCTACCCGCACCATGCCCTGGCATACACACTAAACTAGAATCGGACTAGACTAGATCGCCGCCACCGCTCAACGTCTGTTAGACGGACTGGATATTTCCGTC
>Ga0180433_10006538_pt1 | contig 15227 bp, 17 predicted proteins | sample SS_ome_8_FD_132980 | JGI IMG/M metagenome (GOLD analysis project Ga0180433, IMG submission 132980) | Hypersaline lake sediment archaeal communities from the Salton Sea, California, USA - SS_1_D_1 metaG | ecosystem: Environmental > Aquatic > Non-marine Saline and Alkaline > Hypersaline >... | reverse complement strand
TAGCAATAGGAAGAGTCGCTACACACGAGGGCTTTCAATGAGTGATGATTCAATAGTCAATGAGTATAATGAACTTTATGATGATGCTTATTATTCTTGGAATCCGTTTTATCCATTAGCGGAAACGGACTTAAGGTTTTTCTTAGGAGACCAATGGAACGACCAAGAGAAGCAAAAGCTATTTCAAGAAGGCCGAAATGCATATGTCTTCAATCTCATTCGGCGCAACATCAACCTTGTCACTGGATATCAACGCCAGCGGAGGTTGAGTTCCGTCGTTGTTCCCGTGGAAAACTCCGACCAAAAGAGCGCAGACCAGTTCTCTCAACTGCTTCTCTATGCGTTGAATGCGGGCGATGGCTATCGATTCATATCGGATGCATTTGGTGGCGCGCTAAAGACGGGCATCAATCTTCTGACGATGTGGATGGACTACCGCGATGATCCGATCAATGGAGACATTCGTTTTGGCCGTGAGCCTTTCAATGGTTTTATCACCGATCCGTACTTCACGCAGCTAGACTTTTCCGACTGCTCATATGTCATCAAGCGTAAATATCTTTCTCCTGAGCAAGCGGCGTCTTTATTGCCTGGGCAGGAAAAAGATGTGAAAGAGCTTGCAAAGATCGGGTGGTCTCGCGATGACAAATTCACATGGCTTCCCTTCCAGCGTCAGCCTAACGGCATGGATTACATGGCCTATAACGAGTTCTATAAGCAGGGCTGGGAAATGGTTCCGATGATAGTGGATGAAGATACGGGCGAATTCACGGAATGGGAAGGCGATGAAGAAGGTTTGAGGTATTTTTTGCAACAATATCCTCAATTGAAGAAGGTAAAGCGTCCAAAGCGCTATGTCGAATGCAATATCATCGTTAACGACCAGTTTATGCGCAAAGAAAAGAACCAATTTGGTTTGAACGAGTATCCTTTTGTTCCTTTTGTGGGGATATGGGAACCTGAAGCTGAAACGTATGCTCTCAAGCTTCAATCGCTGGTACGCTGTCAGATCGATCCGCAAAAAGAGTCGAACAAACGGCGCTCTCAGATGATCGATATCCTAGATTCGAGCATCAATTCTGGATGGATTGCGAAAAAATCGTCTGTTGTGAATCCACGCTCTCTTTTCCAGACCTCTCAAGGCAAAGTCATTTGGAAGGAGGATGGTGCTGAGCCTGGAGACATCGAAAAAATCCCTCCTGCACAGCTACCGCAGGGCATTTTCGAACTGCAACAGCAATTCGATCAAGACATCATGAAGATTTCGGGGATCAACGATGCTGCTTTTGGAGAAACGGAGAACGCGCAAGAGTCAGGGATCATGATGATGTTACGGCAAGGCGCTTCGATAGTCAATTTGCAAGATCTATTCGACAATCTACGCTTTGCTCAAAAGCTCGTATCCAAAAAAACTCTTAAGATGATGCAAAGATGGACGCCTGAAAAGATCAAAAGGATCATCAACGAAGAGCCGACGCAACAATTCTATAGCAAAGACTTCATCAAGTACGACATTACCGTACAAGAAGGTATCCTGACCGACACTCAAAGGCAGATCTATTTCCGTCAACTCGTCGATCTCAAACAGCTTGGTGTTCCCGTCACTGGAGAGATGTTGGCGCAGGCGGCGCCGCTGCAAGGAAAAACGGAATTCAACGAACAGATCAAGGCGATGGAGCAACAGCAGGCGCAGCAGGCGCAGGCGCAACAGCAAGTGGAGCAACAAATACTCTCTTCGCAGCTTGAGCTTAACAAAGCCTCTTCGATCGAGAAAGTCGCTGGTGCCAAAGAGCGTTTTACCCGCAGCGTAGCGAATCTATCGTTAGAAGACGAAAGGGGTGCTAGAGCGGTGGACGACAGGGCTTCCGCGGCATTAGACAGAGTAAAAGCGATGAAAGAGCTTGAGTCGATGGATGACGATCGCTTACTGAAATATTTCAATATGGTGCAAATGATGGAGCGATTGAACAAAGAGAGTGAAGATGAGATCAAGCAAGACGATGTTGCGATAGCGGCTCAAGGCGAAGCGATCGGAAATCGGTTGTCGGGGAATACCGGACAACTTTCCATGAACACACAACAACCTTCGGAGGGTTTAAATGAAAGAGATGAAAGCATCTAAACCGCCATCGGGAAAAAGTTTTGGTGTGAAAGACAATACTCATGCGAGTCCAGTCAAAAGCATCTCAACGGAATCCGAAAAGGCGGATTTAGGAAGGGTGAAGCCATATTCCAGTGGCAATAAGGGTTATCCTTCTCAAGCATTAGAAAACAGTATTTAGGTGAAATATGCATCAAGAGACTGGGGAGACCCGCGATGCGATCATCGAAGACGATAACAAAAGGATACAAGATATCATTAGCGCTAATAAGGGCTTAAAAGACCCGTACTGGATCGTAGTATTCGCAAAACCGTCCAAGGTCGCAGTGGAAGGGATGCCTACATTGATGAAGCATATCAAGGCATATAAAACAAAACCACCGTCGCAGGTAGGGCAGATTGTTGGCGAGGTGAACAACCTCACTGGCACGATCGATTGGGAGGTGAACATGCCTCAGGTACCATTCGATTTTGATGCTCTTCGTGCTTACGGTGCTGAAAGCTGTAATGAAGTGATCGTCGAGACCACTTCACTACCGCAAGGATATATAACGAGATAGCGCCGCCGGCGTTGGCCATGGAAGCCTAAGAACCACTAGGGGCCATAACGGGCGTAGAAAAATTAAGGAGCTATACGCAAATGAGTGAAGAAGAACTTAACATGTCGGGCGAACAAACTGAGGAAGCCGCCGTTCCTGCTGGCGATGCTGGAAGTTATTCTCAACCCGAGCAATCCGCTGGTGACGATGTTCAGCAAAATGAACAGAGTGTACCGCTAGCGGCTCTGCAATCGGAAAGAGAAAAGAGGCAAAGTCTGCAAGATGAACTCCGTTTGATCAAGGAGCACATTGCATTAATGCAAGCGAATCAATCGCAAAGTCAAGAAAAGCCAAAAGATGAATTTGATTCATTGGAAGACACTGACGTCATGACAGTGGGGGAATTTAGAAAGATCTCCAAAAAGATGGCGAATCAGTTCAACATGACGATTGAAGAGCTAAAGATGGTGCAGAAGCATCCTGATTATCAGGAGGTTATAACTAAATATTTACCGGATTTACTAAAGCAAAATCCCGGCCTGCAACAATCCTTACAAAAGACGCAAGATTATGAGCTTGCCTATTATCTAGCCAAAAACTCCGATGCCTACAGGAGTGAAACAAGGAAAAGTAAAAAGTCCGCTGACGCACAACGCATAGTTGAAAACTCGCAGAAGGCGGGTAGTTTGTCGAGCATGGGCTCTACTTCTCCGATCTCTCAGGCGCGAAGGTATAAAGATATGGATGATAGGGAGTTCGAGGCTCTCGTCAATAGGAATATGGGCGGGATATGATAAGGAGATAAATTATGAGCATGACAACCGTCACCGTGTTGCCCCCTGCTGTTCGGGAATATTACGACAGGCTTCTTTTGATGACTGCGTATCCTACGCTAATTCATACAAAATTTGCTCAAACCCGTATTCTTCCTGAAAAGATGGGCGACACGATCGTATTTCGAAGATATTCGAGATTGGCGACCGTGCCTATTCCCCTTGTAGATGGCAGAACGCCTCCAGGCGCTCCACTGTCTGCAACGGACATCAAGGCACGTGTTTCGTTCTATGGTAATTTTGTGACCATTACCAATCAGGTCCAGTTGACCGTAGAAGATAGAACATTGAATGAAGCGTCCATTCTTTTAGCGCAAAACCTGGCACAGACGATGGATGAAGTGACACGAGATGTTCTCGCGTCTACGACTTCCGTTTTACAATGTACCAACGGATTGAATGGCAATACCCCTACTGAGATCACTAGAGATGATATCAACGCTGCCTTCCGCACCCTTTTGGGAAACGATGCGCAAATGATTTCTAAAGTGGTCACTGGATCGACCAATTTTGCGACTGTACCTATTCGGCCTGCTTTCTTTGGTTATATCGACACAGATTTGATCGACGACCTAGAAGCTTGTGCTAACTTTGTAAGTACAGCTAACTACGCTCAGCAAGGCCCTGTGCTGGACTCTGAGATAGGAGCGACTGGCAATGTTCGATGGCTATATACCTCTGCAGGCAGTGTTTCCGATGCTGCTACGCCTGTATATAACAACATCATTGTAGGTAAAGAAGCTTATGCCGTTGTGCACTTGAAATCGTCGACTGGAGAATTCTATGTCGAACCGCTGGGTTCTGCTGGAGCCGCAGATCCTCTTCATCAAAGAGGAAGCGTGGGCTGGCAACACCCATTCGTTGCTAGAATTTTGAACGATTCGTTTATGTTGAACCTGATGAGCACACATAGCTAATTGAAATAGAGGAGTTTATAAATAGTTAGGAGTATAGTTTAGAATGTTGCATATTGTTATCAACCTACAGAAGGAGATAGCATGAAAAAATGTTCTAAGTGTAAAGAGGAAAAAGATTATGACGATTTCTATAAGGATATACGAACAAAAGATGGATACAATTCTATTTGCAAACTTTGCCGTCTTGAAATGGATAGAGAGCGTCGCAAGAAAGATCCTGTTTGGGTTCTCAAGCGTAAAATGCAAAACGCAAAATATCATGAAAAAAATCGTGAGAAAATTGCTAAGCGTAAGAAAGCATGGTTTGCGACTGACCAAGGAAAAAAAAGCCATATTGAATCATCTCATAAATGGAAAAAAGCTAACTCAAAAAAAGTTATTGCTCATAAAGCCATTGAAAGAGCGGTTAAAAGAGGTGAAATTATTCCAAAGGAACGATGCGAAATTTGCAATTCAAAGTTTAAGATTGAAGCCCATCATCCTGATTATCGTAAACATCTATCAGTTATTTGGTTATGTAAACATTGTCATGAAAAAGTAACATAAAGAGGAGTTTAAAATTATGGCACAGATGAAAGTTTGGGGATGGACAAACCCCGCTGCCGCAGTTGCTCGCAACGAGTCTGTCGGTTTTACGGTCAGCGAAATCACAGTTACTGATATCACGAATGGTGCTCAGTACTACTGGAATTCGTCAATGACTGACGCATATTACGTTACTGTTTCTTCTGGAGCGGTAACGACTTCAAACGGATTTACTCCGTTGGCGCAAAGCACTGCTGTTGGCGCAACCATTAGTGGTTTCACCAACGCGAACCCTGGTGTGATCACGGTGAATGACACCGCTACTTTTGGTTTTGCCACTGGCGACACCATTAAAGTGTGTGAAATTGCTGATGACGGCACTGGTACAAACAGCTTGAACAATACGTTTACTGTTGCTTCTGTGACGGCTACGACTATCACCTTGGTAGAGAATACCTCTGTGACTGGCTATAGCGTTTATGTCTCTGGAGGAATGGTGACACGTGTTACTGACACTGATGGCGTTCCCGTACCTATTGTCAACTATGCTATCCAAGGGATCACTCTTGGAACTGGTTGCGTAGGTGGTAACGATGCGGTCATGGTGGCTGTAGCTCATGGCGAAAACGTTGTTGTTTAGATCATAAAGGCAAAATGAAGGAATGGGGACGAAGAATCCCCTTCCTTTTAAGAGGTAAAAGATGAGTTTAGAAAGATTTGAAAAGACTTCAGTGGAGGAGCTGCGAAAGCTTCCTATCGTTGGTAGTCAACCGAAAGATGAAAAGGAAGAAAACTTCCTTCGAGAGATATGCGAATACGAGTTTTATAATTTAGAAGAGCCTGGGGTATCGGTACGATTTCCATATGGAGATTCTCACTCGCACCATGTCTTCACGCTATTTCATGGTGGAAAATATCGTGTTCCGCGGTTTTTAGCTCAGCATATCGAATCCAAGAGCACTCCGATATGGGAGTGGCGTCCTGATGGCATTGGTGGGCTTACAAAGAAGCTAATCGGTCACAATCCAAGGTTTCAGATGAGACAGGTATTCGGAGGTTAAGATGAGTACGTGGACTTTAGCAGATATCAGGAGCAAAGTGCGTCAGGTGACGGGCAGGTTTACATCTGATGAGCTTTCCAATGCGGAATTGGATGAAAGGATAAACAAATATTACCAGTTACGATTTCCTGCTGAAGTCAAGCTTGAGCAAAAGCACACGTATTATCAATTTACGACGACGCCGAATCAGGCTACATACGATGTCAGTCTTGAGACATATACGAATTACGAACAGCCCGCTACCGTTAACAATCTGTCGATGTTGTGGTACCAGGACCCTGCGATTTTTGCTGAAGAGAACCCCCTTCAATACAGCTTTTCGAATCCATGGACTGGAGATGCTGCGACGGTGACATTTACGACGACGATAACGGGCTTTCCTATTTTTCCAGGCACGCTGACGATCGCAGATGATACGGAGTTATTCCAGGATACGAGCACGACATGGACGACGTCAAACGTAACTCTTACAGGGTCTGAGGGCGGAACGGCGACGATCAATTACGATACTGGGGCGGTATCGGTAACTTTCAATGCTGCTCCTGCGGATGGCCAGTTGATATATTTGAATTACGTACTTTTCCAACCTGGCAGACCTGAAGCGATCTTATATTATAACAATCAATTTGATCTCTATCCTCCTCCTGACCAGCCATATATCATCAAGATGAAGGCATATAGCGTTGTCGATGCTCTTGAGGATGGTACTGACGAGCCTGAGTTGAACGAATGGGGACCTTGTATCGCATATGGAACGGCGCTGGGCATTTTTTCTGATAATGGTGAAACGGATGCTTATGCGGAGACGACACAGCTGCATAAGGAGCAGATATCATTAATATTGACAAGAACGGCACAAGATCTGATGAATGTAAGGTCGGTGCCCAACTTTTAAAAACGAGGTAAGATATGGCTTGGGATAAGACACAGCCGAAGAACACAACAAAGATCAGGAATTTGGGAGAGGTGATCCGTCCTAACTGGGATGCCATAGAGACTGCGGATTCTACATTCATTCCTGAGGCGATGAATTTAGCTGATAGAGATGTTGCAGTTCCCGGGACAGTGAACCCTACTGCTATAGCTGATACGATCATATTATATTCAAAACAAGACGCGTCTTCCAAACCTCAGCTTTATACAATTGACCCTGATAGCGTCATTACGAAGCTTACCGGAGGATCTCTTACAGCAGCTCTCCCAGGAAAATTAGTTTTACCAAATGGACTAACTTTTATCTGGGGATTTGGCACCGCATCAACCACCATGACAACTAAGGCATTCGATCTAAGCGGTTTCGCAACGAATTGTTATCATATTTCTGGAAATTGTAGTGGTGGGACTGTTTCAATTGGTTTTGATCTAGTTGACAAGACGAATTATAAAGTTGCAGCGGCGTCAGGCACTCCGAATTATTATTATTTTGCAATAGGCAATTAGATGACATTAACACCTGTTATGATCGCACCTTTCAAGACTGGGTTGGAAACGGACCTTGAGCCGTGGATGGCGCCTCCTGATTCTTTTGATGATTTGGATAATATCCATGTTCATCATGGGTTTTTAGAGAAGAGGGCAGGATATCGATCTTTTGCGGCGTTAGTGCCGATGGGAGCGACGGTCAACATTTCAGCGATCACGCAAGCAAATCCTGGAGTCGTTACGACGGCGGCAGCGCATGGTTTTACAACTGGTAACAAGGTCTATTTTGCCTCTGTTGGCGGAATGACTGAGATCAACAACAAGATTTATACCATTACTGTCACATCGGTCACAGAATTCTCAATAGGAATTGACACTTCTGGCCTTACAGCTTATACGGTAGGTGGAACGGTCTGCGAAATCGATTCTTCAACTGATAGAGTGATGGGAATAACTCGTTATTTCGAAGTCGGTGGAGGGCAAACGACTTTGGCATTCAATGCGCGAAGAGCTTATCGTTTCGGTGTTGGCGATATCTTTGTGCAGCTCGATGTCGCGGATATTTTCAGTTCTAGTGAAGATGACTTTGTCTGGTCTACGAACTGGCAATCCGGAGGTAGTACTAACCGTCTTTATTTCACGAACGGAAAAGCGGGAAGTCCTGCTGCAGCGCCAACGGTAGATGGGATACGGTATTATGATGCGACGGTCTCTACGGCCGTAACAAATGCATTTAATCCGACTTTGGGACCGAATAGAACGATGATCGGCGGACGGCTTCTCTTCACCTTGGGACAAAGGCTAATCGTCTTAAATACTGATGAATATAACAGCGGAACGGCGACAACAACGAATCATCCGCAACGGGCGCGATGGTGTGCGAAACAAGATCCAAGTAATTGGAATGATGTAACGGCGGGAGGGGGCGGATACACTGATGCAGCCACAGGCGACTATATCATCTCCGCAAGGGCATTGCAGAATCAAATCATCGTATTTTTCTCAGAGAGCGTTTGGTCGTTAGTGGCGACACCTGATCCAAATCGGGCATTTCAATGGAAAAGGATCAATAATTTCCGTGCCTGCGATGGTAAGATGGCTTCTGTTGCATATGATCGTTTCGTTATAGCTTTTGGTCTTCGTGGTATCACTGCAACTGATGGCGTAGAGACGAGACGGATTGATGATCGCATTTCAGATTTTGCAACAGACAGTGTGGTAGTAGATCAATTTAGCAAGGTATTTTGCGAAAGAAGCTATCCAAATATGCGCATGTGGGCCTTATACAACGATCAGGATGTTACAAGCGATGAGAACAATTCTGCATTGATTTATGATGATGATTCGTCGGCTTTTTCCACATATACCATAGACATGAATTGCTTGGGTCATGGTAATGCTTCTCAGGATTATGGATTAGACGATTTTACAGAAGCCAATAAGCTGGATATAGCGTTAGATGGAGCTGGTGATGACGATCTCTTTTCCTATTTCTGGCAAGAGAACTCCGAGGTCCTGCTTGGAGGTGATATCTATGGAGAAGTCCATTACATGGAAACTGGTGGCGACGATAATGGCGCAGATATTTCCTCGACATTTTATACGGCTGCATGGAGTCCATTCAAGGAAGAGGGAAAAGCTAGTCAGCTGAATTATGTAGATATCTTTGCAGACACACGACTAACGACGACAGCGACGATCGAATTTTTCAAAGATACCTATGTGACTCCTTATGCGACTCGACAAGTGGTATTTTTATCCAACTTGCTTTTTATCGGGGATATTATTTCTGCGACTGCGACAAACCCTGTAAATATCAATGTAGCGGGCCATGGCCTTACGACAGGAGATATAATTTATATTTACGGTTGTACAGGAATGATAAACATCAATTCCGGTGAGGCATCTACTCAATACACCGTAACGGTTGTAGACGAAAACAATGTTACTCTCGATGGCATTAATGGCACTACTTTTCCAGCGTATACGGGTGGTGGTGCTATTTATCGCAATCAATTTAGAAAGGAAAAAACTTTTAAGCGTGTTTTTGCAGGAGGAATCGGTTTTCAACACCGCATGAGATTCACCTCTGCTGGTAGTGATCAATCCTTCCGCATCCATGCTTTTAGGCCTTGGTTTAAGCCCAGAAACAGGGGTATTTGACGATGAGTCTTCCTTCTGAGATAAAACTACCTCTAAGAGTCGATTATGCAAATGAAGGGGATTTAGACCGTTATTTGCGCGATCTTGTCTTTGAGATACAAACGATGTATGAAGACATCGCCAACAACGTCAATGGTTTTATTAGGAATGACACTGAGGTCGATCAAGCGCAATGGGTACCGACTCTGAACGGCACGGTCGCAGGGAACTTCACATATGGCAATCAGGTAGGATGGTCGATACGGAGAGGGATATACACAGAGCTTTTTTTCGATATATCTTGGACGGCTACAACGGCAGCAGGAGGGCTTTATCTCGAGCTGCCATATCGCGTGACTCTCAGCGCGGGATATCCCTTCCATGGTTTTGTAAGAAGCAGCGGAATTGCTTATGGTGCCGGCTATACATATCTTTCGATCAATGCTGTGCCTGATTCTTACACTGGAAATATTGGCGTTGCCGGTTCTGGTATGGCGAGTGCGCAACTGACCGTACCTGCTTCCGGCTCTCTTTTTGGACATATCAGTTACATAGGTATTTCTGATGAATAAAATTGATGAACTACGATGGATTCGAGTATTTACACCCGATCACGTACCGCATTATCTCATCGAGCAGATAAGAGATCGGGATTATTCCGTCGAGGAGTTTTTCCGATTTCATCAGATCAATTGCCTAGTCCAGGGTGAAAACGGCGTTGTATTGAATCCTTTCAGTCATTTATATGTTTTAGCGGACAAGATGAACCAAGTGAAAGGGGTGCTCTGGATAGCCATCGATCCTCTCTCAAAAGATATCATCATTCAGACTTTCAGCATGGATAAAGAATATTGGGGAAAGGGGCAGGCTGTAAAAAAACTTGCAGAGCATATAAAAGAGATACGATTAAAAGGAAAGTTGAATAAAATTTATTGGATCACAAACTATGAAAAACATAGCATGCGATACGGCTTTAAAAGAAGTAAGTCAATATTGATGGAATACGATCCAAGAAAGGAGGAAGTAAATGGGAAAGACATTGATGGGAGGCACCAGCCACGAGGGGAATGTGAACCTCCTAAGCCCGGAGCAGCAAAGCTACCTGAGCGGAGCGATGGGGGGACCGACGGGACAGATGGCGGGGAGTGCGTTCCAGCAGTTTCTGCAGCCATATGACCCTCAGCAATACCAAGAGCTTTTTCAAAAATCATTTATCGATCCTGCGCAACAAGCATTGCAGCGTCAAATAATTCCTGGCATAAAAGAGCAATTTATGGGATTGGACGAGACGGGGTCATCAGCATTGAACCAAGCATTGGCGCAGAGCGCAACGGATCTGAGTACGCAATTGGGATCGCAATACATGAATCAGTTCAATCAACGCAATCAAAATATGCTACAGGCGTTAGGATTGCTTGGAGGAATGGGATCACAGCGGACATTTGAGCCGATGATACAGCAATCGCAAGGAATTTTGGGGCCGTTAATTGGCATGCTCGGGCAGTTGGGTGGTGCTGGCATCCTTGGGTCTTTAACAGGACCTCCAGCAATTCAGCAACAACAGCCAGGAAGGCCAATAATTACTTAAAGGAGGGTTTATGCTTTTACAAGATCAAAGTGGCCTAGCGCAAGGCATAAGCCAAGCTGGTAGCGCATTAGCATCAGCCTTAGCTGAAGGAATGAAAAAGCGTGCGGATTATCGAGATCTGCAAGCTGTCATGGGTATAACTCCTCAGCAAAATATTGGAGCAAATGAAAGTTTCCGCCAAAATTTCGTTGATATGATAAACAATTATCAGCAAGAAACGGGAGAAAAATTATCCGATAAGCAATTGGATAATGCCTGGAATATGGTTACCCAGCAAGCGCAGCCACAACAAGGAGGCCTTGAAACAAAAGAATATTCGTTACCGCAATTGGCATATATTGCTAATAGATTTCCTCATTTAGCGCCATTATTACAACAGCAGACACTCGCATCGCAAAGAGCGCGTGAGAAGAGAACGATGGCGATGGAGAAAAGAGCTTACGAGAGCAATAAACCTTTTTTAGACGAAATTAGCAAATTGCGGGAATCGGTTCCTCAAAGAGAAGTGAATCTTTTAAGAATGGGAGAGGTTTTGGGTTCTAAAGATATGAGAACTTTAAGAAATTTTAGTGCTGAATATCTTGGAAATAAAGGCTATCCCAGCGAATTTCTATTATCTTCATCTGCCAATGAATTAAAATCGATAGTCAAAGATGAATTTGTTAAAGAGTTGAAAAACCTTCCTGGTGGCTCGCGTTTGAATCAATTTATCGAGAGGAACTTGCTATCCGCGCTGCAATCGCCATTAAAGAGTCCAGAAAACAATCAAATGATAACTGAAGCACAAAAATTTAAATTTGATATAGACAAGAAGAAAATCGAGATAACCGACAGATTGTTGAATCAATATGAAGCTGCTGGCCGTGAACCTCCTGCAAATCTTTCTAGACTGGTCGATGAAGGGTTGAAAGATTACACTCAAGAAAAACTGATTGATTTAACACAAACCTTCAAGGACATTAAGGAGGGAAAGATAAAATCAGAAGGCGCACAACGAATGGAAGTGGCGAGGTCAAGAATTCAAGGAAGGAGCCCCAAAGCTGGATTCACATGGATGATTTTTCCCGATGGATCCATTAAACAAGCGCCTACTAGAGAAATCAAAAAATGGCAAGGTGTGGGAGGAGAATTGATCAGATGAGCACAAATCTTGATTGGAAGTCTTTAGAGGGTTTAGAGCCGAGTGGAACATCTTCTAATATGGAAGCCGCGTCTCCTCAAGGAAATTCTTGGGAAGGCTTAGAGGGGTTGCCATCAGAGCCAAAGGGTTATCGGAAAGCTTATAAAGAAGTTGGTAGATATGCTCTGCAACCCTTTGTAGGTGCTGCTGAGGTTACAGGTCCTGGTATAGCCGCAAGTATTTGGGATCTTTTAGGCAGTGGAGAAGCTTTATCTGCATTAGAGGAATTCGATCAAAACAGAATGGAAGAGCTGAAACAAAAGTTTCCATCTGCACCATGGGAAAATTTTAAAGGTATAGACAAAGAAAAATATATGCAATCTTTGCAAGAAGCTAGACAAACGCTTCCTACTGTCAGTAATATTGCATCATTCTTAGAAAGAACGACTGGGGCACCATTAGAAGCTCATAATAGAATACAACGGTTGCTTAGATTAGGTGGTGGTGGTGCAAAGCTTCGTCCAGGAAGTGTTAAACCAAAAGCTATAGCTGGGATAACAGCTCCAGTAGTGTCTGCTGGTGCTGAGGCTCTTGGTGCTCCAGAACCTCTTGCAGATGTAATTGGATTAGCCGCTTCTCAAATAGTTCCAGAGGTAGGGGCAGAGTATATTACAAAAGAGTCTGGACTTCCAACGCGATGGTATGAGTCGATCTCCAAAGAGAGAGATTTATCGCCGCGCCAGTACAGATTAGTAAAAGATGCTGTTGAAAAAGATGTTCGAACAATTACAGATCAATTGATCACTTCGCGCAATAAAACAGCGAGCGCTATAAAAACTTCTCCTGATTTTTTAGCACAACTAGAAGACGGTTTCGATCAAGTCGCTAATTTGGCAAAAAATATCAAAACTCCTATAAACCCACAAATTTTAAAAAACAATTATAGGAAAATGTTTTCTCGCAGACCATCGAAAGGATTTATAAAGGGAGATTATGACAAAGCATATCGTAAGGAATTTAAAAATTTATTCGATCAAATCCCTATAGATCAACCACTTTCCTTTACTGATGCTTTAGAGACGTTTCGAGAAACAAACAAAACTTTACGGCAAATGTGGAAGCCAGGGGAATCAAAGGCTGTAAATCGAGGAAAACTAGATGCTTATATCGACTTAAACAGAGCTATATCGGATACATTTAAAGATGTAGAACCAACTTCGAACTTCAATAAGTTATTTAAAGAGACAAATAAAGCATATTCTGATGTTCAGAAGTTAGATACTATAAATTCATATTTCGATGATATTTTTTCAGGAGAAAAGCTTAATTTTAGAAAAGCCAGACAAATATACAATGATCCAGAAGTTAAAGAAGCGTTCAATGGTTTAATAGGCAAAGAAGGATACGATCAAATGAAAGATGTCATGACGGACTTTATTTCTACAGAAAAGGCGAACTCTCTTCTAAAGAAAGCTGAAGCTGTTGGTTTTAAAAATATGGGTCGCTATGTTAAAAGATGGATATTTAGTCCAGTTTGGGCAAAGTTTTCTGCTGTAAAAGACGTTATGAAGTATAGTGCAAATGAAACATTAGCATCTCAAAGGTTCCGATTAACATGGAAAAGTGCTATGAATAATTTTAAGTCTGGTAATTTTGCTAAAGCTGAGCAGGATTTCAAGTCTTTAGAAGCAATGTCTAAGACTTAAAAATCTGGAAAAAACTTATCAAATATTAACTCTATGATTATCCAAAATATAAACATAAGTTTCCTCCTTAATTAATAAATGTTCTAAAAGAGAATAATTTTTAAAGCCAATCCCAAATTAGTGGAATGAATAATAAAAAATAATACTGTAATTATGTATTCAATCATTTTTCATCTCCTCTTTTTGAGAGTGTATTGTAGGTAATTGTTTATAATGTTTCACCGAGAACTCTCTAAAAGCTTGATTTAGGATAAAACTCATCGTTTTTCCATGTTCCATAGCGATCAACTTCAACAGTCGATAAGACTTCACTGGCATCGAGAACAAAAAGCGTTTTTCGTTCATGAAAGCTCCTTTTTCGATATCAATATATCATTTATTAAGATTGTGGTGTAGAAAAAAGAAGTAAAAGAATAACTTGATATCAAATCCATTTTTTATGGAATAAACACACGAGGTAATGAATGAGTAGAAAAGTTTTTCACGCATATGGCTTGGAGCAACCACTAATCCAAGTACCGCATATGCCCTTGGACGCCTCAAGAGCGCCTACAGCTGCTGATACCGAATATACAATCGGAGATCAGTGGCTTTACAAACCAACAGCTGATACGGCTGTAGGGTATCAATTCGGTGGTATTGATTCATCTGGGGACGCTATCTGGATTCTGACAAGCCCAGGTGCATCTGATGTTGACACAATCAACGGCCTTTCTCCGACTGCTGGAAACATTATCATCGATGGTGGTACCAACATCACTGATGTGAATGCCGGTAGTACGGTTACACTGAACTTGGATGCTGCGATCACTCTGGCAACATCTGTTACGGTTCCTTTAATCACATCAGCTGCTGCGCTTGATATCAATGTTGCTGCTGGTTCTGATATCACAATACAGATGGGTGATGCTGGAGGAGCGAATGTCATTGATTTCGAAGATTCTGCTAGCGCTACTGTTGCTAGTCTGGATTCCGATGGAACTCTAACAGTAGTCAATATGGACGGTATCATCGGCGCTACTACGCCTGCAGCAGGAACGTTTACCACGGTAGCGGGAAATACTTCCGTTTCTTCCCCTCTCTTCACTTCAATAGGAGCTACCGACACTTTAATCACCGCACAAGCCGGTGAGGATATCATATTTCGTATGGGCGATGCCGCAGGAGCGAATTATGTTCGCTTCCAAAGTTCGACACCTGCTGACGTATTTACTTGTGATTCCACTGGAGCTTTCTCGGTTCTTGCAGGATTAACAGTGGCTGGTGCATTTGC
>Ga0180433_10006537_pt1 | contig 15234 bp, 19 predicted proteins | sample SS_ome_8_FD_132980 | JGI IMG/M metagenome (GOLD analysis project Ga0180433, IMG submission 132980) | Hypersaline lake sediment archaeal communities from the Salton Sea, California, USA - SS_1_D_1 metaG | ecosystem: Environmental > Aquatic > Non-marine Saline and Alkaline > Hypersaline >... | reverse complement strand
TATTTTAATAAAGATAACTCAAAAATCTTTTTCTTATCACCGTGTTTTTGTGTTTCAAGATGAGATTTATGATGAGATATTTGATCTGGCGATGTTTCGCAAAATCCACATTTGTATCTTTTTAACATTTTATATGTTACAATAGATAATCTTTTTAAGTATTTTACGAAAAATAACTTTTTTTATGTTAAAAAACAAATATGATGGAAAACAATTAACTCTTTCGCAAAGATATAAATGTAAAAATAAAGTGAATTTATTATTAGAAAAAATGGAAAGGGATGCATATGTTCACAGAGTATATAATACGAATTTACCAGTTGAATTAATACCAGAACATCAAAGATTACTTTTAAAATTAAAAAATGTTACCCCGTCAAGTGAAAAACTTAAACAAGAACAACGTAAACTAAGAGAAATGATAAAGTCTCATTGTAAAGAAAAGTATAAAATTTCCGATAAATGTTTTTTATGTGGAAAAGTAGATAATCTTAAAAAATGTGGAATATGTAAAAGAGTTTATTATTGCTCAATTGATTGTCGGAAGAAAGAATGGAAAACACATAAAAAATATTGCAATTATATTAAAACTAATCTAATGTAATCTTAAAAATTGATAATATATTATAAATAAAATATCTTCAAATATATTTATAAAAAATGATTAATAATTTACTATTTTTACAATCATTAATAAGGTAAGAAATAATGAGCGTTTTATCAAAAAATCTTGATAAAAATTATGAGGAAGATTTATCAAAAGAATTAGAAAAATCATGTAAAGTTTCAAAAGAAACTAAATTATCATTAGAACAAAATCCGATAGCGATTCAGATATTTCTTTGTTAGAAATAGATTTACCGCAAATAAAGAAGTTTATCAAAAATGGATATTGTCCTAATATTTCTACTAAAATTTTAAATCCAAATTTAGAAGAAATGTTAAAATATCCATCTATTAAGAAAGTTAGATCAAAATTCAAAAGAATTATTACCCAAAATTTATGCTCTGATATAAGTGATAAAAAATGCGACAACTTAATTGAGGAATTGACTAAAAATTTTATACCACCTGGGTTAAAAGGTGTTGTATGGGGAAACTTATTTAATAAAGAAATCGAATTGCTTGTTAAAAGTATTACTTTAAAAAATAAAAATTTAAAATGTAATTTTGAAAAAAATTTACAGGAACATAAATTATCAGAAATTCCAGATTGGTATATTATTGATACAACAACTAACAAAAGCTTAGTTGGTTTCAACCAATTAGACTTATGGACAGGTGGTCATCAAACAAATCGTGCATCAAAATATGTTAAAAATGATGATTTTCATGCAAAATATAAAAAATATAATATAAAAATTATATCAGTTGTATGTAGAAAAATAGAAGTTAAAAGTTGTAAGAATAAAGTATTTACTTTATTTAAGATCGGTATTGAAAAACAAATACTTTTTTACCCAAATCACCTAAAAAACTATATTGAAAAATATTTTACCCCATAAAAGTATTTATTTCTTTTGTAAATTCATTTTTTGATAGTGATTTTGGACCAACAGTATTGTCAGTTTTAAATTTTATTTTGTTAAATTTTTTAATAAAATCATCAATTTCAATAGTATAAATCTTAATAAAATAATGAGACTGTGCTGATTTATTTTTAATTTCTTTGCTAATATTTCCAGCATATACGCCAACTCTTCTCAATGAAACATCTGGATTATCTTCTTTTTTCACAAATTTATAATTTACAGGAACATACTTAATAGGCTTCTTTCTTTCAAATTCTTCTTTTTTCCATACTTGAAAAATACAAGGAACATCATAAGATTTATTCCCTATAGTAAATGCATTTTTTGGAATATTTATTTCAAAAATCTTATGGAATAATAAGGGAAATTGGTTATACATACTTTCCTTTTTGAAACTTCTTGGTAAGATAAAAGCGATTACCTCAGAAAATGTAGCACATTTCTTTATAAACTTTTTAGCTAAGGAACTTTGCCTCCCAAATGGAGGATTTCCTACAGTTAAAACACTTTTTTCTTTCAAGAAGTTTGTTTTTAACTTTAAAAAATCCTGTTTTTTAATATATTCCTGTTTTGGATTTATATCATAGCTTAAAACATTTAAATCGTCATATTCCAGAAATATGTCAGAGAATACACCAGAACCAGCAGATGGCTCCATAATAATATCATATTCTTTAAAATCGACAATATTAGATAATTCTTCTACACACTTTTTTGCAATATTTTCATTTGTATAAAAAGCATCTGTTGTTTCTCGTTTCAACCCAGTTTGATATTTTTTATTAGAGTTTTCACTGGTAGAACTATCTGAATCGCTATCAGATTCCTTGCCTGAAGAAACTTCTAATTCTTCATCTTTCACCTCTAATTTTTTCTTTAGCGTTATCTTTTTTTCTGACATTTTTATACTATTAATATATGGTAATATGTTTATATAATAATCATTTTTTAATATTAGAATAAAATAATCAAATAACGATACATATAAATATACTTAAACTAAAAGATTAATATATAAAGATTCTCTTTAAATAGTATAATAATGACAGAAGAAGTTAAGCAACTGGAGCTTAAAGAATGCCAGTTATGCCACCAGATGCTTTCTAAAGAACAATTCTACAAAAGAAATGATAGGAATAAAAAAATATAAATAAATCTTTCAAGAAAGTTTAATATAGATAAACAACTGTTTACTTTAGCGGTGAATACTCATCCAAGTAAATACAATAGCCATGCCAAAAAATCTAGATGCGCGGGTAGGATATACCAAGTTAAAATGTCCCAAGTGTGGGACACTCGGTGGATACTTCTCTAAGAATGCCCAGAAAAAAGGTGGTAAGTGTCGAAAGTGCGCTTCAACAAGTCCGGATAATGTGATCCAGGCTTCCAGAGTGGAAAGCTTTCTTTCCAAAAACCCTCATATTGCCGACCTTCCCAAGGCAATTTTGGGCATCGTCCTTCTATACAGTGGGCACGTAAAACTATATACGAGCTCACCAGAAAAGCAGCTTGCTCTAAACAAACTATACAGGGCAATGAATAATATCGGCCGCCTTGTCTCTTTGGCACGAAATAAGAAGCTAATGCAACAGGTACGTGCTGCTCGAAAAATATATCATCGGTACAAAGAGCATAAACTAGGCAAAATAACCACTGTCAATGAAAGAATGTGTATGTTCATTCACAACCACCGGATTGGGAATAATGAGGAGGGTCAGGGAAGCTGCGTCGTGTGTTGGTACAACCGCGTTAAAAAAACACGCACTAGTAGTTTTAAGTGCGCTCTCTGGCACTGTAGCAAAGACATTAATCACATGTCTGTCCTTCATCTTTGTGATGAACATGTGGGTTGCGACCCATACCGGTGTTCTTTCAGGGGGTGTACTAACTTAGCCCCAAAAATGGGATTTTGTTGCTGTCATGTCGACGAGCGCGACAGAGTCACTCCAATGCCGGATATTTATGGCGATAAAAAGCCAGAAAAATGCGATTTTGGGAAATCGTCAAAAGCACTCCCTGGGGAAAGCTGTGATACCATGACTGTTCATGGCTATTGCATCAAGCACTGGAAAGTTCGCGATTCACGTTTGAGGGCTTTTTAAAGAAATACCTCAACGCCAAAAAATAGTAAATTCCACTTAAACAAAAATCTAATTATAGTAATTTTAGAAGCGTTTTAGATAAATTCCCTATATTTTTAGTTGTATCTTACTTTTATGAGAAATATTCAAAAAAAAATATAAACAGATATTTTTAAAAACCCGATTTCTTATGGTTATCAACTAATATGTCTAAACAAGACACACAAGCAGTAGTAGCAAAAAAATGCGACTACAAAGGTTGTACCAATAAAGCAATTAAGGTTTGTGGGGGATGCAAACTTCATTGGTATTGCAGTTTAGACTGCCAAAAGGCGAGTTGGCCCAATCACAGGGCCTCGTGTAAAAAACACAAGGAACAATCCCTCAAACCCCCGAAGGATCTGTTCGCCGAAGCTCTGTCGTACGATGAACAAATTTCTGAAACCAAAAAGGCTGTTGATGAGGCAAACCTATCCTTCTATAATACGGTTAAGGAGTTGGCTAAAGAAATCCTCCTGCTCATCGGTGTGATAATTGGACCTAAAGGGGCTATGGTGAAATTTAGGTTAGCGATGGACCTCAACAAACCAAAAAAGGACGGCAAAGTAAACCTAGCTTTTTACAAACGGAATACGCAAACAATTATGGTAACCTTTTTGGACATGAGTAAACATAATGTATTTCTTTTTACACTCATCCACGAGATGCTCCACGCCTGGTTTCACCTGGTTGCAAAATATCACCCGTGTGTGGTGGATGAAGTGGACCAAGAGGAAGAAGGGGCTTGTGAGTTATTCGCATACTTACTTCTTTGCAAGAAGTTTAACCCAAGCTACGTAATAACACTTGTGTCAACGGTTGAGACCTACAATGATGCTTTTAACAAGCTGAAAAAAGAGTTGAAAACCCCTGACGACCCATCCAACCTCACGTATGAACAGATTAAGAGCCTCTTACATGAGTACGTGAAAAGAAGAAACTGAATAGGTGTTCAGTTAGTGGGTACGAGTGTTTCTGAAAAAATAGTTCGGTTTATAACTACAAAAATATATTCTTAAAAATTGAATAAAATTTTTAAGAATATATTTATTTAATACCAAAAGTAATCATGGACTTCAAAGTCTCTGAAAAAAAAGTCTCTGCTGAAATTAAAGAGGCTTTATTATGTCTACCAGATGTTCTAGTTGATCTAGTTATTAGCCTCCGTAGTTATGGAAATGACGAGGTGGACAGGCAATGTTCCGAACCAGATTGTGGAAATCCTATTTCAAGAAGGGCTTTTTTAAAGTTCAATTGTAGAGAGTGTATTAAATGTCGAGTATATGTTGTTAGACGGGAAATTTGTGGATACCGTTATGATGATAATGCTATCTGCAAAGAAACATATTTGGACTATCATCACCACTGTGACAATATTGGATGCAATGGAGCTATTTATTGCGAAACATGTTTTCAATGTCCTGTTTGTGACCCCTGCCAATGATGATTATTAAATATTTTACAAATTTAGAACACTTACAAGAAGGCGTTTTATTGATTCCGAGGAAAAACATAATTATTACTAATAGTATATAATAATATTGGGAGAAAAATAACTAAACATATATAAAAAAGTTATCTTTTTAATTACTTATTTTTTGTTCCATTATAATTGTAAAAAACTTCTAAAAATTCTAAATATATAATTCATAAATAAATATAAATAATTTCATTTTATACAAAAAATAGTAAAAATTATTTATAAATTTGAAATAAAAATACTATGTTTTTTACCTAAATTAATAAAGAGGGGGTCCTACTTTGATGATTTTGTAAGACATGTGGAGTCACATCTTTCACAGAACTCAGTATATTGCTCTGAATCAGAGTCAGAATCTGAATCAGAGTCAGAATCTGATTTGAGGTCGTCATGGTATGCTTGTCCTTCACAATAAATACATACACAAACGGTAGCATGAGGCCAGTCATCGCTCCCTTGTCGTGGAACGTATCCAACCTCATCCCGGTGGCAATCCGAAAACTTACACAGGCAGAAAACAATCTTCATCGAACTTCTTTTGTCTTTACGGCAGCGGAGGCAATAATACCCCTGCGACCCTAATTTGGTAATGTTTGGACACATTTTTGTTCCAAATCTTGTTCTACAATACCTCTGGAACCACCTGTGTTCGTTTTCTTGCTGGTGATCGCGTTTGCATTCTTTGCAGTGCTTTTCATTTTTTTTAGAATAGTTTCTGCATCTAATATTTTGACACAGAAAGTCACAAATCATCTCACACAGCTCGGGTGGTAGACATAACACTAATAATAGCATATCACAGAGTTCAGGTGGAGACTCTTTTTCTTCAGAGACTTCTTTAGTGACTTTTTCTTCAGAGACTTTTTTTTCAGAGACTTTGAAGTCCATGATTAAGTAATGGTATCAAATAACAATTCTTTCAAAGCTTCCATTTCAATTTTTTTTTATTTAAGTTTAACACTATTTTTAATATAACTTGAAATTTTTAATTACCTTTATAATTCAAAAGTCATTAAAAATTTCAAGTTATTTGCAAGTTTAAATGGAAAACGTCTTGGTAATAATTTTGCAAGATGATCAATATATTCAGGCGAAGTAAAATCAGTACAAGGAATTGTTTTCTCGAGCAATTCATAAAACTTACCGTTGATTACATCGGAATCATTGAATCCGCTTGTAGCCCAATCTACAACTTCTGACTTGTATAATTCTTTATCTTTCTGAAAACCAATACAAAATCGTTGAAGTCGAAATGAAACGGTTCCATTAGATTTTCCAAATGTTAGAGTATCGTTATCACTTAACCACATAAAACCATCGTAATCTTTTTGAGTTGTAAGGGTATTGTACAAAAATCCTTTCCATCCATCTGCGTTTTCTAATTTAATATCACCACGCTCTGCAATCTGATACCCAGCATCCTTGATACTTTGTGGTACAAGTTCTTCAACAAGATTACTAAAAATTGTTCCTCGTTTAAAAAATGCAAGTTTGATTTTGCGTGAAATATCAGTAATATTCTTACAAATAGATTCTCGGAGTTGGTCTTTATTGTCAATATCATTACAAATATAGATGCCAATATCGACATCACCCAAATTACAATATTCATAGATATCTTCAGCTGTTTCTGGTGAAATATTATTTCTACATAGAAGGGTAAATCCATAGAAACACCCTCCTTTCCCAAGAAATTTGAATTCTCCTCTGTTATATTGGTCTTGGTGATTTGAAATAACATCTTTAATTACAAGATTGTTAATCCAACATCCAATGATAAATAATGCTGGTGTAAGATGCATTTCACGTGTTAGAAAAGCATCACAATCTCTTTTATCAATCATCTTTTTTTCCGTATAGAAAGAAGGATAAATTGGCAAATCATTTGGACATGCTAACTTGCTTGATAAGTAATGAACAAGGTTGAAAGTTCCTTGAATAACTTTTTGAGATTGATGATTAAATAGAGATGTTTCATTGGTTTCTTCGGGAAGAATTGTTAAACGCCGTCGGATTTCACGTTTTTGCAATTCAGTTAAAACACCAGGTATTTCAATACCAAATGAAACACGTACTGTTCGTTTTCCCAATTTTTTAGGGTCTTTCGAACTAATCTCCCACATAATTAACATAACAATCTCAAGAAGTTGTTCATAAATTGTTGGTACTAGCAAATAGTTGATATTATCAAAATATTCTTGTGACATACCGAGGATACTTTTTATATTAGAAATATTTTATACAATATTATTCAATTTTTTAGTATTATGTATTATTTTTAATTTTTTTACAAAATTAATTAAGATAACTATGTTTTACGCGAACACACCCACCCAATCAAAAAATATACCAAATATGGCCGTAAATGTGTACATAACAGTGGAGGCATTGAAGAAAGGCGTTTAGGTCTGGTTCACCTAATGCACAAGCCCTTTCGTGATCATCTACCCCTGGTGGGCATCTGCAACCGTTCCAACACGTTGGGTGGGTGTTGGGGGGTCTTTTGTAGATGTACTTACACACTAGATGTGCGATTTCTGGGGGAATCCCCTTTCTGATGAGACACAACATGAGATGTGTCTCATCGCGTGGTGATACCAGCCTCATAAAATGACAGTTACAGCATTCAAGACACTCACAGTGGGTGCAGCATGACATGCACCCGTTGGAAGAGCAAAGTCCACAATTCACCGTGTTATTCCGGTGGAATCTACATCGTCCGATGTATTCGTCGCCGTTACCGCCACTGCTAATGCTACTACTACTGCTGCTGCTGCTGCTGCTGCTGCTGGTAGTGTTAGGCAATGTGTTAGGCGATGTGTTAGGCAATGTGTTAGGCGATGTTTTCTGTCTTTTAAAGTTCATCATCTTAATATTAATTATTTAGAAATCTTAAACTTTTTTGTTTACATTTTTTATGGTTGCAAAAAAATAATAATAGTTAAAATTAAAATTTTTAATAATAACAGATATACATTAGGTGTTTTTGTTATTGTTAAAAAAATTGATTAAATACTATTAAGAATATATTATAATATTTATAAGCTACGCAAGCAGTACAGTTGGTGTAAAACCCACGCTTGATAAGAAGTTTTAATTAATAAAATTATAATTTTTTATTGAGATCTTACGCTACCCCTCTGTTCATATCTTTTCATCTGGGTTTCTTATGTAAATCCAATGACTACCTAACTCTGATTAGGGCATAGTACGCGATATTGTCTAATGGGAAGAAGTATGTATTGTTTGGCGAACCTCACCTTGTGTGAGTGGGATTAAAAGGGCCTGGCCCGCCCTTCCCCGTTGCGTAGTAGTAGTAAAAATATTAGTAGTGGTATTAGTAAGAATATTAGTAAGAATATTTGTAGTAGTATTAGTAGTATTTGTAATTATAGTAATAATAAAAATATATAGTTTTATATTTTAAGTTATTTATATGGGTTTAATGATAAACCTTTCCAAAAATTAGGATTTTCATTATATTTATTATAATTGTTAATAAATAGTATATTATTACAGGGTTTCATAAATTTCATATCACACTGCCCCTTTGTTGAAAAATCTTCCGAATGACTTGGATAATAATAATTAAGGATTTGATTATTGTAAATACATGGTTTATTATCTTTATTTGCTAATTGTGTACAAAAAGAAGGACTTCGTAATAAAGCTTTCATTACCCAAATTTCATTTTGCTGAGTCCATATAATTTCTCTTGCCATTGCCAATATAGCTGGATTTTTAGTATATTTTAAAACTTGTTGTGCCATATCAATAGCCATTTGATGATGTGGTATCATATGTTCTAAAAATTGGTCGTCTGTAACATATCCATGACATAAGTGATTCATTATATTATATATTTTATTATTATATTAAAATGAATATTGCTATTGTTGGTGGAGGACCAGTTGGTTTAACAACAGCAATAAAATTAATATATAATAAACCATATGAGAAAAAAGAATATAATACAGATTATATTATTGATATTTATGAAAAAAGAAAAAAATATACAAGAGAACAATTTATAGTATCAGGTGGAACAAAGGGAAATCTATTAACCAATTATCCACATGACCTTCAAAAAATATTAAAAAATAATTTTTCTTGTTATATTGATAATCCTGTTGTAGATATGTATGGGTTTTGTTTTAAAAATAACCCAGATATTAATACTTTCAGTCAAACAATTGAGATTAAAAAATTAGAAAAAATATTATATGAATATATTAAAAAAAATTATAAGAATAAAATAAATATTATACACTCTGAATTTACTAAAAATGATATAGAAAAATATAATATTATCATTGGTGCCGATGGACAAAAATCACAAATAAGAGAAAATTTTATAAAATGTAAATTTAAAGAAATAAAAGATTATAAAGCTTATATTTTACATATAAAATATACAGATTTATCAAATGAAAAATATAAAATTTCAAATAATAAATTATCAATAAATTTTAAAAAAGCTTTTAAATTAAAATTAAAAAGAAATAATTATGATAACTATAATCTAGAACATGGAACCGATAAAAAACAATATTTTGAACAAGATAGGTTTCGTTTAATACGAAGTGATACTAATAAAACACAATTTCTTTTACAGATAAATAAAACAACATATAATAAAATAAAAAATATTAAAACTTTTAAAAATTTACCAACAAAAGTTCAAAATATAGTTTTAATAAATTCTTTTATAATGCATTCTTATCCTATAAATCTTAAAAATGTATCAATAAATGTTTATGATACAATTGTTGGACATTCTGAAAAATTTTATATAGTTAAAAATAAGAAATTATATGTTTTAATTGGTGATTCTGCAATGACTACACATGTTTTTACAGGAGAAGGATTAAATATAAATTTTAATTTAATAAAAAATCTTATAAACGAATTTATAAATAATGATAAACAAAAAGCAATAAAAAGATATAATAATTCTATGAAAAATAGATTTAAAAATATTATATATTATAAAGCATTATTACGATATATTCCTCATAAATTATTAAAAAATATATGTTCAAAAATTACTTTAGATGAAATATTAGAATTTCTTTCTAGAGAATTAGATTTTTATATTGATGATAATAATTTTTATGATGATATATATACTGAAAAAATAAATGATTTAAAACATAAATATAAAAATATATCCGATAATGAAATTAAAAATGAATTATGTTTTATTTTACGTGATAAAATCCTTAAATATTATACATATAAATTAAATAAAAATAAATAATTATTTGTTTTTTATAAACTCCATGAGAGTCATCATTATTGTAAAATTTATTAAAGATACACTATTATATAAAAATAAACCTCTATAAAATCCTTTTATTCCATTTTTTTTATAAATATTGTTTGAAATATCATATATAGTTAATTTTTTATTTGAATTTCTTTGATTTACTCTTATTAAATCTAAAGGATAAAATAAAGAAGAGCATATAAATTTTGAAGTAAAAGATGAAAATACTACATTTTCTGTTTTATTTTTAAAATAATCATATAAAGGAAATTGTAATCCTAATTTTAAATTATTTAAATACGTTGGATATAATCCTTTTAAAAAACTTAATTTATTTTTATTTAAATCTTTAATAATATCTAATCTACTATCATTTTTTACTTGAAATCGTGTTTTTAAAACAAATAAAGGATTTGTAAATGTTGATGCAATATTTCCAGCTATAAATGAAGTTGTAAATTTATTTAAAAATATATTTTCAGTTATATTAAAATTTATTTGTTTTGCTTGAAAAAAAATTGCCCAAAATATTGGATATGTTCCAATATTAGGAGTTAAACCTCTATAGAAACCCTTAATACCATTAGAATACAAAATATCTTTTGTAATTTTATTAAAAGATTTTGAATGTTCTATTTGATATCTAGACTTAATAACATCAATAGGATGAACTACTATTATTGCAATTGTATTTGAAAACAATCCTGATACAAAATCCATTATTTATATAAACAGTAGTAGAACTATTTATATAAATAATGAGTAAGTCATTTAATATTATATCAGCACTTTTAAAAAGTAGCAATGGTATTGGAAAAAACAATAGACTTCCATGGGATTATATTAAAGAAGATATGTCTTTTTTTAAAAAAATTACAACCTCTAACAAATCAACTATAAACGCAGTTATCATGGGTAAAAATACTTGGAATTCTATTTCTGAAAAATCAAAACCTTTACAAAACAGGATAAATATTGTTTTATCAAAAAATAAAATTCATAATAAAAATAATAATGTTATTACGGCAAACTCTTTAAACGAAGCTCTTAATATTTGTTACAACCACAAAAAAATAAATGACATTTTTGTAATTGGTGGAGAAAAAGTTTACAAAGAAGCTATTATACACCCTGATTGTAAATATCTATATTTAACTAAAGTTTCACCTGTTTCATATATTTTATGTGATACTTTTTTTCCAAAAATACCAAATTGGATTGTTAAAAAAGAAACCAATCAAATAAAAAAAAAGGGTATGACACTAGATTTTGAAAAATGGGAAAATATATATGACTCAACTTCAAATGAAAATCAATATATTAATTTAGTTAAAAGTATTATTGAAACTGGTGAAAAAGTTAAAACACGAAATGGAGTTGTAAGAAAAATATTTGGACCACAGCATAGTTTTGATTTACAAAAAGGTTTTCCTCTTTTAACTACTAAAAAAATGTTTTTTAATGGAATTGTTAATGAACTTCTTTTTTTTATTAGGGGTGAAACAAATACAAATTTATTATCTCAAAATGATGTTAATATATGGAAAAAAAATACAAGTTTAGAATTTTTAAAAGAAAGAGGCTTAAATTATCCAGAAGGTTACATGGGTCCAATGTACGGATTTAACTGGAGACATTTTGGAGCAGAATATAAATTCTGTAAAGAATATTATAAAGATAATGGTTATGACCAATTATATCATTTAATACAAACTTTAACACATAATAAACATGATAGAAGACATCTTTTAACCACATACGACCCATCGCGTATTTCAGAATGCGTCCTTGCACCATGTCATGGTATAGTAACACAGTTTTATATTTCAAGAAAAAATAATAATGATTATTTAAATTGTAAAATGTATCAAAGGTCTGTTGACGTAGCTTTAGGATACCCGTTTAATATAGCTTCGTACGCACTTTTTGTACATTTATTATGTTATGTAACTGGTTATTTACCAGGTAAACTAATCATGACTCTTGGCGATACACATATTTATGAAAATCATATAAAACCTTTATTGACACAGATAGACCGTTATCCATTAAAACAACCAACGTTATTAATACACCCACCTGGATTATTTTCAAATAACTATTTACCTTTAAATACTACATATGATAAAATAACCTTTTTGGAAAAAATAGAACCACATAATATAACTTTAAATAATTACCATTGTTGGCCTAGTGTAAAAATGGATATGGTAGCGTAAAAAAATGATTATTTATTATTAATTTTTAAGTATTAATTTATTAAAAAAAATGGAAAGCGTTCTACAGTCTTTTTTAAATAATAATATTTTGAACAATAATAAAAAATTAATTAAAAAAAGTTATATTGATACACTATATAAAAAATATAGCAATATTATATTGGAAATTGAAAAAAAGTACCCATATTATAAATCAATAGATGATATCTGTTATATAGGGTGTTTTTTAATTGATACAACTAAGTTTAATATTTTACAGGATCATTATTATAATATTTTTAGTAAAATTAAATTAAAATATCCTAAGGATAAAAAAATATGTCTAATAAATCGTATGTTTTTAGATCTTTTTAAGTTATTTCATTGTTTAAAAGCATGTATAATATATAACGAACTTGGAATTATACGTAAATATTTTTCTTATGCAAAATATGAAAATAAATGTGAATGTATAGTTTCATTTATATTATGTAATGAATATAATCCAGTTTCAATTGAAAAAAACGTTAAATATATTTATCCAGAAGAAATTTTAATAGACAAAATATATAATATTGGTGTTGATCTTGTTAAATTATGGAGAAAACTAAAAGAACAAGAAATCAATATGAAATATACTGTAAAGGTTTATAATAATTTTCCTATACGATTAACAGATAATCATAAATTAATTTTATCAAATAAGTCTAATGATAACTATAAAAAACTTAAAAAACTTATAAAATTTCTTTATAAAAATAAATATAAAGTTAAAGAAAAGTGTTTTAATTGTGAAAAAAAAACTACTTTAAAAAAATGTGATAATTGTAAAAGAGTATATTATTGCTCATACGAATGTCAAAAAGAAGACTGGTTACTTCATAAAAAATGTTGTAATTATATGAAAAAAAATTTTTTATAATTACAATAAATTTCCAAGGGTGTAAAATAAATTATTTTATTATAGTTATATAGATTATTATCGAATATCATTATAAAACATTGGATAAGTTTTATTAAATTTTTTTATATCTTTTTCGGATGTTTTAAGGTCTTTTTCCATTTCATCTAAAAATTTTTCTATTTCTTCTTTTGGATAAAAATAATGATAAATACTTGAATATATTTGCCCCATTTTTTGTTTAATATATAAAAAGAAATAAAAATACTTTAAAATCTATTTTTTATATATATAATGAACTGGTCATTAATTAATTATGAACTTCTTACAGATTGTGATGATTATTCAATTATATTTTTTAAAATAGATGATATAGATGATGACAAAAATAAAAATATACGATATCTTGAAAATATTAGTACTTTTTTAGATGATTTGCGTAATTTATATAGAAAACATGATTTACAAAAACAAATTAATATTGATTTTCCTAGAGAAAAATTTTATATAAATGATATTGAAATAAAAAATTATGAAATTTTTTTAAAAGAATTAAGTTATACTAATTTTTTAGAAGAAATAAAAATGATTTCTACACAATCATCAATGTTTCCTGTAACTTTAAAACTTTTTGAAGAATTTCAAGATGAAGAAAATGATATACATGTTGCTGATTTTATGAATAATTATAATCCACTTATATTTAATTTTAAAATTTTTAATAAAAATCATCTTCATATTAATATTGAAAAAAAATTTAGAATAATAAAAATAATTAATGGGGATCCACATTTATTAAGATTATTAAAAGTAAATACAATAATAGAAATTGATAAAAAACAGAAAGATGTGTATTATTCTATTTCTGAAATTAAAAATAATCAAACAATATGATTAATTGGATTTTTTATAAAATAATTTTTACAATAAAAAGAAACGTTATCATTATCAAGTAAACTATTAATATTCATCCAATCAATTTTAGAGTGTTGCTTATTAAAAGTTGAATTATTAATTTGTTTTTTAGTTTCATTATCAATACTAAATTCATATGCAAATACAACATAATGTGTTCCAAAATCATTATTTTCAAAATTATTATCATATATATGTTCATAAACACCTTTTAATTTTGGATTCTTTAGAGTAATTCCTAATTCAAAATTACATATTCTTGGAATAGCATCTATTATTTTTTCTGATTTGTAAACACGTGAACCCGGAACAAAAAATTTATTTATTTCAGGATTGTTTTTACGTTTTCCAACTAAAACTCTTTTTTCTTCATCAAAAATAATAAGATCAACCGATATTAAATTTGTATTTTTAATTATATTTAAATATTCATTTTTTGGGGTTGCCATTTTTCTATAGAATTTATATTTATAAATGTATTAAAACGTAAAAAAAATGATTATTTTATATAGAGTTTAATAATATTATGTAAAACATGAGTATCTGTAAAGTAAAAGGGTGTAGATTTAAAAGTTCTCACGTAACGTTAGGACATAAATGTGGATCATGCGGTAAATATGGTCACGGTAAGATAGAATGTGGAAATAATCATAATATTTCTAAATTATTATCCATTTCTCGTGACGATAAATTAGATAAAAATAATTACTGTGATATAAAACATTGCAATTATAGATGGTCACATTCCCGTTCTTCTCACCAGTGCAGTAATTGTGAAAAAAGAGGTCATTGTATTAGTGAATGTAAAGATAATAAAAG
>Ga0180433_10006536_pt1 | contig 15236 bp, 14 predicted proteins | sample SS_ome_8_FD_132980 | JGI IMG/M metagenome (GOLD analysis project Ga0180433, IMG submission 132980) | Hypersaline lake sediment archaeal communities from the Salton Sea, California, USA - SS_1_D_1 metaG | ecosystem: Environmental > Aquatic > Non-marine Saline and Alkaline > Hypersaline >... | reverse complement strand
TGCTCATAGTGGTAAAAGAGCTTTTACAAAACAAGAAAAAGAAATGAGAGAAAGGACTGGATCTCCGATCTCTATTTTATTACCAGATATGGGATTAAGTACGATTATAGATAAATCAAATATAAAGAGTCCCGATTTAAAAAGAGCAGCAAAATGGAATTCACGAATGACTTGGGATAAAAGAAATATGCTGATCGCTACTACTGAATTGAAACGTATTGGTAGTAATCTTAACTTGCCAAATCATATAAAGAAAACAGCAATTAGATTATATATTGAAGCTTTTAAAAAGAAACTATTAAGAGGACGTTCAATTAATGGAATGGTTGCTGCTTGTTTATATTTTGCATGTAGAGAAAATAAAATTCCAAGGACTCTTCAAGAAATTTTAGAAGAAACATCTGTCAATGCCAAGAATGTCAGAAGATGTTATCGGACTATTATTCGTGAATTAAATTTAAAAGCTCCATCCACAGATCCGATTTCTTTAATACCACGATTTATAGCTGAATTGAATTTAGACGCTGAAACCGAGAAATCTACAATTAGAGTTTTAACGTCTTTTATAAAGAAATTTTCAACTAGTGGTAAAGATCCTAAAGGTTTATGTGCTGGAGCATTATACTTAGTCTGTAAATTTAAGGATAAGAGAATTTCTCAAAAAGAGATCGCCAACATTGTTGGAGTGACCGAAGTGACTCTTCGTTCAAGATATAAAGAGTTAGTAAAAAAGTTAAATCTTAAATTCTAATTTTTTTCTTTTAATAAAATTTTTAAAAAATCAGGATATGTTAATAAATAGCCTTGAGCATTTGGTAATTGATCCTTTATTTTAATAAATAATTGTGAGTAATGCTCTGCTCGTTCTTTTTGTTTTAGCATTTCATTTCTACTTTGTTCCCTAATTGGTTCTACCGGAATCCCTTTTAAAACAGACCTAGCAGGAATAATTAAACCTGGAGGGACCTCACTCTTATTAAGAATTATAGATCCCTCACCTATGGAGCTTTCTTCATATATTAAACTTCCTTCCATAACTTGAACATAATCTTCCATAAAGCATCCTAATATTGTAACTCCGGATTCAATAATACAATAGCGTCCAATATGAATTGAACTTTTTTGCAGTCTAGTAAAGAGCATAACTCCATTAAAGATTGTAGAATACTCTCCGATATTTATTAGCGAATTTTCTCCTCGAATTATACAACCAGGCCAAATCACAGCATTATCATTTACTTTAACGTTCCCAATTAAGGTTGAAAGCGGAGAAACATAAGCATTATTACTAATCTCGGGTTTTTTCCCATTAAATTCTAAAAGTACCATTTTTATTTACATCAATGATAATTTAATAATTTGAATAACAATATGATAGTTTTAATTAATTTAAATTTATTTATTTAAATAAGATTTCTGATTAAAATGGTCATTATCGCATCGAATCGATTAAGATTTAGAGAGTTTCATATAATTTTAGTGGATTTCTTGAATTAAATAAATAAAATTCATCATAGGGAAACTTCAAACTTAGATAATTATATAATTTTTTTATAGCTAAAATTTCACAATTAAAAAAAGAAAACTCAATTAAATTTACACCCAAATCAAAAGCACAACTTAATGATGATTTATTAGTCTTCTCAATGATGAAACAGTCGCAATCCTCACTAAGAACGACATCAAAATACTTTATAAAATGATCTTCACCACCTAAAATACAAATACTGCTTATTTCTTTCTTTAAATCCCCAAGATAGTGAATAGGTTTAACATTCAGATTTGAATAAATCCTATTAATTAAATCCTTCAATGTTAAACGTTCTTTTGAGGAGGGATATAATTTTGGAATGCAAATCCTACCTACCGGAATATTAAAATCGAGATTATTTTTTATGTTAAGAGGACGCTCTAGTTTTAAAAATAAAGTATCCAATATTAAATCTATGATACCTCCTTCAGCTGCGTAAAATGGGGAACCTAAAACAAAAATACTGATTGGGAATTTTGAGAGTATTGATATTTTATTTATTAAATTTGGCTTAAAATTCTTAATCGGGTCACTTATTAAACCGTTGAGAGATATAATAAGACTGACTTTATTTTTTATAGCAAAATGTAAAGCATTTAAACTTAAATCCACTGTAAGCATTACTTTTTTAATTAATTTATTATAGCTATAATTTCCATAATGAAATCCATAAATCTCAGAGTCATTTCGAAACTGTTTAGGAGCTATCTCCTTTTTAATGAGATTTTCTATCTCTTCTAAATGCATTTTATTTGAGTCTTTTAAGAAATAAGATGAGAGGAAAAAAATAAAAAATTAACTCTGTGATGATTTTTAATATTATTTAGGGTTAATATTTTATATATTAATTTAAAATATTGAAAAAAAATTTATGTGAAATTAGAATGCAATCTGATAATTGTATATTCTGTAAAATTGTTGATAAAGAAGTTCCATCGAAAATTATATATGAAAATGATGATACTCTCGCATTTTTAGACATTTTCCCTATCTCCGAGGGACATTCGATCGTAATACCAAAAAAGCACTATGAGAATATTGAAGTTATCCCTGAGGAAGAGTTAATAAAGACAATAAAAACCGTTAAAAAGTTGGCAAAAATTCTTCATGATAAACTCAGTTTTGAAGGATATAATATTCTTCAAAACAATTTTAAAGCTGCGGGCCAAGTAGTAAAACATTTTCACATTCATATAATTCCAAGAAATTTTAATGATTCTAGATTTAGATTAGCTATACCAAGGGAGCAAGCTAAAAATGAGGATCTGGATAGAATAATAAGGAAGATTAAAGCTTAAATTCTCTTTAACCATAAATATGTGGTGTTTAAAAATATTCATTTGGATCCTTGCATAGTTTAATAAGAAATTAAAGGATTTATAATGAAAAAATATTGGGAAAAAATTAAAACAAGATTATATTCATTTATAAAGGATGATTTTGGTGGTAATCTAATAGAATATGCTCTACTTATAGGTTTTGCTCTATTTATATTTTTTATAATAGTAGGAATTATTACTTCTATCCTAGATTGGACTTTAGGCCTTTCTAATGACTTTTCTGGTCTTTTTGGTTAACTATTTCTGTATTATCTCGACAAAATTCTTTATAATCTTAATGTTGTATTTTTCAGTCCAGATATGTAGATTATTTAAAACATACATTTTATCTACATTTATATAGTCAATGAAATCATCTAATGGGATTCTATTAGCTCCTTTAAATAAATTTTTAATCTTTCTATTAATCTCTGACTCCTCAGGTGGATACAAACTTCTCTTTTTAGCCCTTAATCTTTCTAAAATATCATCAAATCTGCCATAATCAAAAAAATGTTCGACAATGCGAGATATTACTGCAGCTGGACTATTTCCAAATACTCCTATTAGTTCTTCTACTTGATTCATACTACTTTTACTTAGAGTAACAGTTGTTCTTGTAGTTTCTGTCATAGAGTATTTAGAAAATTTTTTTTGGTCTCAATTATATGAATATTTTTGTCGTTTTTAAATTTATGCTAAATGATGATAATAATGCATAAATAAGCATCTTTTTATATTAAATGTTTCTATAATATATTAAAGAACATGTTTTCGAGATTTTAGTTATAATGTCGAAAATATGTCGTATTCTTCATAGAGAATAAAATTGAAGTGGAGGAATAATTATGGCAAATGAACTCGTAATTAGTAACCTGGAAAAAAAAGATTTCTTTACTCCATTACAAAATAATCTAATTAAAATTCTTGAGAATAATGGGCCGATTACGCGAAGAGAATTAGTTAAAACCTTAAAAATCCCTAGAACCACTATTTATGATAATCTTTTAAAGTTGCAAAAACAAAAGTTAATAGAAAAATTCTCAAGAAATAATGGAAGGAGAGGAAGACCTTTAGTTTTTTGGAAAATTAAGGAATAATAATTTTTTTTATTTATTTTATTTAAAGATACAGCATTATTTCGACTGCAAAATTTAATAATAATATGGAAAAAATATAATATTATAGTAATATAATAAAATGGATCCCAGAATTGTATTTTTTAAAAATATTTAAATATTTTTATTAAAGTCGTAATTATCTTGGGATTTATCAAAAAATGCCTAACTATTTCCACTGGAAATTTTGGAGTATTACTTTTCCACTGTTAAAAAAATTATTTAGAAATATAGTAATATTCATTTATTCTTTTTTGGTACTGATCTTTGTTACTACCCATTTTGTTAACCCTTGGCCTTTTAGTTACGGAATCTCGCCTAAATGTAATACCCATTATTTTGAGAAAAGAATTAAAACCATCTCTTAGATTTTGTGGAGCTCCTGCGATTCCATTTAATCCAGGAGTTCCTTTAAATACAAGAATAGAATCAGCTATAAAATCTTGAGTTATTATATCGTGTTCTACTACAAAAGCTGCTTTCTTCAACTCTTCGATCGATTTTCTTAACAATTGAGCAACTTGTAGTCTCATTTCGACATCTAAAAACGCAGAGGGTTCATCAAATAAGTAAAGGTCAGCATCCTTCCTTAAACAATTTGCTATAGCAACCCTCTGTAATTCTCCTCCGCTTAATTCAGAAATTAAACGTTCTTTTATATTTTCCAAGTTTAAACTATTAATCAATCTTTTTTTAAAAGATTCATTCAAATGTGATGCTTGTTTAGTTTTCATAATTAATTGCTTAACACTTTCTTCCCCTTCCATCTTTATATATTGAGGTTTAATAGATACTGCTAGCTCTTTTTTGTCATTTTCTTCGATATTCTTTGAAATTAAGTCAATAAAAGTAGTTTTTCCAATTCCGTTTGGCCCTAATATTCCAATTATTTCACCTGAATGGATTTCGCTACCTTCAACTTTTAAGTGAAAGTTTCCTTGCGAAATCTTCAAATTATCATAAGAGAATAAAACCTCTCCTGAGCTAAATAGTGAATCTAATGGAGGACGCTCATGGAATTTAATTGGGTCTTCACGAAATCTCAGATTTTCATCCTTAATATAACCATTAAGATATATATTAATACCTACTCTTACTCCTTGGGGATGGGAGAGAATACCATATACTCCAGGAACTCCATAAAATAATGATATATAATCACTTAAATAATCTAATATTGCGAGATCATGTTCTACCACTATGACAGTTTTGCCATCATCAGTAAGGGATCGGATTAATTTTGCCATATTGATCCTTTCACTTACATCTAAGTAGGAACTAGGCTCATCAATAAGATATACATCTCCATCTTTAAGATATGCTGCTGCAATAGCAACTCTTTGTAATTCTCCCCCAGATAGCACGTCTATATGTCTTTCTATTATTTCATTTAAGTTTAAATCATCTATTATTCTATCAAGATTCTCATCATTATCATTTTTCTTAAGTAAATCATATACCTTACCTGAAACATATTTTGGAATATTGGTAATATTCTGTGGTTTATGTATTATATTTAAATTATCTTTTTGTAAATCTATAAAATATTGTTGTAGTTCTGACCCTTTGAAAAAGTTAATAATTTCTTCATCTTCTGGCTGATTATCACCAAATCTACCAAAATTTATCCTTATATCACCTGAAAGTATTTTCAACATTGTGCTCTTTCCGATTCCGTTTTGTCCAATTAAACCTAATACTTTTCCCTTCTTCGGAATCGCCATTCGAAATAAAGCAAATTGATCTGGGCCATAGCGGTAAGTTATTTCGCTTTCGAGCGGATCAGGCAGATTAACAATGCTTATTGCGCTAAAGGGACATTTTTTAATACAAATACCGCATCCACTGCAAAGGTTTTCAGTAATTTCTACACTTTTTCCATTCGGAGCTAAAACAATTGTATCATCCCCAGTTCTTACTCTTGGGCAATATTTTATACATGGTTTTTCACCGAAAGGGCTACATTTGTCCGGTTTACATCTATCTTTATTAAGAACGGCTATTCTCATAATCTAACACTAAGATTTGAAATGAAAAATGATAAATAATTTTTATCATTTAATAATTAAAGAGTTTCGCTAAATTTGGTGAAGAGTATTAGTACAAAATTTTCAGTTCATTGGTTAGAAGATATTGTTGATAAAATTCTCGATAGGGGGGTTTCAAAAATTACTTTATCGACAGGGAAAACCCCTTCAGGCCATATTCATATAGGAATATTAAGAGAAATCTTAATTTGTGATGCATTAAGAAGATTATTAGAAGATAAAGGAAAAAAAGTAAGATCATTGTTATTTATGGATTCTCTTGATGCTGCCAAGAGATTTCCAGAATATATTGAATCCAAATTTCAGAATAAGCATTTAGGGAAGCCATTCTCATATATACCATGTCCTTATGAGGATTGTAGATGTGAGAGTTATGCTCATCATTTTGGTCAAGAATTAACTTCTACATTTACTAATTTTGGTATAAAAAATCAGATAATATGGAGTCATGAATTATATTCTAAAAAAGAGATGCAAGATAAAATTAAATTAGCATTAAGAAAAACTAATGAAATTAAAGCAATTTTAAAAAAATATATTCTCCCTACTTTAGATGAACAAAGAAAAGAGGAGTTTTTGAAATCTCAGGAAAATTGGATGCCAGCGATGGTAATTTGTGAAAAGTGTAATAGAATTCAGTTCAAAACGAAAGAGAATTCAATTTTGCCGAATCGAGTTCTTAAATTCATAGAAGAAGAGGATAGCGTTTTATACAAATGTCAAGCATGTGAGCATGAATCAAAAATTTCGATTTATAGTGGAAGATTGAAATTAAATTGGCGTGTTGATTGGCCAGCAAAATGGGCTTTATTTGAGACCACATGTGAACCTGCGGGTAAAGATCATGCTGTTAAAGGAGGAGCATATGATACGGGGTTAGAATTGTGTCAGAAAATTTATGAATATGAGGGACCTATTAGAATCGCTTATGAGTGGTTGAGATTGGGGGAACGTGATATGAAAACCTCAAAAGGGATAGTCTTTACCCCAAAAGAGTATCTGAAATTAGCTGATCCCACAATATATAGAATGTTAATTCTAAGAACAAATCCTATGAAGCATATATCATTAAGAATTGAGGAATTACCTCAGTATTATGATCAATATGAAGAATTGAGGATATTTATTATGATAATGAATCAAATGATTCAGAAGAGGAAATTGCATTTGCAAAATTCATATATCCATTAATCCAAACTGAAAAGGTCTCAGAAAAAAAACCATTAAGAATCCCTCACAATCTTTTGATATTTTTGTCCCAAATTCAAAATATTTTACCTATTGAGAGATTATATCAAAAAGCAGAGGAAGTTATAGATGATAATAGATTTCAAGAGATTTACTCCATAAAGGATTTCTCCCATTTATTGAACAGAACCTTAAACTGGGTTGAATATGTTAAGAAAATTATAGAACAAGAGGAAGATATTAAAGTAAAAAAGAGTATATTGAATAAAATATCACTATTTTATATTCCAGATAAAATTGATGTTTCTATTCTAAAAAAATTAAATACGAGTCAAATAAAGGCTTTAGAATTATTAAGAAATTATCTAATCAACCAAGGAAAATTTTCGGCAGATGAGATACAAAATAAAATATTTCAAATTGCAAAAGTAGAATTAAAAATAAAACCAAAGGTAGTTTTTGAAGCAATATATTTAATTATTTTAGGAAAAAAATATGGTCCTCGTTTAGGGCCATTTTTATCTATTTTGGATAAAGATTGGCTTTTGGATCGATTAGAATTGAAGGATAAATAGAAGATTATGAGCATATTATATTAATTAGGATATTAATTATGGTTTCTTGATTTTTTAAATCTTCGATACCACTTTCTTTCTTTTTTTTCTTTCATCTTCTCATAGCAGTTTGAACAATAATTATATGCCTCCTCAATCATTTCACCGCATCTTTTACAATGTTTATGAGGATATATTTCTTCCTCTGTAATTTTTTGATATCTTTCAAATTTGCTCAAAATTATCTGCTCTTTCTCTTTTTAATATAAATTAGTGATTGATCAATTATAACTTTTGCACTCCGCACATATCAATTACGGTTTTAAAAAATTGAGCATTTTTTAACTGTTTCCTTAATTCAAGTGGATAGGAAGGAAAATTACTTTTAAAGTTATTCTCATCCCTGATGACCATTCTTAATCTTTCTTGCCATTTTTTCAGAATATAATCAAGCTTTCCAGGATGAACAAGAGCAAAAACAGATCCTCCACCTCCTGCGCCTGTTAATTTTACAGCATAAACATCAGTTTCATCTTTAATTAAATCTATTAAAAAATTATTAGCTAAACCTATTCCATGTTTAAATCCTGCATGATGCATAATTTTATTCATTATTTCAGTATTGGTTTGAAAATACTTTCCTAATAGTTTCCAATCATGATTCATTAAAGCAAACCGAGATTTCCAAGAAATTTCAGCTAGTTTTAAAAAACCTTGAATAATAATTTCATCTTTTTGTAAATATAAGTTTCTTAATTTCTCATGAACTAAACCACTGTCATGCAGTACACCAGAATAACATATAATTATCGGCAATTGATTTATTCCGTATAATCCATCAATTCTGTCGCAAACTGCAAGAGGCTCCATGCCAATAGGTCGATGATACAACTTTCCTACATATGAAATAAAACATAGACCACCTCTACTAATTATATATCTATCAGAATATCCTGCAGTAATTTTTAAGTCTTTATCTTCTACTTTTGCAGCAATTTCAGCAATAATATCCTTATTAATTGGGAAAAAAGCTTCTTTGTAGTTAGAATCTTTTTCTTCTAGCTTAAAATATTGAACTAACCCATAAAGAAAAGCAATTATTATTGAGGCACTTCCACCTAATCCACTTTGTTTAGGAATTGTGGTTATAATTCCGATTTCTATATTTTGGTTAAGGAAAACACTTTTATAGTGAGAATTGGTCTTCAATAATCGATAAACACTAGCATAGAATAGTTTTAATCCAGATTTTTCATGATATAATAAATCTTGAATATTTTTTACAAGATATTCTTCAAAATCTAACTCAACTTCATACTTCTGTTGCTTCTTTATTACCTTGTATTTACATATTTTACTCTTCTTATTGATTTTTTTTATGTATAAAAAAGTTGATAAAGGATTCTCTATTCCATTGATCGCAACAGAAGGCATCCAATAATCACCTTCAACAGCATCCAAAGGATTAATTAAATTTATCCTTGCTGGTGCTTGTACAAAAATATCTGGATTTAATCTTTCAATAAAATTTTTAATTGTGTCTAGCAAATTTATACACTAGCAAAATTTTGATAAGTCACATAAAATTATTGACTATAAAAATTTTATTTCAATTTAAATTAAAGATTAATTGTATATTTTGTATAAGAATTGCTGAAAACTAAAATTAAGCACATTGCTTATATAAATTGGGGTTAAATCTCTTAAATAAAGATATATTTGAAAAAACTCTAAGTTTTTATAGCTATTATAAAAAAGAGTAATGTGGTAAATAAGAAAGGAAAATTTCGATTATTATCTTATTTCATTGATACAAATTTAATTTATTATAAGACTATCAACAAAGAGAAAAAGATTTTAGCATTTGCTTTTTTTGAATTGTCAGGCTACTTTCCAATAGAGAAAATTCTTCAAAATTTTTTAAAAAGAGGATTAGTCCTATTTTATTCTGTTGAAATAAATATTAATAAACCTGATGCGATTATCTATATTTTATGTATAGAGCATATTAATAAGAGCGAGATTTTTAAGAATTTTAATTTAATTTCTTATAAACTTAATCAAGTGGATCAATCAATCCATTTTCTAAAAGATGAGGATTTAGAAAAAGAATTTCTAAAAATCTTATCTTTAGACATTAAGAAAAAAAGCTTAATAAGTAATGCTATTGGATCTATACGAGTGAAACATGATTCAACGTTAAAGTCTTTAGATTTTTATTTAATAAATTATGATAGATTCCCAAATGGTGATGATATCCTATATCAATTAATCAATTATCTCGGTAATCTAAAGAGATTTGGATATTTAATCCTCAATTTCCAATTAATAAATAATGTGATTTCTGCTGAGATTTATTATATTGATTTTATTGAGGATATTAATCCTCAAATTTCAAATTTAGAAATTATCGTAAATGAATTTTTTGGTAATGAATTAATTCACAAAATTAAACTTGAATTAAAAAAGATTTATTGTCCTCTTTGGCGGTATAGATTAACGAATAACCAATACTCTTTTGAGAAGATATCTATACTACATAATTTTGAGCACTATTATAATCATAAAAACCTTTTAAACTTTAACCACGAATTTAAAGAATTATTAGAAGTTAATGAACTAGAATTTCATCAATTAAATCAAAATTTATTTTTCATTGAGCAATCTACTTTGGTTATCATTATAGCAAATATGCAATTCAGATTATTGCTAAATCTTATAAAGAAATTTCGCTCAAAATACTTTCTTTTAATAATTGTTCTTAATGATAAGGGATATACTGATCTTATGAAAATGGAAAAGATAAACAGTATAACAAATCTAAAAATCATTAATTATGAAGAGTTCTGCCGATTTGACTTAAAGAGTATCAAAAAGTTTTAAAAAATTCCCAAGTCTATAGCTATATCTTGTGCCGAATAGTCCGGATGCAACTTAATAAATGCTTTTTTTTCTCCTTTTGATGTAATAAGCGTATTTACTTTGATAACTTTTACATTATGAATTTTCTCAACAGCACGTTTTATTTCTTTCTTATTTGCTGACTTATTAACTATGAATACCAATTTATTTTGTTGCTCTATTAAATCAAAAGTCTTTTCTGTAATTAAAGGCTTTTCAATTATTTTATAAAAGCGTTCCATCTATATCATCACTTCTATGTTATTTAATTCATCAAAAGCAGATTGACTCCATAGAATTAATCTACCAAGTGAACCGCCTGGTGCTAAATTATTGATTGAAATATTTTCATATTTAACGATCTCAATTCCAGGAATATTTCTAGTAGCGTTAACTATTCCGAAATCCTCTTTGATTACGAATAATATGCCTTTTTTTTTCTTATACTTGCGACCTCTTCTCTTTCCTTTACCAGCTCTAACCTTTTTGGATTCTTTGCTTTTTTTCAGATCTTCGGTTAACCCTAAATCAGAGAATATTTTAAATGCAGCAGAGGTTTTTTTGACTGTTTGAATCTTATCATCAACAACTAGAGGTAATTCTGGTATATTATCTATTTTATGCCCTCGAATTTTAACCCAATCTACGTTACCCGATGCAGAAATGGCAGAAATTAAAGAGAGAGCATAAGTTTTTTTATTAATCTTTTTATTCAAACTCTTTTCTCTTTTTATTGGATGCGTACGACGCCCACCAACTGCAAACGGGACTCTCCCAACATTTCGCGCAGTTGAAAAACCCGAGCCTTTAATCCTCGGGGCTCTTGATATTCCATGTCCAGTTCCCCAGCTTGCCGCTGTGTTTTTTAGACCAGCTCTCTTATCTCTTCCCTGAATTTGTTTATTCCGGCTCTCAAAAATTTCATTCGCTTTTTGAACAAGATCCTTACGAGGGTTTATTTTGAATATATTAGGAATATCAATTAAACCTTTTTTTTTTCCATCCAGACTATAAACATTCACTTTTTCCATATTGAAAACCTCTTAATTGTTTTATTTCCTTTGTTGACTTTCACGACTGATAAAAGTTATTTCTGGAGCTGATTCTATAAAAGATTTAACGGGTCGAATAGTTTTTCTAATTCTTATTAATCTCTTCTTTGGTCCTGGAACGGATCCCAAAATGAGTAAATAATCTCCTTTAATCATACCATAACGAATGATCCCGCCTTTAGGATTAATTTCCTCTTCGTTTTCACCAATTAACATGATTCTTTTATGGTATTCCGTCCTTTGGTGATATCCTAGCTGTCCAGGTCTTGGAACTGTATATAGAACCCTAGCCGGATGCCAAGGACCGATACATGCGACGGCTCTCTTTATCTTACTATTTTTTCTAGGTAGAAGTTTAATTCCAAATCTTTTTACAGGCCCTTGAAAACCTTTTCCCTTACTAACTGCGACAATATCAACTAATTCACCTTGCACCATTACATCACGAGCCCTTATTTCTTTACCGAGATGTTCTAACGCATAATCGAAAGCTTTAGAGGGAGAACCATTCGAATTCAATTTAATTTCAATAATATCAGGTTTTTTTCGTGCGATTGATATTAGGTAAGGCTGTGTTTGGAAAATACCTCGTATTTCACTATTTTCATTTAAAGATTTAGAAAGTGTTTTTTTTATTTCCTCAGAATTATAGTTTTCACTTATGGGGGTTGTAATTTTTCGCTTTAAATTATTATTTAAATTAACTGTGTAAAGTTCACCTTCTACAAAGCTACCATACTCATCTTTATTATAAACTCGGATTCCAATAAGAATTAATGGAGGTACTTCTATAATTGTTACAGGTTTCATTAACTCCTTTCCGTAATATGGACTGTTCTTTTGATCTTCAATATAAGTTATATGAGTCATACCTGCTTTAAAACCAGCAAAACCTAAAAATTTGATATCCTCGGTGGTGTCTCTCCAATGTCTTACTCGAGCTTTCTCGGATGAAGCTCTTTTTCTAGGTAGAAATGCTAATGAACCATGTCTTGGAGCATGCTTTTTACGATGACCCATATCTAATCACTTCCAATTTAAAAATTTAAATTATTCAAATTAAAAAAACTTTTGTATTGAATCCTTAAATGTTGATTTAAATGAAAATTAAAAAATTGATCTTTTTATCATTAAATTGAAATTAATTTAAAATGTCGTTGAAGTTGAAAAACTTAACCTTTTTTCAAGAAAAAGAAAATTTTGAAGGACAAAAGGAAAAAATCTTAGTTATAAATTGTGATTATTGTCCCCATAAAAATATTTCTTCCGAAATTTATAAAACATGCTTTAAATGCTTCTTAAAGAATTTATATTCCAATAGAAACCATAAAGTGGCTAGTGTAATAATAAAAAACCATCATCTTACTATTGATAAATCAATTTGTAAAAAGTATTTATTATATTTTAAAATAATAAACAAGTTAAGAAAGAATTGGAAAAAAATCGAATCAACAAAAAAAAAATTTTGTATCTACGAAGATTTCGGTTGCAAACTATATAAAATGGATGAACCATTGCTTTCATTAGTTTATAATGATTTCTTTGATCCATTCTTCCTTTTTCTCTCCATAAGGAAAAAAATTAAGAGTATTAAAAAAGCACCTCTTCTTGATTCTGCATGTAAAAAATGTTCCTCTAAAATTCACAAACTTTTACAGTCTCTTCTCGAGGAACTTGATAATTTGGATATAATCAAAGATTTTCAAGATGATGTAAAAGAGAACAAACTTTTACTTCAATCTAATAATTTTTATAGATTTCTTTTAGGATTTAATGGTCAATTAGACGTTCGAGACGAAATAAATCCACTGAGACAAGATAATCCATCAAAAAAATTGATTGAAATATATAAGATAGGAGAATATGGTTTATTCGACGTTCATATTCATGAAAGATCTTTTGAATACGAAAAAAGATACTCTATAAATCTTTCGATTGACAGAAATACACATCATAATTACATAAATAAATTACTGAAAGAAATTGCTTCCAATATCAATCTCATTAAATTGGAATCAATTACTCCATTGGATAATTTGATTGAAATTTACCAATCTAAAGCCACAGTGTACATTAATAATAAATATAATTTTAATCAAATTAAGACCAAAAAAATTGCATTTTTAGCATCTCTTCAAAAACTTAATTTATTAAAGCTTTTTCCTTACCTAATTGATGATAATATCGAGGAGATCTTTTTAGATTCTCCTGTGGATAAAGTCTATATCAATCATCAAAAATATGGGAGATGTAGAACAGATATCTCCCTCACTATTGATGAAATTGAGAGAATCAAAACGTTTTTAAGGCTTTACAGCAGTAAAAGATTAGACTATTCTAACCCTTCTCTCAAATATGTATTAAAGAATAAATATTTTTATTGTAGGTTTGCTATTGATATAGATCCTATCCATTCAAACAAATTTGGAATGGATATAAGAAAATTGAATAAAAGTATTTTTACTATTCAAGATTTACTGAAAATGGGATCTCTAACTCCAATAATGGCGAGCTTTTTATATTTCTGTATTTTACGAAGAGTGAATGTAACTGTAGCTGGCGAAACAGATACAGGAAAAACAACATTGATTAATGCTTTAGATCTAATATTACCAAAAGAATATAGGAAGGTGTATGTTGAAGATATAACAGAATCTTTAAATCAGTCTCAATTTCAACGACATCAACTAAAATTCAAGGTAGATTCAATAGAAAGTATGGTTGAGAAAAAATATTCGAAACAAAATCAAATCAAAAATTTACTTCACCGTACTCCTGACATAATTTATTTAGGTGAAATCCTCACGAAAGAAGAAGCTGAAGCAATGTTCCACTGTTTAGCAGCAGGATTAACAGGTTTTCAAACTATTCATTCAAAAGACTTAAATTCATTAATAAATCGTTTTCTTTTTCACTTTAACATCAATAAATCTTGTTTAAATGATCTAGGATTAATAGTATTTATGAAAAAAAGTCGAAATGTGCGAAAAATTATCTCAATATCCGAAATAACTAATATTCTTCCCAATTCTAATAAAAAGCATAACACTTTATTTTTGTTTAATCCAAAAACTTCTGAGTGGGATCAAAAGTCAGATTTATTCGAATCTAAAATAATTAAAAAGTTAAAAATGATTGAAAATCTGTCGATTAATAATTTCAATGATTTTATCATCATATACACTGAGATTTTTCAATTTCTGATGAGAAACGATAGGTTAACAAACCAAGAATTAATTGATTTGTTTGATAAAATAAATTATTTTTCTTTTGAATCATATGAAAAATTAAATGATTATTGGCAAGAATGTAAAAAGTATAGATGTTTAAATCATTAAGTTCAAAAATTTTGATATGACGAACTTAATCGAGAAAGCCTTAATAATTGGATTTGGGATATTAATTACTACTGTATTTCTTTCATTTTCATTACCCTATATCGAGCAAATAATCGATTATAGTAGCACCATAGATGATGATCTTAATGATTATCTTAAATTGATAAATGATGTAGATAAAGGAATT
>Ga0180433_10006534_pt1 | contig 15240 bp, 14 predicted proteins | sample SS_ome_8_FD_132980 | JGI IMG/M metagenome (GOLD analysis project Ga0180433, IMG submission 132980) | Hypersaline lake sediment archaeal communities from the Salton Sea, California, USA - SS_1_D_1 metaG | ecosystem: Environmental > Aquatic > Non-marine Saline and Alkaline > Hypersaline >... | reverse complement strand
CTGAGGGAAGACCCTGATGTGGTCCTTGTAGGGGAGATGCGAGATCTGGAAACCATACATCTCGCCCTAACTGCCGCAGAGACAGGGCTTTTGGTCTTCGGTACGCTTCACACGTCCAGTGCCTCTAAAACGGTTGACCGCATCATTGACGTGTTCCCAACAAGCCAGCAGCCCCAGATCAGGACCATGCTTAGCGAGTCCCTATGCGGCGTTGTGGCGCAGCAGTTACTCAAGAGGGCCGAAGAAAAGGGCAGGGTGGCTGCGGTGGAGGTCATGATTTGCAATCAGGCCATTAAGAACCTTATTAGGGAGGCAAAAACCTACCAGATCTTTTCGGTGCTCCAAACCGGCAAAGCCGCGGGCATGCAAACCATGGAGGATCACATCAAGAGGCTCGTAGAAGAAGGGTTGATCGGTTCGGAGGAAGCAAATCTTCATGGCCAAGGAACGGAGTGAGCGGCCTGGTGACCCTACGAAAAACATGTCAAGGCTGAAGAGTCACCTCCTAGGCAGTGGGCGATTGACTGAAGATCAGTTTCTGCAGGCGGAGGACTATGCTCTCACACGAAAGATATCCATTGAGGAGGCAGTGCTTTTTCTCAACCTGACCGACTACACAGGTTTGGGGCAGAGCCTGGCCAAGATCTACGAAAAGCCTTATCGCCCTCTTCTCAATGAGCCGCCCATGGATTCCGCTAAGTCAGTCGTTCCACTCAAGTTTGCAGAGCGGTTGACTATTTTTCCCGTGGCATATGATCCGGAAAAGAACTTCCTCATCCTTGCCGTGGGTGATCCGACAGACCAGCAGCTGATTGGGCGCCTCAAGTCCATCTTTCCGCCACCTTTCCGGCTCGCATTCACAGTGGCTTCAAAGGCTGAGATTGAGAAGGCCATATCGGTGCACTATAAGGGAGAAGAATATAGGCCGGTCCCGGAGCTCAACGTTCCCAAAGACTTCGCTATTCTGGCCGAGCAAGGGGAAACCAAGGAAGTACTGACCCTGGAAGAGAAGGCTCGCGCTGGGAAGAGGATTCTCCTTTTGGAACCTGATCGTGCTCGAGCAGCCGCACTGAAAACCATCCTCCATGGCGAAGGTTACTTGGACATAGCGTGGGTCTTATCTCCACAAGAGACAGTCAAGGCCCTCAAAAGGGAACCCTTTGACCTGCTCCTGGTCAATGGTCGTTTCTTTCAACCCAGGGGTTCCTGGGTTGAGGACATCTCTCAGGAGACCGAACTCCCATACATCTCCTACTATCACCTGCAGCCTCTCCTGCTGGGGCAAGAGCACTCCTATCACCAGATGAGTGAGGCCCTCATCGGTCTGGCAGCTTTTCTTGTGAGGGACCGCTTGAAGGATGATCGGAACCACCTTCAGGAGACAATCACCCGGGTGAGATACTGCAAACTTCTCGCCTTCAGACTGGGATTGCGCCCAGGCCAGGTGGATGGCGCCGTCCTTGCGGCGTGGCTTTCCGCAGATGGGTTGGGGAAAGAGCTTGTGGGTCGAATAGCTACCCCTTACGGTCTCGAGGAAATCGTTGGGCCGGACTCCGGTGCAGATAATAAACAGAGAATAGAAGCCGACATCCTCGCCTTGGTTAAAGCCTATCAAGCTCTCAAGAAGAATGAATCTGAAGCGGCCAGGGATGTCAATCACGTCCGAAGGCGGCTGAGCGGACAATGCGCTTCTCCTGAGACCGAAGCTGTTCTGGAAGCCTTTCTCCATCTCATACGGGACGAGCAATTCTTGAGAAAAGTCGATCAATCGGGTGGCCATATCCTTGTCGTGGATCCAACGCAGTCTCAGGGTTCCAGGATGGTGCTTCGTTTGAGTAATGATGGCTACGAGGTAGATGTGGTGGCCGATGCCCATGAGGCTGCAGAAACCGTATCGAAATCCCAGGTAGACCTCGTGGTCTCTGAGTTGAATCTGTCCGGGACCGAGGGCTTGACGTTATGCCGAGCCATAAGGGCAAACGCAGCCACAGCCCACATCCCTTTCTTATTTCTGACAGCGGAAGATGGTAAGAGGCTAGCGGCTGAGTGTTTGGAGGCTGGTGCTGATGACTTTCTGAAGAAGCCGGTCGATTTAGAAATGCTCTCTTTGAAGATTCAACGCCTCCTCGCCACGAGGGCGCCCCAGGAAACAAAGAGAGGCGTGAGTGGATTTCTCACAGAAATGAACTCGACGGACTTCATCCAAAGCCTGGCCGCAGGAGAAAAAGATGTTGAAATTCACCTTGAACACAGGGGCCAAAAGGGAAAGATTTATATGCAACAGGGTCAGATCATTCATGCCGATATGAAAAGCTTGAGCGGGTATGAGGCTTTTTACAAGCTCATGACATGGGAGGAAGGAGCATTTCAGATCCTTCCCTGTTCCAATTTTCCGACCCGCACCATTCATGCCCCCACCATGTCCCTCTTGATAGAGGGGGCGCGTCTTGTTGACGAGGCTAGAGGCGAATGAGCGTAGGAGGAAGTGTTGCTTAAGCTAGATATGATCAAAAGAAGAGGGGAGGTCATTTTTTCCGACGGGACCCGCGAGTCGGGCTGCTTTTTTCTCTCGCCGCGCTCGCCAAATCATGCAGGTCGGGAGTCCGTAGCCGAATTACTCAATGGTGAGAGATCTTACATTCCCTTAGAGTCGAGGGCGGGAGCAGTTCTTTTACTTCAAAAGCGATCCATTGTCATGGTTCTATTGGAGGCAGATGGGATGAGGAAGGACCTCGCCTACCAAAGACCAATTACAGCCAAGGTGTGCTTCCTTTCAGGTGAAAGCATGGAGGGCACAGTGTACCTGGATCTACCCAAGAGCCGCTCTCGTCTGTCCGATTTCTTAAACTACAGCAAGGCGTTCTTTTACTTGGAAGTCGGTGATAAGGATTACGTGGTAAACTCCCAGTTCGTTAAGATGGTCTGCCCGAGCCCGCCCGAGTGACCATCCGCTTAAAAAACTTCATAATCAGGAAAGCCTGCCTCGGCTGACCCAACTTTCTAGCTGGCAGTATCTTCCCCCTGTGCCTCTTCATCGGCATCTGGGTAGTATTTCTTCATGCACTCGGGACAGAGGCTGTGACTGAACTGGGCTTCAGAGTGTTGGGTGACGTATTGTTCCAATTTTTGCCAGGCATCCTGATCGTCGCGAATCTTGTGGCAATGCATGCAGATGGGTAGAATGCCCTGAAGCGTCTTGATATGAGATAGGGCCTCCTGCAGCTCGTGTACTCGCTCGGCCAGGCCGGATTGCAATGCCACCATCCTCTCACCCACCCGGATGCGTGCCAGCAGTTCCTCTCGTTCGAAGGGCTTGATTACATAGTCATTGGCTCCGGCGTCAAGCGCTGACGCAATATCCTCTTTCCGATCCTTCGTGGTTAGAAGGATAATGTAAACCATAGGCGCCCTGGATTCACGGACCTTGCGGCATACTTCCACGCCATCCATGCCGGGCATCATCCAGTCGAGGATGGCCAATCGGGGTGAATCATCGGTCTGAAATGCTTGCCAGGCTTCGCTTCCGTCACAGGCGACAACCACTTCATATCCCCACTTATCCAGTGTAATTTTCAGTATCTGTCGCGAGGTGGAATCATCTTCAGCAATCAATACCTTCATGATTTCGGTTTTCCTGTGTTCTTGTCCATGTTCAGCGGGACCCGGTCAAGACCGCCCTCAGCCTCTCGAACTCCTGTTGCAGGTTTCCGACTAAGGCCGCGGCTCGGTCCATGTTGCCATCCCTTCCGGCCATTTCTGTTTCAAACGCCACGTCCCGCAAAGCTTGCGCCCCAACGTTGGCAGAGGCCCCCTTGATCCTGTGCGCCTGACGTTCAACCACGCTTGCATCCTTGTGACTGAGGCCTTGCTTCAGTTCTTCCAGCTGGCCGGGGATGTCCTTCATAAACACAGCGATAATCTTTTTAGAGACTTCTTCGTCGCCACCTAGCCGGTCCAGCAGCGCTGATCTATTGAAGGCTTCCTTTTCACGGCGTGGTTTTTTGACAGCCGCCGTGGACTCAGCAGCCCGAACCGAACCGGCAACCTGCCGTTCGATGGCCTCAACGAGTTCCTGGGGTTCAACCGGCTTGGAAACGTAGTCGTCCATTCCCCTTTCAAGACACTTTTCCCGGTCTCCCTTCATGGCATGAGCGGTCATAGCCACAATCGGAATGCGTCTCGGTCGAGGTGAATGCCGAAACCCAAAAGCAGACAGCTCCATATCATTCTCTCCTTTCAGCTGCTCCTCTCTTTTCCTGATCTCTCTTGTGGCCTCAAAACCATCCATCTCCGGCATCTGAACATCCATGAGCACAAGATCATAGGGGATCGTCTCAAGGGCCTTGATGGCCTCTTTGCCATTGGCCACGGCATCGGCCCGAAAGCCGAGCTTTTTCAGAATAGCAAGCGCCACCTGCTGGTTGGTGACGTTGTCTTCGGCAAGGAGTATTCGAAGCCTTCTTTTCTGGTCCTCGGCAACGGTGTGTCTTGTCACGATGGAGGCCGAACACCGATCCTTTGCCTGTGTCTGCCTGCCGGTCACTGTTGCAAGACAATCGCAAAGCTGCGAGCGCTTCACCGGCTTGGTGAGATAAGCAGCAAAACCGATCTCTTCTGCCCGTTGGGCGTCGTCGCGTTGGGCCGCAGAGGTCAGCATCACCAGGATGGTCCTTTTCAAGTCGGGGTCGTCCTTTATCTTTAGTCCAAGGGTCTCTCCGTCCATGACCGGCATCTGCATATCGACAATGGCAATATCAAAAGGCTTCCCCTCAGCCACGCCCTGGCGGAGCTTGTCCAGCGCTTCAGCGCCCCTCGAAGCCTCGTCAAAACGGCAATGCCACAATTTCAGTTGTTCTCTCAACACAAGGCGGTTCGCAGCATTGTCATCCACCACCAGAATCTGTTTTTCCCGGATGTCCCCGGGGATAACCACTTCGACTTCACGCCCTTCGGGCTGTTTTTCCAAGACTGCCGTGAACCAAAACGTGGAGCCCTTCCCATCCTCGCTTTCCACGCCAACCTGACCGCCCATCATCTCTGAAAGCTGCTTTGAAATGCTCAGGCCCAGGCCTGTGCCGCCGTACTTTCTGGTGTGGGATGAATCCACTTGTGAGAATGAGTGAAAGAGGCGGTCCGCGCCCTCTGCCGGAACCCCAATGCCGGTATCAATCACACTAAAACGGACCGTGGCGTGGGTGTCGTCTTCTTTTTCCAGGGTGGCACGAATGACGACTTCGCCCTTTTCCGTGAACTTGATGGCATTTCCTGCAAGATTGGTCAGGATCTGGCGCAACCGTCCGGGATCCCCGCGAACGAGCGAAGGCACGTCGTGGTCCACCACACAGGCAAATTCGAGGTCCTTTTGGTGGGCCATTACTGCCAGTGGATCAGTGGCGTCTTCGAGTGTTGTCCTGAGGTCAAAGTCGAGGACCTCAAGATCCAGTCCTCCGGCCTCGATCTTGGAAAAATCAAGGATCTCGTTGATCACTGCCAGAAGGGCATTGGCGCTGTTGCGGACCGTTTCGGCATAATCGCGCTGCTCGGCAGTCAATTCGGTGTCCAACAACAGCCCTGTCATGCCGATCACGCCGTTCATGGGGGTGCGGATCTCATGGCTCATGTTGGCCAGAAACTGGCTTTTGGCGACGTTGGCTGCCTCTGCCGCTTCTTTGGCCTTTTTCAGCTTGTCCTGTGCACGCCTGCGATCAGTGACGTCGGTGAAGAAACCTATGTTGCATTGCCTTCCTTGCATTGAGACCATGGCGGTATTAATGTCCATGTATGTTACAGTGCCGTCTTTTCGTAAACAGGCCATGTTTGAGGCGAGTGCCTTCTCTCCGCGTGCCTGGGCCTCAAATTCAGACATTGTATGTAGCAAAGCTTCTTCCGGATGAATATCAAATACATACATTCCTTGCAGTTCTTCTTCATTATAGCCCAACATTCTGCATATGGCTGGATTGGCCATGATGAATTGTTTCGTTTCAATATCTGCTGCGAGAATTCCCTCGGCGCAACCCTCAAACAGCGCCTTGTATTTCTCCTCAGATTCTTCCAATCTCTTCTGTGCTCGGCCGCGTCCGGCAATCTCTCTGGATACGCTCTCGACCATCTCGTTCGTTACGTCTTTTAAGGATTCCAACAGCTCTACTGTTGAACTGCCAGACACCCGGGCACTGAGATCGCCTTTTGAGACTCTGTGCAATACATCAAAGTGCTCAGCAAGACCGATGGCAAATTCATGGGATAGATCAACGATTTCTGCGAGGTTTTCAGCCGTCAGGTTGACCATGTGTTTGAGTTTCCTGATCAAGTCGAGTTCTGAGGTTTCGGGTGTCCTGGCTGCAGAGTCCCCTGAGGCGATTTTCTTTAGCGCCTCGAAGACCTCGGATAAGCCCAAAGCCAGCTCCATGCCGATGCTTTCTAACTCCCTATCCCGTTCGTCGACCATGCGCCTGAAGTCTGTAAATTGCTCATTCACGACCGACAGGGTCACTTGGATTGAATCGATATCCATATTGGCTTTGAAGGGCTCGCATGCCAGGCACATCTCCATCTTTTCCAGGAACTTCCCCTGGATCTCGTTTCGACAATGGGTCCCTGAGATGAGCCAACATTTCAGCTCCTGGGCCTTGTAAACCGGGCATTCCTTCTCATTACATTCGAGAACTTCCCAGCATTTCACCTTCTTTTTCATCCCTCAAATACTCCATTTTCACAGGAAGGTTCCTTACTCTGGAATTTATAAAATAGTCGTCTGCGGCAAGTTCGTCAATGCTTTCTCCTGCCTTGTAATGCCTCCATGGACGTCGAAGTGGTTAAGACTATGGCGATATGTATCAAGAAGGGGGCAAATTGTGGTTGCGGGCAAAGGGGGCAGCCAGAAGGAGGAGGGGCTGAGGGCTTGTTTTACCTGAACGAATCAAGAAGCCCCGGGGCGCCTACCCTCAGGGAAGGCTGAAATGTAGAACCCATCGAGGCTATTATGGGCTGTTTCAAGGCAAATGGATATCAGAAACAATCGCGCCCTCATGGCATTAAGCCCGGGTTTGGGGCCTTTTAGGGGATTCTATTCTTTCAAAGCTTCCTTGACTACCTTAATCAACTCATTCGGATCGATCGGTTTTTCCATGTAGCCGTTTGGTATGGTGTATTTTGTTAATCCCGTAGTCTCCACAAATTTTTTCTCATCGCGCAACGGCTGTTTATACATGAAGTTCCTGAAATCAACGCCTGTCACCTCAGAGACGCCTGTGACCACAACCACGGGGATATGGCTTAGGTCCCGGTCCTTTCGCAACTCCTGAAACATGGCAATGCCGCTTTTTTTCGGCATCATCAGGTCGAGCAATACCAGGTCCGGCTTCTCCTTGCGCAAAACATCGAGCCCCTCAACCCCGTCTTTGGCGCTCAAGCACGTGTAACCGTTTTCTTCAAGAACCGCCCTGACAAAAGTAATAACATCCGGCTCATCGTCCACGATCAATATCTTCTTGGCCATCTTTCTTCCTCCTTTCGATCGTCACCGAAGCAGCGCTATGGCTGACTTGCCGCCCTTGGACATACATAGCATGGAACGTCCCCGTGTGAAAGACCAACTTAGAGCAAAAATCATTCTCTGGGCGATGTGGTGTTCTTCTTTCCTCGGCCCAGCCCTACTGCCGCGCCTTTCGATGCGAGCGACAAAATAATGCCGACCTTTCATATGGTCTTCTCCCGCAGGGTCGTGCACCATGGGCCCCCTACGCCCCACTTACAAGCCCAAAAGCGCTGCTATTTCAGGATGTCTGGTTATGACCTTGAGAAATTGAGCTGTTCGTCTTTCCAGGCGGTTCTCAAGGATTCTGGTCGCCTTCTGCATGCACAGGTATCCCATGGTATGGTCGCGATCTAGGAGCGCCATGAACTCGTCTCTGGGAAGCACGAAGATTTCGGAAAGTTCGGCAGACACGGCATACGAGGTATGGGACGCCAAAGGAAGCAGGGCAGACCAGCCAAAGGAATACCCCGGTTTTATGGCGCCCACGGAGATGATAAAGGTCGGGGCGAGTTCTGCCTCAAGCAACACCTTGCCTCTTCTCAGCAAATAGAAACGGTCGGCTGCGTCGCCTGTTTCGTAAACCATCTGCCTTTCCGCATAGTACTCCACTTTGACCAAGGGGAGCACCTTTTCAAGCATCTGGTCCGTCAAGTCCTCAAACAGTGCGAGGCCTCTCAAGTCTTCTATGGAAACCATGTGCATCTCCTTCCCGTACCTGATCCTTGCTTTGGATAGCGCTTACGTTACATCAAGAGAAAAACGACTATCAGAAAAACAGTAGCCAGGGCTGCGCTGATTCCCACCGGCAAGGTTCCTGTCCGCACGGCTGCACGGAGATCAGCCTTCTTGCGGGCCAGTTTTTCCCCGGTGGTACCAGTGATGCTCCAGGCAGGCGCCATGGCTAAGAGCGCGGCTTTCGTCGGACCGTCTCTAGAGACACGGCCAAGAGAACCAGCCAAACCACCCACGAAAACCCTTTCCGAGGCCCTGTTTAAACTGTTGAAAACCTTATCCATGATATAGTAAAAAAGCCGGGCCCCCTTGCGGTAAAACCAATCAGCATCGAGATTGACACACCTTTGCTCACCCGGATAAATGCCGGAGAGCAACAGAAGGGAGAAGGCCAAAGCAGAAAAGAAAAGGAGCTGGGTTTGACCCACCACGTGGGGCGCCGTGTACGGCACGTAATCAACAGGATACGGGAGCAGGCTGTATAGAGGGCCTGGAAAGGAGCCGATGAAGATGCACAGGAAGGCCGTGATGCCCATGGCGAGGAGCATGTTCACGGGGGCCTCCCTGGGCCTCATCCCGGAGTCGTGGCCGAAAAATGCAAAAAAGGGGATCTTGATTCCTGCATGGTGGAATACGCCGGCCGAGGCAAAGAGCAGAATGAACCATATGATCCTCATATGGCCTTTTGCAGCCGCATCCATGACCATGGACTTGCTGACAAAACCGCTAAAAAGGGGAAAGGCGGAGATGGATGCCGCCCCCACCATGCAACATATACAAGTAAACGGCATGGTCCTGTACAATCCACCCAGGGCCGTACCGTTGATCTTTCCTGTGCGGTACATGACCGCGCCCATGGACATGAAAAGGAGGGCCTTAAAGAGGACGTCATTAAAAACATGGGCTACGGCGCCATTGATGGCCAGGGCCGTCCCGATGCCGATGCCGCACACCATGAAACCGACTTGGTTGATCAGACTGTAGGCAAGCACTCTCCTGAGGTCATTTTCAATGACCGCGTAGAATATAGGGAATCCCGTCATGATCGCCCCGATCCATATCAAGGCCTCTGTGCCGGGGAAGGCCCTTGCCAGGGCATAGACCGCACACTTTGTGGTAAAGGCGCTCATGAATATGACCCCAGTAATCGTTGCCTCGGGATAGGCGTCCGTGAGCCACGGATGAAGGACGGGCCACGCGCAATTCAGGCCAAAACCGAGAAATATGAGGTAAGAGGCCAATCCGTTCAATCCTATATATCCGAATTCGATGGACCCCGTTTGATTCACGTACAGGACGATCCCCGCCAGGAGGCAGAGGCCTCCGGCGGCATGAACCAGGAGATACCTGAATCCTGCTGCTTGCGCTGCCCTTGTCCTGCGGGCCCAGATCAGGAATATAGAACTGACAGTGAGCATTTCCCAGAAGACAAAGAAAGAAAAGATGTCTCCTGCAAAGACAACCCCCAGGGCGCTGCCCGCGTAAACAAGCCCTGCCACGTGCTGGAGGTCGTCTTTCACGTGAAGGGCATAAAGGAGGGCTATAAAGGATATGAGATGAAAGATGTAACCAAAAAGGAGGCTCAGCCTGTCTATTCTGCCGAAGATGAGCTCCCAATCAAGAAACCTCACGACCCAGTGGGCCCCTTCAGGGATGCTGATCAGGTTGATGAACCCAACAACGGGTATCGCCAGCAGATAGGCGCTCTTCCATTTCCCCTTGATAAAGGGAACCAACAATCCCCCGATGATAAATATGAATGCTGGCGGAACGGTGCTAATCATAGTAATCCTCTCGTCTTTTCATCAGGGGCCTCAGGATATACTTGGCGGCAAGCACGAGGGCCACACAGGCCACGAAGCCATATACGGCATAGAACTCCAGCCACCCTTCCCAAGGAAAATGGGGATGCTTGTGGACAAAAAGGTCAATGATAAGCAAAATAACCAGGGATGAAAAAAAACACCCAAGGAGTCTGTTAACGTTTCTGGGATTATCGAAAAGATATTTTTTTTCGTTCCGGCCTTTTTCTTTCATATGAGTTTTCCCCTATCCAGCATCCGGCCTTGTTTCTTCATTAAAGCGTCTTAAAGAGAATAAAGCCGAGATACAGAACGCCTATGGCAATGGCGATAAAAAAAACGGTTCTATACGGCGGAATGGGCTCGTGACCGAGTTCCATCTTTCCTTCTATCTCGTCGCTTCTTTCCTCAATCATGACTTACGTCCCTGTTATGCTTTGTACCATCATGCTGGCCAACCTGAAAAAAGGTTGGGGGTAAAAAAGCAGTATCACGGAGATCACGGCGGTGATCACCAGGGGCACCACGCAGAATGGCGGGGCCTCTTGCACGGTATTTTCAAACATGGCCTCTTCCGGCCTACAGAAGAATGCCCTGTAAACAATGGGCATGAAGTACGCCGCGTTCAGCAGGGAACTGAAGAGCAAGACAAACAGAACAGGCATCTGGTGGGCCTCGAGGGATCCCAGGACAAGATACCACTTGCTCACGAAGCCGCCGCAAGGAGGCATCCCGATAATGCTCAACGAGGCGATAAAAAAGGCCGCCATGGTCACCGGCATCCTCCTGCCGATCCCGACCATCTCACTGATGTTCTTCTTGCCCGTGGCCACAAAGATGGCGCCAGCACAGAAAAAGAGGGTGATCTTGCCAAAGGCGTGCATGGCAATATGGACCATGCCGCCGGTCATCCCCTTTGGGGACAGCAGGCCCACGCCGAGGACGATATACGACAATTGGGCAATGGTCGAAAAGGCGAGAAGCCGTTTCAAGCCGTCTTGAGAAAGGGCAATGAATGAGCCAACAAGGATCGTCGCGGATGCCACAAAAAGGATGACAGGGCCAAAATCAAGAGAAAACAACAGGTCGGTTCCAAAGACCCCGGTGAGCACGCGGACAACGCTAAAGACACCAACCTTCACAACGGCCACTGCATGCAACAAGGCGCTGACGGGCGTGGGCGCGACCATGGCCGCAGGCAACCAGGAATGAAAGGGCATGATCGCTGCCTTGGCAAACCCGAAAACGAACATGAACAGAAGGAGACCAATCAAGGGCTTGGACGCGGTTCCGGCCAAAAAGCCCTGTCTTCCAAATTCCAGGGTCCCCGCCAGGTTGTATGATATAAGCATGGCTGGCAATGCAAGGCCGATAGACGCACCCACGATGTAAAGGAGATATTTTCGCCCTGAGCTTCGGGCTTCATGGTCCTGATGGTGAGTGACCAGGGGATAGGTCGCCAGAGAGAGCATCTCGTAGAAGAGATAAAGCGTCAGCAGGTTGGCTGAAAAGGCCACGCCAATGGTGGCTGAGAGGGCGAAGGCAAAGTAGCAGAAATAGCGGGTCTGGCTGTGTTCTTTCAGCCCTCGCATATAGCCGATGGAGTACGCAGATGTAATGATCCACAGGGAGGAAGAAACAAGGCCAAAGAGCATGCCCAAGGCATCAACCCTAAACTTGATTGCCGCCCCTGGAAGGAATTCAGCCACCGTATAGACGATCTCGGCGCCTTTCAGGATGGTTGGGAGCATGGAGAGGACAATCAGGAACTTTGCAACGGCCGCCACAAAGGTCCATGCCTCCCGCACATTGGGCGCCCTGCTTGAAACTAGGATAGGTGTGATCAACAAAGAGACAAGGACGGCAAGCAAGGGCTTTATGGATGTAATCGTTTCCATGGTCATGCCTGTGGTTGGTTGTTAGTTGTCAGTAGTTTGTCAATCTGACATTCCTCTCCTTCACTAAACAATGCCTTGTGGTATGGCAAATTCGATAATGTGTTTAACAATATCGCCTGTGTAAAGACCCACCAGGACCAGCCCTGCGGCAACGATAAAAAGGGGCACCAGCATGGTGAGCGGGGCTTCAGCCATGGGTTCGGGGTGATGATCGTGCCCGTGGCCGTGATCTTCGCTAAAAGGCTCGTAGTAGCAAATCTCGATGACCCTGAAAAAGAGAACCACATTCACCAGACTGCTGAACAGCAAGGCCGCCATAAAAGCGTATTGGCCGGCCTGAATCGCCCCGGAGATAAGATACCACTTGCTGAAAAAGCCGCACGTGGGAGGCACCCCAATGAGGGACAAGGCCCCGATTACGAAAGCCCCCATAGTGAAAGGCATCTTGCGGACCAAACCTTTAAGGTCGTCAAAGGCATATCCTTTGAGTTTGTAAACAATATTGCCGACAACCAGGAAGGCGCACAAGGTCATGAGGGCGTCGTTGACGATGTGGAGGATCGCCCCGGTCATTCCCGCCCGGTTGCCAAGCCACGCGCCGCCTACCATATAGCCCACCTCTGCCACAATGATGTAGGTCAACATCTTCTTCAAATTGCGTTCTGCCAGCGCAAGGATGGCGCCCATGACGATGGCAATGACGGCAAGCCAGACAATAGGCTTGCTCACGGCCAAGATGTTGAAGGCAAATTCTGGCGTAAAGACCGTCAATATGAGCCGGATCATCACATAGATCATCACCTTGGTTACCAAAGGGGCTATCAAACTGCTGGCCGCAGAGGGGGCGAAAGTATAAGCATTCGGCAGCCAGGCATGCAGGGGGAAAAAGGCCATCTTGAGCCATACCCCAATGAGACAGATGATGAAGGCAGCCATGACCGCCTTGGACTGGTAGAGGTCGGGCAGGATATGGGCAATATCCACCATGTTCAATGAGCCGGTGGCAATATAGAGATACCCAACGCCCAAGAGATAAAAGCAGGCTCCAATGGTACCCATATATAAGTAATTGAGGGCTGCCAGGGGAGCACGCTCCTCCCCCATGGCCAACAGGCCGTAACCGGTCAGGGCCGCAATCTCCAGCAACACATACAGATTAAAGGCATCTCCGGTGACCACGATACCCAGGAGCCCAGTGACCATAAGGACGTATAATGTATAGAACGGACCTGTCTTGTCTGGGAACTCCTGTTCAATGCTCTTTTTGCTGGCTATTAAATTAAGAAACGCCACCATTGAGACCACTGTCAGAACCAGCCCATTGAGGTGATCCACGTAGTAGGCAATGCCCATTGGCGGATCCCATCCCCCTAATTTGTAAACGATTACCCCTTCATCCAATACCCTTAACAGGAGGCCAATGCATGAATAGGCCGCCACTCCCAGGGCCACAACGGCAATAGGAAAACAGAGTCTTTTGTTGACCCATCCGGCTCCGCTGATGATAAAGGCGGAAAGCAGGGGAACAATCACAAGAAGTGCAGGATATTGTTGGCTCATTTTTCCCTTATCTGGGCTAGGATTTCATCTTCTTCCAAGGTGTTGTACCGGTTATAGATTCTTATAGCCAGGGCCAGGGCGACTCCCAGGGTGGCCACGGACACCACGATGGCGGTGAGCATAAGCACATGGGGCAGTGGATTGATGTAGTCCACGGCATGCACCATATGAGCGCCGGCGCCGTGCCCGTCATGGCCATGCTCTAAGATCGGGATCGTGGCCCCTTTTTTTGCACCCGTGGACACGTAGTACAAGATGATGGCTGTTTGAAAGATGTTCATGCCAACGATCTTCTTGACAAGGTTATTTTTCACGATCATGGCGTACAGACCAATCATCATTAAGGTGATATAGATCCAGTAATTGTACTTGGCGACAACGATTTGAATTAAATCACCCATTGGTTACAGTCCTTCGTCGTATTTACCCTCTGATGAGACGTTGCAATAAATCCAAATCATGGTAGCCATGACGGCAAGCCCCACACCGATCTATACACTGAGAATGCCGTGAGATCGAGCGGTCAGCGGATCAACACGGAGCACCGACGCCAGGGCGCTGTAATCCAAAAAATTGAGCCCCAACAGCAGGCAAAGGGCGCCGGTACCGGCATAGATAAAGACACCCGTGGCACAAAGGAGGGCATCCACCTTTTCGCGCATCCGCTGAACCGCTGTCCTCAGGTCGTGGGAGATAGCCAGCAAGATGACGCTGGCCCCCAGGATCACGCCGCCCTGAAACCCCCCACCCGGGCTGTGGTGTCCATGGGCAATAACGTACAGGGCAAAAAGCTGAATAAAAGGGATCAGGAACCGGCAGATCGTCTTGACGATCAAATCATGGGGCGCCCACAGGGCGTCGATCCTTTCAAAGTCGGCAGACGGCGGCAGCTTTGCGCCCTTTTTGACCCGCACAGTGACGCCGGTGAGGACATGGCGATAAAGCCTTTCTCCAGGTTCTTCGCGCAAAAGAACCCGCAGGAGAATGAAACAGGCGACTCCGGCAGAAAAAATCACCGTGGTCTCGTACATGGTGTCATAACCACGGTAGTCGGCAAGGACTGCGGTGACGATGTTGGGTACGGAAGTTTCCTCCATGGTCCTTTCAATGAAGTGAGGAGAAAGATGCAGGCTGGCCGGAGAGGCCGGGTCTGCCCATACTGGAAAATCAACCGTGGCGTAAATCAACAGGGCGCCTGTTGAAAGCACAATGATGAGTCCTATAATCGTCAATCTTTTGTCCTCCTTGTCGTGCGGAAGACCGCCGCAACGAAAAAGACCGTACTCACACCCGCTCCGACCGAAGCCTCGGTAAAGGACACATCCACCGCCCCCATGATGGACCAGAGCAGACACATCATAAAGCTGTAAGCCCCAAACAGGATGGCGGCCCCCAAGAGGTCCTTGACCGAGATGGCGCCAATACCGGCTATAACCACCAGCGTCAGGATGGCCAAATCCAGCTGCCAGATCATGGGCTATCTCCTCTCCTCTCCTTTGGTCCAGGAGGCCAGGCCGGCCCGGACGCCGGCATCTACAATGGCGTGGGTGGCCGTGGGACTGGCCAGAAACACAAAGACGACGATGAGAATAATCTTGGCGCTGGTCAGCAAGGCGCCCAGAGAAAAATGATGCAGGTTAAACAGGGCCAGGGCGATCATGGCCAGGAGGGAGCCCAGGGTGTCGAGTTTGCCGGCTGGATGGAGGCG
>Ga0180433_10006533_pt1 | contig 15241 bp, 17 predicted proteins | sample SS_ome_8_FD_132980 | JGI IMG/M metagenome (GOLD analysis project Ga0180433, IMG submission 132980) | Hypersaline lake sediment archaeal communities from the Salton Sea, California, USA - SS_1_D_1 metaG | ecosystem: Environmental > Aquatic > Non-marine Saline and Alkaline > Hypersaline >... | reverse complement strand
CACCCAGTGGAGAAGCTGTCATTGAACTCTCGCCGACCTTGCTGGACGATTACGGCTTACCTGCTTTCTGTTTACCTACAACTGGGATGAACGGATGACTTTATGTCAATGGGAAACTCCTGTATCACAATGACCATTACTCAGACCTGGGCGATGTGATGGAATGGTCCTGGATCCTTGGTCGCCGGTTGATCCTGCCGATCCACGGGCCTACCGGGATCGCCCAGATCGTCGATGCCTTCGAAGCAGCCTACGAACTGGAAGCAACCTACCGCACCGCCCACCACGGTGAAGACTTGATGCCGCCGGAATGGGTAGACTCGGAACCGGTTGAGTCTGCCCCACCGGAGGATGACAGTGCCCTGGTGGTATATGAGCAAGATGGCGTGGTGGTCAAGGCGTTTCGCGTCAACCATGCGCCTGTCGAGCCATCGGTGGGCTACCGGATCGAATACCAGGGCAAGGTGGTCGTCCTTTCCGGGGACACGGTGCGGACAAGCTCACTCCTGGCCAACAGCCGGAATGCAGACTTGCTCGTCGCGGAGGCGATGAACAAGGAGATCGTGCAGCTGATGGAAAGAACGAGTAGAGAAACTGGCAACACTGTCAATGCCCAGATTCTGTTCGACATCCAGGACTATCACATGGACGTCAGCGAGGTAGGCGCCCTGGCGCAGGAAGCCAATGTGCAGCGTCTCGCCCTCAATCATCTGGCGCCCAGACCTCGGGGAAGGCGCCAGGCAAATCGGTTCTTCCGAGACCCTGTAAGCGAGCTCTACTCGGGCGAGATACTCGTTGGCAAAGACGGGATGCAGATCGTGATCCCCGTTCCGTAGCAATCCAGACAGGTCCTATGAACACACCTATGCGGGGCATCAGCATCCTCTCGTGGATTGGGTCGACCCAGGCGACAACCCAGGTCAACCTTACGTGCTTGATGTGGTAGCATGGAGGTCTGGGCGTGTCAAAGGCGGGCCAGCATCTGCGGCCCATGATGGCTTTTGGGAGGGAACTGACCGTCTTTGGCAGGTCTGATGTGTTAGGATGATGGCGTACGCCGTCATCAGGAGGACCCATCGGAGGCCCCATGCCCATCCAAACTCGCAACCGTCTGTTCGTCACTGTAGCCATCCTGATTCTTCTGATGTGCTGCGGCGCCGCATTGGCCGGTCTCGCCCTCGCCAAGCTGGGGCCGCCCCTCATGTCGATCGTCTTCGACGATGTGGTCGGGGTGCAACTGGCGCGGGTGATGGACACAACCGTGATCAGGGAGTTGCGCTATGTAGACGGCGATTTCGGAGACGTGCATGTGGCCGGCCCCCACTATGCGCTGACGATCGAAGTGCCCGAGGCGTGGGTCTACCACGTGCGGACGCACATCAACGGCCCGACGCTCTTGTTCGAGGCCCTGACCGGCAAGAACGAGATGCGTGTCAGCCCGGACCTGGCGACGCCGATCGTGACTGTCACAGCGCTGGCCAGCGCAACCTATCAGCGGGAAGCGCAAGATGCGTGGTGGGATGGCGTGGCGGCCCGGACCGATGACACCGTGTTTGTGTGGACGGTGTACGGCCCGGACCACGCACTCAAGGCGGACGTACCTCGTGTGATAACGAGCATCAAGGTGATCGCCCTGGACTAGGCTTGCGCTGTGTCGACCGTGATCATTCTCTGGCCGCTGATTGCCATCTATACCTTGACGGTCGTCTGTCTTTGGCAGTCACGCAGCGCCCCAAGCCCCGCCTCCGGACTCCGGGACCCTCGGCGATCAGACGCGTATCCTCACCGGGCAACCACGTAGGGTTATCCCTGCTCACTCCCCATCTGTCGCCCGCGCCGCCGCCACGCCCAGCACGTCCCCGCGTTCAGGTTCCCCTTCTCTGCGCAGGTTCTTCCTGTCCTGTTCAGTCTGATTGTCGCTCTCAGCGGGCGGCCCTTGATGCTGGCCTGCTGCGAGCCGGCTTGCTGCAAGAAAGGCCGGGAACTGCCTCTTGACAAGATAGTCTAACCAGTGTATAATTAACAGCGGTCAAAACATGGAGGGATAGATGTCACGACCCAAGAGAACCGAACAAGAAATCGAGGCCATGCGGGAACGCATTCTCAAAGCAACCGTTGAGCTGCTTCAGCAACAAGGGCCCGAGGAGGTGAGCACCCGCAATATCGCCGATCGGGTTGGTGTGTCGCACTCGCTTCTCTACAGCTATTTCGAGAATCGCGCGGCGATCACCCAAGCGTTGCGCGAGCGCTTCTTGGAGAAGCAGATGGCATTCTTTGTCGAGTCGCTGCGTCGCGGCGAAACCGGCGATGCCTTGATGCAGGTGCGCGCTTCGCTAGAGTGGTTCGTTTGGCTAGCGCACGAGCGCCCGATGCTGTACCAACTGAGCTGGCGGCGCATGGCGAAAGACCCGGCGTTGCGGGTGGATTCGGATTGTGTGGCCCAGATGCTCGATCACCTTTCGCAGCTGATCCGGCTGTGCATCGAGCGCGGGCAGTGTGTTGAACGTGACCCGGCCCTGGCGGCGGTGATGGTCTTTGGTATGGTGAATGGCACGCTGACTATGTATCACAGTGTCTCGGCGCTCGGCCAAGTGGAGAAAGCCCAGCTGGAAACAGAGGTGATTGAGGCGGCGATGACCTATTTGACATGTTGTGCGGAAGGCAATTGAGAGGCACTCTGACAGCGGAACAGGTCCTCAACAGCTGCCAGACCGAGAGCAAGCAGCAAGCCACTGTCCCGACACGAAGGGCTTCTTCATATGGGGGGGATGATACTCAGGAAAGGAAGGCCTTGCTGGAATAGGTGAGGTCGAGTTACGTAGGAAAGGAACACAACACATGCGGAAGAGTGTCAGTCTAGTCATTTTGATCATGGTCTTGGTGTTGACGGGTTGCTCTGGCGCGCCAGAAGATGCGCCGTGCGTTGAGGGTGTTGAACTGGAGACTATGACTACAGAGGCGGGCGTTGAATATGTTCGCACACCGGACGCCTGTTTCGAAGACATCCCTGATTGGCCCTATGGACCGCAATATGTCCAAATCGATGGACTGCGCCAGGCCTACGTCGATGTTGGCCCCGCCGATGCAGAAGAGACGATTCTGCTATTGCATGGCCAGCCTTCCTGGTCGTATCTCTACCGAAAGATGATCCCGGTTCTAGAGGGTGCCGGGCACCGCGTGATCGCAATGGACCACTTAGGGATGGGCCGCTCTGACAAACCCATCGACCCGGATTACTACACATTTCTGGATCATGTCGACCGGCTGGAAACCTTCATGCAAGAGCTGGAGCTGGATGACGCCAAGCTGACCATCTTTGTCCAGGACTGGGGCAGCTTAGTAGGATTGTACGTGGTTGGCACCCAACCGGACTGGTTTGATCGCGTGGTTGTTGGTAATGGCTTTTTGCCCACCTTTGAAGAAGGCACCGACCCCTTCGAATTGCCGAGTTTTCCTCTTCTAACCCGGCAGCTTTTTCATCGAAACATCACTTCCATACCTGAAAACCAGCCTGATTTCTACGATGATCAAGGCAATCTTCTGGAAGACAGTGGTGATTTCTTCGGCCTCTGGATTGACTACTCCCGCAATGACAAACGTTTCCAGGCATCGCAAATCCTGGAAGCCATGACGTATTATGACCTCTCTGAAGAGGAACTGGCTGCCTATGATGCGCCCTTCCCATCACGCATATCTATGGGTGGACCTCGTGCGTTCCCGGGCATTGTCAACCAACTTCCCGGCGTGACCGATCCGGCCTGGGATGGGCTGGGTGAGTTCAAGAAACCGTTCCTGACCATCTGGGCCAGCAATGATCCCGGGAATCTTGGGCGACCAGAAGTTCAGCAAGCGTTACTCGACCATATTCCTGGGACTGAAGGCTGGGATCATGTGCGCCTGCCAGAAGCCAGCCACTTCTTACAGGATGATCAGGGTGAAGAGATAGCCCGTCGCATGAATGAGTTTATCGTGGCTACGGTCCAAGACTAATACGCAGAAGCAGAGCAGCAGCTACTTGCTCGATTGAAGAAGGGGAGAATAATGAAGCCGGAAAGCACGAAGAAGAGATTTCAGTGGTTGCCGGTCCTGATCATCCTCTGGAACGTGATCGACATCGCGGTCCATGTAGGATTGAATATGGCCGAGCCGTGGCGGATTGCCGGGAACATCGTTGGCATCGTCGCCGCACTGATCGTGTTGTTCGGTGTAGTCAAACCATATGCGTGGCAAATCTTGAGCGGGACGGCCGTCGTGGTAGTCGTCCTCAATGCAATTCACTCCATGCTACATGGCTGGCTCACTCCCTCGTTTATCTTTATCGGGGTCAGCCTGATCTTGCTGTTGTTTTTGGCACAAAACCTGTATCGGGACGCAAATGCGGAAGGGGAAAATCCAGTTTACCTGAACTGGTGGGCTGCGATTGGCGCTACGTTGATTGGAATTGCCCTTGTCGCCCTTGTCGGGCCACAGGCTGAACTCGAAATCGGCCCGCTTACGCAACTTCACAATGGCGAGTTAGTCGCGGCCGATTATTGGGGCGAAGAACCCCTTATCCTTTCAGCGAGTATGGGGTTTGACAACATCGTCGGTCTACCCGTAACCGAACTCACCGAAGAAATCGTACGCGAAGCCGGTGGCAGTTGGTATGGATCGGTAATGTGTCCCAATGGTGAAGATCCGGCCCCGGTGGACTACACCAGCACATCCACATCAGACCAGGTATCACAGTTCTTCAAAGGCGCCTCTGAATACGATGATGGCTTACCGATTGTCTTTAGCTGGCCGGTCGCCACCGAAACCGTGGATGTCAGCGACTTCCAGTTCACGCTGAACACCGGCGAGATCGTTTTCGCCAACAGCGTTGGAATGTGGCCCAATTGGGAACTGAATGAACGCAACACAGTGGTTGTCTTTGGCGACTTTGGCAACCGTGGGCTGAGTAGTGAGGACGACGCCGTTTTCCCCGTCCGGCTTGATATCGTCGAAGATGATACCCCGCTCCTGCTCATTGGACCCGGCGGACAGGAGTTTAATGCCGTGGGGCTCTCATGGGAGACGGATAGCACCCCTTATGATTCAGGGCCAAGACTGGTTGGCGCGAAGCTCAATGCCGTGGGCGATGAGGCACTCGGCGAAGGAGGGCTAAGAATCGCGGGACCGGTGATTGGTTTGATCCGAAATGATGAATTTTCGCTCTATGATGAGGGTGATTACCGCATCCGTGTGCTGACAACGGGTGGCTTTTCACCCGATGGTGTGACAGGGTTACACCCCAATATGTATGAGGATTTCTTCCGTGTCCACGTCAATGGGAAAGACGGCGAAACCGTTCTCCTCGAAGAGGTTGGGGTGGAATATGAAGTCGCAGGAGGCACCTTGCGCGTAGTCGGCTTATCTGACCTTGGGCAACGAGAAAACCCAGACGAAGGCATCTTCTACGATGATTGCTACGCAGAAGACCGCGATAACTACATCGACATTATTCTCGTCGGCGATGAGGAAGCCGCACGCAACGTCACGTTTGTGGAAATCCCCTCACTAGAGGGTGGCTACAGTCCCTTCTACAACCCCGGCGGCCCCGGTCCAGAACCATTCGAAGGGGTTCGCTACACCGCCCCTGGTCCCCGGGATATGGAGCCGGTGATTATCGCACTGGATGACCCGATGCGCGTAGACCGCGCAGCCCCCTAAAGTGGATTGTCTATCTACTGGGACTAAACATCTAAAGCAGGAATAAATTAGGAGAAAATCATGAAAAAACGAGTGACCATCTTCTTCACTGTCGTCGCCGTACTGAGCATTGCATTTCTGATTGCTGGCTGCTCAGGTCAAACGGCAGTTCCCTTCGAACCGACGAGTTTAGTGGACTACCACGACGGTTACTGGGTGGCGACGATGGATGCCCCTGGTTCTCCGTTTCCGGTCACCGCCATTAATGATATGCATGTTGATTCAGAGACAAATCGGATCACAGTTTATGCGCAAACTCGAATGTTGGGAAGAGTGATTACCCCAGCACAAGTCGGCCCGGGTGAATGTACCGAGAGCAATGGCCAGACCGTCTGCTTTCATCCAGATGCCGTGTACTTGAACGGCAGTGGGCAGGAGTTGATGGAAGCGGATGGGAATGGTTCCTGGTGGGTCAAGCATTCGTGGATTCTTGGTGGCGAGGGGTATGACAATTGCGAGGCGAGACCGGCCGAAACGTACGATAATTGCTTTTGGGTTGAAGGCGATCTGATGGAAGACGGCCTGACCATGAAAATTGGCGGTGAGCTTAACGGCGCTGAGAATTTCAACACCCGTATGCCTGTGCTCAAAGAAGATAAGGTCACCTATCTCATCACACGTTTTGGGCCAACGAATATGGATCCCGATGCTGGCGAAATCGATCTCACCCCAACGGTGCATTTCGTATTGGAATCGGAGTGCCGAGAAGAAGCCAGCGCGTTTGACAATGTAACACGAAGCTGTCCAACCCTGACCAATGAATGACCTATCCAGACAGCAGCGTCGCAGTTTGGCTGTTGCCCATTATCAACCCTGCTAACTCGATTTCATTTATACGAAACAAGGAGATTAAAGTGAATAAGAGACGGACAATTACCATTTCGGCCGTTATTATCGCTATCGTTGCTGTGGCCGGTGTCTATTTGTTCCGCACAGCAAATAATACACAAATGGTTCGCAATTCCGTGATCCAGCGGCAGGAGTCGAACGAAGAGATTCGCGCGGAGTATCTCGACCCGGACGTTATCACCGTCGTCCTTCCGGGAACGGCGGGACCAATGAGTCCCACCGAGGCGCAGACTGCCAATGCTATATTCGTGAACGGGCAGTTCCTGCTTTTTGATGCCGGCGACTACGCGCAGAAGCGGATGGAGCAGCTCAGTCTTCCCATGGATGCACTGGATGCGGTGTTCATCACGCACTTCCACAACGACCACATCGCCGACCTCGGCGAAGTTATGCAGCGAAGCTACATGCTCGGTCGGGAAAAAGATCTCGTGATCTACGGACCGACCGGGACCGACGCCATCGTACAGGGATTCAATGCCGTCTATGCCGAGGACTCGGACTACCGCACGCTGCATCACACCGAGGAGTTCATGCCATCGGAGTTCCACTTTGCGACGGCCTCGGAGTTCAGTGCGGACGAGACAGTCGTTGAGGTGTATCGAAACGACGGGGTCGTAGTGACCGCCTTTCGAGTCGCGCACCCGCCGGTCGAGCCGGTGTTTGGCTACACGATCGAGTTTGCGGGCAAGAAGGTCGTGATCTCGAGCGACACCGTGATCACCGAGGAACTGCGCAATCAGTCGAGAGACGCGGATCTGCTCGTGATGGACGTCATGAGCTTCGAGCTGGTCGAGCTGATGGAGAACACGTTCCGTGAAGTTGGTGATGAGCGGAATGCTGTGATTTTCTACGACATTCGCGAGTATCACCCGGATGTCAACGATATCGGAGTCATGGCCGAGGAACAGGGTGTCCAGCGAATGGCGCTGACGCATTTCGCGCCAACGCTGCCGTCCCGACGCCTGATGCGCCACTACTACGTAGATCCGATCAGGGCGAACTACACCGGAGAACTGTACGCAGACGGCGATGGGACGACGGTTCAGATTCCCCTGGGAGGGAACTAGGGATGCCCAGGAGGAGTTTCAACCTGAAGGATAGAACCAGTCGGATAGAAATGACCGGCGTCGCAAGGCGGGCGATGATTCAGCGCGAAGTACAGACGACTGTCACCCTTGACGGCTACACGCGGTACTCGAAGCAGATACCGCACCAGAGCGCCCGGGAGGCGACGCCCAAATGAATCAATGGTTCGTGAACCCCATTCGTGAAATCTACGATGGTGAGATCTTTGCCGGAGAGGATGGGCTGACGATTGTGACTCCGGTGCCGTAATCGATATGGAGAGCAAAATGACAAAAAAACGCTCGCAGGCAGAATTGCGCTGATTGCCGGCGCAGTTGTGCTGCTGATTGCTCTCGGATTGGTCTATGCGACCACGCGGCCAGGGGATGACTCGACGACGTGCAGCGAATTCTTTGCAGGGATGGAAAACCCGCCCGCAGCGGCGCTCGCGTGGTGCAATGCCGGGACGCCGATTTACTCGTCTCAGAAGCGATGAACAAGGGCATGGTGAAAGCCATGGAAGACATATACCGCGAACTTGGGGAAACGGACCAGGCCACCATTCTCTTCGACATCCAGGTTTATCATATGGATGTCAGCGATGTCGGCGCATTGGCGGAAGAGGCGAATGTCCAGCGGCTGGCTCTGAACCACCTGGCGCCAAAACCACAAGGCAGATTGCAGGCGAATAGGCTTTACCGAGATCCTATTAGGGAACTTCACACGGGAGAAGTCTCTGTTGGTGAAGATGGGATGCAGATCGTAATCCCCGTACCCTAGTGCTCTTTCACACACAGAAAAGCTTGGCCTTTCTCTTGCTCCTAGCGCCCGTCCTCGGGGCGGCTGGCCCAAGACAACGCTGGGTAGCACGCGTTCGTCGCCCCGAGGACGGGGCTCAGAGCAACCAGAAGGATTTCCCAATCGTAAATGGCACTAGATTGAGGAACTGGAGATATCATGAAAAGAATAGTTCTCGTCCTCATAGCGCTCGCGCTAATCCTGATCATTGGCATCGCCTTTGTTGCGATGCGCCCAGGCGACCAATCCCAATCCTGTATGGAGTACTACGCCGGTATGGACGATCCTCCCGCCGCCGCCCTGGCCTGGTGCCAGGCTGGGGAGTACTTCTCCTGGGAATCCACCCTGCCGGTAAACGAGGGGTTCGACGCTTTGAATATCTTTCACACCTGCCAGGGTAACCCAGAGGATCCGGCTATCCTGCTGATCCACGGCTACCCGACCATGAGCTTTGACTATGCGCCACTGTTTGACGAGCTCAAAGACGATTTCTATGTCTGTGCGCTGGATACCCCCGGCTATGGCTTCTCCGATAAACCCCTGGGAGGATATGATTACTCCATTGACGATGATGCCCGCCTGGTGGATGAATTTATCCGGGAAATTGCCGGCCTAGATGAATTTGCCCTGCTGACCCATGACAAAGGCGACAGCGTTGGCCTGGCCCTGCTGCAGATTTATCAGGCTTATGATGAGAAACCCTATCGGATCAACCATCACTTCATCACCAATGGCAACATCTATTTGCCCCTGGCGCAGTTAACAAACAGCCAGAAGGCACTTTTAAATCCCCTTAGCGGACCTCTGATCTCTGCGTTTTTGTCCGGGGCACCGCTTGCAGAAGGTCTGGCGAATTTAACCTTTGCCACTACCTTGCTCCAAAGCGAGATCGATGCCTATGCCTCCATTTTTGACTACCAGGATGGGGGCAGGGTCCAACATGAAATCATCGAGTACCTGAATGAGCGCGCTGAGAACGAGGTCGGCTGGTTGGAAACGCTGGAAAGAAGCGAGATCCCCACAACGTTGATCTGGGGTGAATTGGACGCTATCGCGCCCGTCGCGGTGCCCGATTACGTCTGGGCAAGCTATCTCGAGGATCGAGAGGCCCCCGCCGACTATTGGCGCATCCCCTGTGTGGATCACTATCTACAGGTGGATGACCCTAAACTGATCGCCGATATTGTGCGTGTTACCTTGGAGGGTTCTCCGCCGGCAGAGATGGAGGGGCAAGCCTGCCGGGCCGTGCAGATCCAAGCGAACCAGTAGCAAGACAGGCAAAAGAGCAGACCAGAGGAAAGTCATCAAGCAGCGCGGCTAGAAAGCCGCTGACTATCGAAAGGAGGCGCCCCAAAAGCTATCTGTCGTGGAATCGGACAAGACGCAGAGAGATCAGATCGGGGATTCGTACGCAGGAGCTCGTTCCACACAACCAGGCACGATACACAGGCGCGTCATCGAAACAGCCAAGCTGCGGCCTTGACCGGTTCTCTTTGGCAGACTGCACCACACGGATGGCAGTCTGGTAGATCGATCAATGTAGGTGTTCCGGCACGGAACTTGACACGTGCAAAGGAGGAAACAAATGGCAACTCTATTGAAAAGAAGTTGGTGGATACTGCTGGTGCGGGGGCTAGCTGCTGTGCTCTTTGGCGTGCTGGCCCTCGTCTGGCCACGTCTCACCGTGGCAACGTTAGTCCTCTTGTTTGGCGCTTATGCCTTGGTGGACGGTATCTCCGACGTGATCGGCTCGATCATGAACCGCAAGGAGGACGAGTACTGGTGGTTGGTCCTGCTGGGAGGACTGGCTAGCCTTGTGGCAGGGGTGCTCGTCTTTGTCTGGCCGGGACTTACTGCGCTGTTCCTCCTCTATATGATTGCCGCCCGTGCGCTCGTGACCGGAGTCACGGACATCATCACGGCGATCCGGTTGCGGAAGGAGATCGAGGGGGAAGTCCTGCTCATCCTGGGTGGCCTGGCGTCGGTGCTCTTTGGTCTGATCGCGTTCGTTCGCCCCGGCGCTGGCGCGCTGGCCGTCATCTCGCTGATTGCCGGCTATGCCCTCTTCGTCGGGGTGATCCTGATGATCCTGGCCTTCCGGATGCGCGGCTGGGGCAAAAAGCTAGAGAAGCTAGGAGCGAGATAGTTCGGAATTGAAATCGGGGGAGCCGCGAGGCTCCCCCACCAGCATACCATATCGGGGGAGACGTATGGCGTCACAGCCCGCCCCAGTGGCCCTTGAACCGCAGAGGACCGTGAGCCCGCCCAGGCGGGTGATCTCGAGCATTCTGGTCAAGCCGGCCTCCGCCGACTGCAACCTGCACTGCACCTACTGCTTCTACCACGACCGCCCCACTGACCCCTATGGCCAGGTGCGCGGGCGGCACGTGATGGACGACGCCACCCTGCGCGCCCTGATCCGGGAGGGGATGCGCATCATGGCCCCGGCGTCCTCCTTTGGCTGGCAGGGCGGCGAGCCGATGCTGACTGGCATCGATTTCTTCCGCCGCGTGGTCCAGTACCAGCAGCAGTATGGCCACAGCGGCCACTCGGTCTCCAACGGCGTGCAGACCAACGGCACGCTGATCGATGACGAGTGGGCCAGGCTCTTTGCTCAGTATCGTTTCTTGCTGGGCGTCAGCCTGGACGGGCCGCAACAGTGGCACGACCACTACCGGGTCACCGCCGGTGGGCAGGGAACCTATGACCTGGTGCGCAAGGGGATCGAGTGCCTGCGCCGCCACCATGCCGAGTTCAACATCCTCTCCGTGGTCAACCGCGTCACCGGCGAGCACCCACGAGAGATCTGGAGCTATATGCGCGAACAGGGCTTTGGCTTCTTGCAGTTCATCCCCTGCGTGGAGCTCGATCCGGCGACCGGCAAGCTGACCGAGTTCTCTGTGCTGCCCCGGCAGTTCGGCGATTTCATGTGCGAGATCTTTGACCTGTGGTACCATGGCGGCCAGCCCCAGATCTCGGTGCGCCTCTTTGACAACCTGCTGTTGGCCTTCGCCGGGCACGGGCCGCAGGTCTGCCAGTTTCAGCGCGAGTGTGGTGACTACGTGGTCGTCGAGTACAACGGCGACGTCTATCCCTGTGACTTCTACGTCGAGGACCGGCTGCACCTGGGCAACCTGCACGAGCAACCCCTGGACGAGATCGCCAGCAGCCCGCGGGCCGCAGCGTTCAGGGCGCGCAAGCGGCGCGGCGACCCGGCCTGCGATTCGTGCCGGTGGCTGCCCATCTGCAACCACGGCTGCCCCCTGATGCGCGACCACAACCCGCAGCGGGACGCGACGGGACACCGGAGCCACTTTCTCTGTTCCGCCTACCAGCAGATCTTCCACCACGCCGAGGGGCGCCTGCGCGAGCTGGCCGTGCGCGTCCCCCCGCCCCCGCGCCCCACTTAGAGGGGGGTACCCTCTCTTACGTAATCGAAAACAGTGCCACCCCGTCACCCCTCGCTTTCCCCCTGGGCTTCTCTCTGCATCCGCTCACGGAAGCGATATGACTCGCCGATGAATTCCAGGATGTGGGCGTGACGCGTGAGTCGATCCAAGAGAGTTCTCGATCAGGCGGTCGGGTGCAGCGAGGTGTATGGGAGGTTTCCAATCTGATGAATGATCGAGAAAAAAGTATCCTGTAACATGGATGTGATCTCCCCAATCCGGAGGCCTGGGTACGACAGCAGGGCTATAGCTATAAAGCACAGGCACCTGTTGCCCGTTCAATCGGCTATAGGGCCACTTGTGGAGCGGAATCGGCGGCAGTCCCAACCGCTTTCGCCGCCAACGGTTGACGAATCGCCCCGCGAGTTGCTGCGCAAACTGCTCAACAACTATGTGTGTCAATTGATTGTAAACGCCACCCAAAGGGAGGGAAGGAAACGCCAAGCTGGGCCAGCCCACCCAACGCCACGAGTGGTTGCACATCGCCACGGGAACCGAGCGCTAAAATCGTAAGACGCATCGTCGTTTCCTGGTATATTCCACTTCAACCTCTCATATACTGGACAGCGAAGGGCCACCTAACGGGTGGAGCTAAGCTGAGCGGCGGCTTTGCCCAGAACTTTCCGTTGACCGCCGCCGCCTTCCCCCAGCCACCCGATGCAACCGCGGCGATAGCCGCGTCAGCTTAAGCGACAGGTTAGGCGTGCCAGCTAATCTATCTCCCGCGGCTCCAACACCAGCATCACGCCCGCCAACACCTCCCGCATCCGCCGTCGCGAAAGCTTCCCAATTCTCTCAACCAGATCCCTCTTGTCGACCGTGTAGATTTGCGACACGTTCGCGACGCTCTGCTTCGGCAGATTCCCTTCACCCTCCTCCAGCAGCACGTTCCCCGGCGCTTCTGCTCGCCGTAGATTCGAAGTCAGCACACATACGACCACGGTGTTGATCCGACTTCGGTTGAACAGGTTGTTCTGTATCACCACGTGCGGATGACGATAACCCGGCACCGACCTCGATGGCTCTCCCAAATCCACCCAGTAGATATCTCCCTGGTCGATTACCATTGCCCTTCCACCATCTTCCGGTGGTGCTCACGTATCCTGGCCTGGTATATCTCTTCCTCGCGATCCTGTATCTCTTCGTATACCTCATTCAGCTCTTCCAGCAGCTTACGGTTTTCGTGCCGTTGAAGGAACTCCTCCACAGCCAAAACGAATATATGGCTCCGAGGGATGTCCAACTCCTGAGCCAATGCATCAACCCGGTCGAATAGAGATTCTCGCAACGAGATAGCCGTTTTCACGATCGTCATTGGTTATACCTCCCTTATACTAGGTTCTCACCAATAGTATAACCATCGGGGACAATGCTGTCAAGTGCCGCCAACCGTCGAAATCGCAACTCCGGAGAACTACTTCCGAGCTAAAAAAGCCCGATCTGAAGGCAACCTGCACCCAAAATCCAGCAATCTAGACCTACCTTGACCGCGATCTGGCACGCCTAATGGCGCGAGTTCACCTGCCGACCGGCTTAGCAAAGCCTAGCCTTTGTTGAGAGCACCACGTATAGGGATGAGTCGTTGAATGACAGACAGGGTAGGTCGGTCAGGTGCAATGAGCAGTTCGTCGGCTTCGCGGGTGCGTGTCGGGCGAAACTTGTCCCGCATCGGTCGCGCATGTGAACAAGATGTTGGCGGAAGGGCAGTAAGCAAGCCGATGACGCTCATGGTGAACTCGCGCCATTCGTCGGCGAGCCTCCCCTGACGTAGGAGGGGGAGAGCGAAGCCGACGAACTAGTAAATAGGTTGCCTACTCTCCACCTAAGACACTTATGGATGTCTTAGGTAAAATCATCCCGACCTAATCTCTTGATGGGCATCTTGGTTTGAGATCGATCGAAACAAGCTTCTTTTACATCCCCTTAACTGGAAAGTAAACCAACTAAGGGGTTGCGCTTCCCCCAAGAATCAGGCAAAATATATGTAACCGGCCCTGGGATGAATGATCAATTACAGTATACGATAATTTGCAGGGGTCTGCAAGAATTAGGGGGATCCATCTCCTATGAAACTGTTAGATCGTGTGCGTGAGGCGCTGCGCGTACGGCAGTACTCCCTTCACACGGAGGAGGCCTACGTCCGCTGGATCAAACGCTTCATTCTCTTCCACGATAGGCGTCATCCCCAGACGATGGATGTCCCCGAAATCGAAGCATTTCTTACCCACCTGGCCGTGGATCAAAACATGGCGGCTTCCACCCAGACACAGGCCCTTGGCGCGCTCCTGTTCCTCTACCGTGAGGTGCTCCAGACGGAGCTCTCTGGCCCCATCGACCGCGTCCGGGCGAAACAACCGGGGCAGCGGGTGCCCACCGTCCTCACCCGGGACCAGGTTCGGCGCCTGCTCGACGCGCTGCCCGGCTCCGCCCCCACCCAACTCGTCGTCCGGTTGCTTTATGGCGCCGGCCTCCGGCTCATTGAGGCGTTGCGCCTGCGCGTCGGCGATCTCGATATCGACCACCGCCAGATCACCGTGCGCGCCCGTAAAGGCGCGGTCGATCACGTCACGATGCTCCCCGCCAGCCTCGTCCAACCCCTTCGGCAGCAGCTCCGCCACGTCAAGGCCGTCCATATGGGCTATACAAGGCCCTCAAACGCGCCACACACCGCGCCGGTATTGAGAAGCACGTCACGCCTCACGTCTTTAGACACTCCTTCGCCACGCACCTACTTGAAGATGGCTACGACATCCGCACCGTCCAGGAACTCCTGGGCCACAAAAACGTCAAGACCACCATGATTTACACCCATGTGCTCAACCGGGGCGGCCTGGCCGTCCGCAGCCCGCTCGACCGGGCGACCGGTTGGATAGCGCAGAGAAGCGCGGCGCATCCGATATCGCAAATAGATTCCCGAACTGTTGACCGTGATTGAACGGTGGGACGCACTCGTCTCAGACGGCGAGGTTTGTAGTCGGTGCGCAGCCAGGCCAGGTAGGCCCGCAAGTCCTGCGACGTCACCTGGCTGACCTCGGTTTCCTCTCCAGCGTAGTTCAGCCAACGTGTGATGTGGTCTTTGTAGTTCCGGAGCGTGTTGGGGCTGAGTCCCTCCGCGGCCTTGTACTGGAGGAAGCCGACCAGCGCCTTCGAAAGCTGCATTGTGCACTGACGATCTTCCACCTGTAGCGAGATTGGGTACTCGAAATCTCCTAGCATATCGTGGAAGATGGTAACTGCTCAGCTATAACGAAATTCTGATGATACTCCAATGCAAAACTAATAAACGCCAGGTAGAATGTGCACTATGACGATGGATCGATTGCCCACTCACGAAGATATCCACGCCGCTT
>Ga0180433_10006532_pt1 | contig 15241 bp, 16 predicted proteins | sample SS_ome_8_FD_132980 | JGI IMG/M metagenome (GOLD analysis project Ga0180433, IMG submission 132980) | Hypersaline lake sediment archaeal communities from the Salton Sea, California, USA - SS_1_D_1 metaG | ecosystem: Environmental > Aquatic > Non-marine Saline and Alkaline > Hypersaline >... | reverse complement strand
TGAACATCATCAGGACTGTTTTTTATGGCATTCTCAAGATCCTTGACCAAACTTTGATACAAAACAATCTGTTTTTTACTTAAGCTTATGTAAGATTTCATTTCTATTTTTTCAGGGAGGTCCGTAATAATTGACTTATCTGTTTTCAACCTCCTTAATACATAAGGGCTGACAATTTTTCTTAACTTAGCATACTTTCGGTTACTTTCTTTTGAAGATTTCATAAACTCACTGAACTCACCAACCGTCCCAAGAAGACCCGGATTTAAAAAATCAAACAAAGACCACAGGTCAGAAACCCTATTTTCGATTGGCGTACCGGTCATAATTAATCTATTTTGAGATTTTAATTTTTTCACAGCAATAGTTTGCTTAGTGGAAGGATTTTTTATAGCCTGAGCTTCATCAAGAATTATGTAATTCCATTCAAACTCTTTAACCCATTCAAATTTTTGAAAGGAGGCATATGTTGAAATAACTAAATCTACTAAATTTGATTTTCGCGTTTTATCTGATAGCCTTTTGCCAAATTCTTTTATTTTTTTGGGAGAGTTTATACCTGCATGGACCACAAAAATTTTTATATGCGGCGCAAACTTTACTATCTCGCTCATCCAGTTTGATAACAATGACGTTGGAATAATCAAAAGACTCGCTTTATTCCTGGTTTCTTTTTTACCCGTTTTTTTTATTGTATCTAAAAAAGCTAGAACTTGTACTGTTTTACCTAAGCCCATATCATCTGCAAGACAACCACCCAAATTAAGACTACGTAAAAAACAAAGCCAGCTTAATCCTTTTTTCTGATATGGCCTTAACTTTGCCTTAAAACGAATACTTGTCTTTATTTTAGAATCAATTGATGGACTCTTTAATTTTTGTATTACAGACTTTAACCACTTTCCATTTGATACTTCTATAAGACTACATAGATCTTTATCATCACCTACTAATGATTCATTGTGAAATTCCATGCTTACAGCATCTTTTAAGCTTATTGTATTTGTTTCTATTAGCTCCTTCGTTCTTTCATAAGTAGACAATAATTGATTTAACTTCTCGCGATCAACTTCTACCCAATTATTTTTTATGAGAACAAGACCTTGTGATTCTTGTAAAATTTTATCAATCTCTTTTTTAGAAATATTTTCACCATTGAGACACAAATGTATATCAAAATCTAACAAAGAATCTGTACCAAAAAGAGAAGACTTTTGTTCTCCTACATTAACGTTTATCGAAAAACTAGACTTTTTTGCTTTCCACCAATTGGGAATTCTACATATTACTCCAGATTGCTCATACAAAGGTACCTCTTTAAGAAATTCAAGCGCTTCCCTTGATGAGAACTTAATTGCTTGAAATATTTTGCCAGTTTCAATAAAATTCGAAATCGAAGAACTCTTTTTCGCGGCCAAACTAACAGTTGACAACAACTCTAAAAGCTTTTTTTGATTGTTTTCGTATTTTTCCAAAGCATGCCTTAACGGTATATGCCTTGAACTTTTTTTGTTTTTTTCTTCAGGCGTATATGTCGCTAGAAATGCAAATGGATAGTGTTTGTCCTTTTTGTTTTCTGCTAAGTGAAAATAAACCTGTCCAGCAACATGTAGATCTGAACTATAAAATTGTAAAAACGATTCAACAGACTCTTTATGTTTTTTTATTTCTTTTTTAAATGTCTTTTGTAAGCATAAAAATACATCACTCAGAACCTTTTTATTTATATACTCAGCACCAACCATTGGAGGAAGATTCTCCAATGTGTCTTCAATTTCATCTTCTTCTAAAGTAATACGTATATCTCCACGGATTTTTTCTAAATCCGGCGTTAAGGTTAATTTGCTCGTAAATATTTTTGCAAATTTCATCCAAAAATTTACAGAAGGGGATAAGTACATTTTTTTGCCACCCAATCCCAAAAGCAATAAAGCTTTGCCTGTGTTAGCCATAAAAGATTTGTACACCTCATTCTGATACAAAATGTTTTCTCGAGGTATAAAATCTTTTGTTTTTACCCACTCTACTTGCAATTTTCCACTTGGCAAGACAATGATACTTAATTCATTAAATTCTTTTTCCATTTTTTACAATACCTTATTTACTGGTAATTCTATATGTTTGCACGCATAAACAATCAAAGATTTTTATAATCCATCAAAAACCAACAACTTCAAACATCGACAAATTGCCAACAGTCAAAATCTAAAAATCAGCAACGATACCTACCTCTTCTGTATCTTTTCTTAATTTTGAATACTATTAATTTCAACCCATGACAAAACGTCACGACTTCACATCTCTCAACACAAGTCCTTATTTAAGCTTTCCTCAAAAAAACATAAAGATATTAATTTGAAAGACTCAAAGGTATCATCTCTCCATTTATTTCTGCAACGAACTTTTTACAGCCAAGCCCTCTCAATATTTTGAAGAAACTTGTCAGGGTAAAATCTTTTTTAACACCAGAGCGCATTGCTTGCACAACTGTTGGAGACACATCCGCCATTTTTGCAAGCTTTCTTACTGACAAACCATCTTTTTCCATTAGTGCGATAAGAAGCTCTGACAATAAAAGCTCTCTATATTCTTCAAAAAATTTTTCTTTTTCTTTTTTGCTTAGCGATTCAATAAATTTTTCGCTTGTTGATTTTATTTTCTTATTCATAATAAGTTCCTTCGCCATATCTTTTTTTACATTGAGTGCTTTTTCTTTTTCTCATTTTGGCAAACATTATACCCTTTTTCTTATTATCTCTCACACCGTACCACGATCATGACACAAAGTCAAGGGGCAACTTATACCTAAAGCAATAACAAAGGATTGCTTAAATTGAAAGAAATTTGTACATTAGACCAAGTGGCTGGCGGTTATCAAGGCAAAAAGTGCTGTAGTAGCTAAAAATTTTTAATAATTTTTAAAAAAGAGAAAAGAAAGTGGCAAAAAAAGCTGTTATCCCAAAAGAGATACAAGAAGAAATAATGGCACGAGTTAAAGTGTTTAATGAAACAAAGCTTACTAGAAAAAAATCAAGAAAGTATTATGTTCAAATAAAAGGGAAATTCATTTATCTCTTTTTCGATACAAATATGGGAGTTCTTGATCCTGTATGTCGACTGACGTATCGAGGAGATTTAAATAATATGGATTTTGCGATTTATAAGTATAGCTCGGAAAAATATGACCCTAATGAGTTCTGTTTTCCAGGCTCAAGTAGTGTTAATGGAAAATTAGAAGGGGCAATGAGGGCAGGTATGAAGACGTATTAGTAAAAAATGTAGTACAGCCTATGCCGTACTATTTTGTATCTTGTTTAGTAAAAACGAAAGTCAAAAAACATATATTGAGAGGAAATATGCCAAATATTATAACATTTAGAGTTGATTTAAGAGGGACAAAACCTCCTATTTGGAGGAAAATAGAAGTTGATGACTCGATGACCTTTGAAGAGTTACATCTTGTTATTCAAGATGCTATGGGTTGGTTTAATGCTCATTTATATGGTTTCTATTTTGGAAGACATATGTCAATTGAATGCAATTTAGAAGGTGTGAGAAATTGTGGTTCCAATTTTGATCAATCTTATCTTGCCTCTAAAGTTAAGTTGTCAAATTTTATCAAGAAGATTGGTTATAAGTTTGTTTATGTGTATGATTTTGGCGATGATTGGGATATGCTGCTTACGGTTAAAGCTATAGTTCCTAAGAAGAGGGGGCAAAGGAGAGCCTTTTTTGTATCTGGGAAAAAGAACGCTCCTCCTGAGGATTGTGGCGGCGTCTGGGGATATTACAATTTGTTAGAAATTTTAAAGAATAAAGAGCATTCCGATTATGAGATGTGGGCTGAATGGATTGGAGGTGATTTTGATCCGGAATATTTCAACCATGAAGAGATAAATAAACGTCTGGAGAAATTTGATAAAAGCAAAAAGAGCAAAAATGGAGGAAGGCAGAGAATGTGGATTCTTAATCCCAAAAAGTCAAAGCGTAAAGTGAAATAGTTGGAGCTAGAAAAATAACACAAAAATTGTTAACTTTGCTCTAAAAAAATAGCTAAACCTGAAACTGGCCAATAAAGATTTGTAAAGAACCAGATTTCCTTTATTGTAAAGATTTCAGCCTTGAATGCCATTTTTTTGCCAAAGGCAAAAAAATGGCGTCACCTCGTAAACTCATTCCGGAAAGACTATGTAGAATTTGACCTAACCTTAAGAGAACTGCAAGCTGCTTTTTCTCACTTAGGAATTGAACCAATATTTATTTAAACACAAAAATCTCTTTAATAAATTTTTGTGTTTGATATTCTGACATAAAGTAAGATAAATCTAAATCTTTCAAGCAAAAGGAACACCCTCAATGAAAAATAAATTTTTTGCCACAGCCACATTAACCATTTTTATTTTTTGTACCAATATCAAATCTGAAATTATAAACCGAAACTATTCCCTGATCAGAAGATATGCCAAATCAAACATTGCTTTTATTAATTACGTTGATCTAAATAAACTTGAAGAAGTCACTAAACTAATAAAAAACGGTACAGATATAAATGCTATAGATAAAAATGGTGAAACGGCTCTTTTGAAAGCTATTGCAAATAAAAACTTTGAAATTACCAGGTTACTACTTAAAAATGATGCCGACCCAAACAAATATGGAACTGCACCTTTTTATGACATTGGACACACACCACTCGCAGTAGCTGTTGGAAGTAATAATGTTGAAATTACTAAAATATTACTTGATACCGGCGCTCAACCAGACAAATGTTTTTTCTCTCCATTTTTCATTTGTAGTAGGATAACACCCCAAATTTTTTATGAAACACTTTCTCATAGGACAAACTATTATTTGAAAGATCAAGAATACTATGAAAAATTATTTTGTGATATAAGTACTGCTGCATGTAAAACTAAAGAAATATTGCATTTGCTTATTGATCATGGTAACGATTTTGATGCCTTTGAGGGACTAATATTAGAAGAAGAATTTGAATCTACAATTGGAAAATATCAAAATGCATCGGAGGTAACTCCTCTCATGCTTTTTATAAAAGGCAAAAACCGTGTTCTTTCTTACCTATTCTCCATGATAGAACACCTAGAAAAAAGTAAGAAAGTTGCTGACCTACAAAAGATAATAAACTTTACAAACCAAATAAAACTAACGTTAAACCAAGAAATTGATATTGTTTCCAAAAGCTGCTCTCATATAGATACTAAAAATAGATTCGGTCAATCTGCACTAACTATTGCCTTTGAACATATGGATACCGAAACTATAAAAACTTTAATCTGCAATGGTGCTAACATCGAAACAAAACTTAGTATAGACAAAAAAACACTTTTAATGTCTTTAGCTAAAAAAGAATACTTAGAAGAACAAGAACTCGAATTAGCAAAATTTTTAATTAAACGCAGAGCACACATAGAAATTGATTATGATGAAAATATTTTTGAACCCACTTATAAAAACATCAAAAATGAGAAAATAAGAAAGTTTCTTATTCAACATAAAAACGAACAACAAATAAAAGAAAAAAAGCTAACCATATATGAGATAAATACAACTATTAATAAAGAAAATCTAAATAAGTTTATTATTAAGTACTCCACTAATCATTATAGCGAAAACGATTCCTCTAAGTGTGATAACTTCGAAGAATATCTCTGCAAATACGACATGCCCGGCGAATGTGGTTTGTGTGAAGGATGTAAAAAAAATTACTTAGCAAAAGATGCTAGATTTCCTGAACCAAAAATGGGGATATAAGCAACGTTATCAAAAGAAAGAAATTAAAGAGTTGGGTTCATTTACTAATAAAATAACATAGGGCACCAGTTAAAAATACAACACCAGTACCCAATAGTAGCGCTTTATATGCATTATTATTACCTCTTTTACAGTTCCCATTGTTTTCTTGAGAAAGCTTTAACTTACCCTTAGTTACCCCTTTTTGTTTCTTATTTTTCAAAACTGATTGAATATAAGTATGTATTACAGGGTTATCAGAAAATTCATCAACTGATTTTTTATCAATTGTAATACCATTTTCGATAAGACATTTTACCATCTCCAGATTATTATTGTAACAAGCCCTATACAAAGGACTTTCCGCACCCTCAAAACTCCATAATACCTCCTCACCAAAAGTTCCATTAGTTACTTCTATGGCACCATTGTCAACAAGATATTTTACCATCTCTAAATTATTATTATAACAAGCCCAATATAATGGACTTTTTCCGCTAAAAGACAATATCATTTTAGAGTTTTTTTCGATTTCTTTCTTACTAACTGGGGCGCCATTTTCAACGAGACATTTCACCATTGCTAAATCGTTTTCACAACAAGCCAACGATAAGGGAGTAAAATCGTTGCAAATACCAATATCAGCATGTTGGTTAATTGATTTTTCATCAACTAAAGCACCTTTTTTAATCAGATACTTTGCCATCTCTAAATTATTATTCTCAAAGGCTTTATATAAGCAACTCTCTCCTTCAAAATTTCTTCTATTAGTAGAATCTAATGCCCCGTTTTTAAGCAAATATCTCACAAGTCCAAAATTATTAGAAGAACAAGCTGAAAAAAGCGGGGTATCTCCACTCTTATTAACCTGATTAATGGATTTTGCAGACCCATTTTCTATCAAACATTTGACCATTTCTAGGTTACCCGCATAACATGCTGAAAGTAGCGGTGTGCCATTATTAAAAGTAATTTGATTAACCACTTTTTGAGCCCCATTTTCAATCAAGTATTTTACTAGGTATAGATTATTATTCTCACAGGCCCAAAAAAGAGGGGTACATCCACAACAACTAACTTTATTGATAGACTCTGTACCTTCATGTTCAATGAGGTATTGAACTAAATAAAAATCATTATTAAAACAGGCGCGATGTAAAGGAGTTACACCTGCATCATCAATAGCACCATTTTCAAGTAAATATTTTATTATATCTTGATAGTTAAACAGATAAGCTATATAAAGCGAAGTTACACCTTCATCATCAGCTTTATTGATATTTACCTTGGCGCCATTTTCAAGTAAATAAATAACCATTTTTAGATTATTTTTTTCACATGCCCAGAACAACGGAGTCTTTCCACTGCCACTAGGCCTATTAATACTTTCTTGAGCACCATTTTCAACTAAATATTCAACCATTTCTAGATTACCCATGTTGCAAGCCCAGTAAAGCGGAGTATCTCCGTCATTATTCGCTTTATTAATACTTTTTGTAGCACCATTTTCCACTAAATACTTAACTGCATCTAAATTATTATTTAAACAAGCTCGAATAAGCGGCGTTTTTCCATTATTATCAGCCTGACTTACATCTGCACCATTTTCAACTAAAAGCCGTACAATTTCCAAATTACGTCTCTCCAAAACCTCAAGAAGCGGAGTTGTTCCATAATTATCAGCTTTATTAACATGTGCACCATTTTCAACTAAAAGTCTTATTATCTCTATCCTATTGGAAGAACTTATATCTGACCTACGGAAGGAACAAACAGCAGAAAGAATTGTATACAAATCATGAATAACAATGTTAGGATCAGCTCCATTTAAAAGTAAATACTCAAAAATTTCTAAATTTTCCTTATCATAAGCACAATAAAGTGGTGTATCACTAGGAGTTTTCGCTTTATTTACATGTGCTCCATTTCCCACTAAGTCTTTTACTCCTTCAAAATCACCACGACAACAAGCCCAATACAATTCTGTATGTCCACAAGAATCTAATTTGTTAATATCAGAAGTATTCCAATAAGAATGCAAACTTCCATAAAAAATCACTAGTACAACAAATGATAAAAGAGTTCTTTTTTTATTCATTAAAGCCCTTCACTTATTACTTAATTCAAAATAAATTTAAAAAACATAATCAAGTAATCATTCTATCACAGTGATTAGTTTTGCAAAGCATCGGAATAAAATAGCCAGGCTACCGGACATTAATAAAACAATTGTTCCTAAAACACATAATATAGCAACCTAATGACGAGAAAAAAGACGCAAAACCCTTTACTTTCAGCATTTTTCTTGGCATCATAGCTATATGCATCCACGGATTGTGAAAAACAAGGTACTGAGAAACTGTGAGATCTGCGGGAAACATTATAGGTTCACATATATTACAAGAAATAGTTAATATGCAGATAAAAACTTTATCATTTATTTTATTTATCACATTGGCAACAAATATAAGTACTCCATGTTCAGCATTTTTGTGGAAAAGTTTAGCTTCTCAGCAACAAAAAAAAATAGATGAAGCAAACAAAAATGCTATAAAGGCACTTTGTGCTCTTTTTACAGCATTGTTACTACCAATAGCCCTTGAAAATTATTTTGAATATCAAGATGATAAAGCTATTAGCAAGATAAAATTAAGTGACAGTGAATATCAAAATGCCATGTCATGGAAAGATAAAGCAAAAATCAGTAAATCTATTGAAAGAGAGTATTATACTACTCAATTTCTCAAGAAAAAATGGCGTCCCATACGAGACTATTTTAGAACTTTTTCTTTCGTAGATGAAAACTTTTAAGCTCCATTTCTTGAATGAGGGAAAGCTTGACCGCTAGATTCCATAAATATTAGAAGGAAGCAGTCAAATAGCCCTCATATTTTTTATACTAACAGCTTATAAAAAATCTGCAATTATTAATTCCGTATCAAAAGGTGTTATGCCTTCTTTTTCACTAAAAATAATATCTGCTTGCTTTTTGTGCTCTATTTTTTCACCTCTTGCCTCAATATGTAACTGAAAAAGCTCATAAAGATTAGGTTTTACCAATGACTTCATTGCTTTACTCATAAGAGTTAGTGTAGACATGTTGTTATGCACATTATTACAGCAGGAAAGATTCTTTTTTAATGCTATATCTGTCCAAATAGCTTTTCTTTTTTGCAAATCAATAATCAATGGGATACAGATTTTTGTATCTGCTGTAATATCAATTTTATTTTCGATGGTTTTTGGCTCATATATTTCTCCACTATTTGGATACTGCCTAAGCATAAATCCAAAGAAACATTCTGGCAAATCGCAAAAGGGCTATCCTGTAAAAGAATTTACAGAAATGAGAACATATTTTATACCTAATTTTAAAAACTTTTCAATATCAATATCAATAAATTCTGAAGCTCCATTTGGCGCAGATGTAATATCTCCACTATGATACCCACCTAATTCCCTTAGGTTATAATAAGCTATTGAACATTTATGCATATGATTCTCATTGAGAGCAACCGCACTTAAATCCAAATCTGTCCTGCTTTGTCCATCTTTCCACCAGATAAAACATCTAACAGTATTACCCTCTGGCAAATCTAACTTACTTCCTCTTGCGATAGTCTTGAAGGTCTTAGAAGCAAAGGAACAGTATATTTTTTAAGATTTGTATCAAGGTATACCTTCCCTAGCGGTCTCAGTTTTTTATACTTCTCAATAAGCTTTTCTTTGCATATAGCAACAACTTTTTGTCGCACACCCTCATCAATCTTGGGTAAATTATTTGCTATCGCCTGTACCTTGCTAACATTTCCCTTTGGGAAAAAAATACGCAGTTCTTGCCTTTGATTTCGGTATTTAAAGTGCGTTAAAACCTGTAATAAGACTGGCGATGAAATCTTACTAGCAATATCTGAAAAACTAGATATAACCGTATCTGCATTCAAGGATAAACGCAATATATGATCTAATCTTCTAGCAAACTCTCCTGGCCTATTTTTTAGCAACTCCACAAGAGAATCGATATCTTTTTTACGCAGCAACCCCTCAACTTGCCTATTAAAAGTAGCAAATGGTTTATTGTTTCTAATTATATCAAAAGCCTCATAACATTTAGGATATTTTTCTTTATATTCAAAAGGATGAAGTCGCTCTCCCACCCTTTTCCATTGCTCTTTATAGCGAAGCATATCTTCAGTTATAGAGTTACAACTCTCTAAAAGACTCAAAATTAACCGTCTATCCCTTCTTTTTATGCTTTTAAATTTTGTATTTTTTGCAAGGCTCACATCTCCTTCAAATAGCACAGTCACATATCTAAGAATATCTGTTGCTGTCTTTAGATATTTTTTTAAAAAAGAATCTGCGATTTTTGCGTATTTTGCAAGCAACTTACCCAAAAACGTAATATTTTCTTTCAAGGGAATATCCTCTGGAAGCAAATGCTCTATATCATCCTTATAATATTTGACAAACCATTCTATATCATTTTTGTCGGCATCAGAAATGGAAGTTTTTGAAGCAATAAGTCTTGTAAAAATTACATTGAAATCGTCAATACTCCCAAGCTTAACAACTTTCAATTTAATAGCATCTTGCAGACTATCCCTTTTATCTTTTTTATATGCAGGTAATATCCTGACCCCAAACAAATCCCCGAAATAATGCAACATAGCATTTGTATATAATTCTGCCTCTGATGCTTGCATAATTTGTTTCGGAAAGTTAGGATACATCGGTTCATACACCACATGTGCGCCCAAAAACATTCTTAAATTGCAAACAATTTTATGGTGAAAATTTTCGATGTCCTCCATGGAGTATGTCTTTAAAATATCAACTATCTCTTTAGAAAAAGTAAACCCCAAACTTTCAATGTTTTTCAACAACGTTGCAATATAAACATTATCTAACTCAGCATTATCTTTTTTGGTAAGAATAATTCTTTTTCTGCGACGAATATACATTTCATTATTCATGATGACACCTTTTGTTTTGAAATAATTCTCTATCGAGACTTGCTATTTTATCCTTCTTTATCATAAAAAATATGTCTCAGCTGTTTTTACCAAAAACTATTGATAACTAATAACAGTTCTACGATAGCACGTTGGATCTTCTGGATAATCTTTTATGATTTCTTCATACTCTTTCTCTAATTCTTTAGTAAAATCTAAAATATCGTGTTTTTCAGAATCCATTGTTACACCAATAAGAAAATAGCCTGGCCAGCTATCATATTCTTTAGGCAAAAAATAACGAGAATGAACACCAACTGAAAACTTCCCCTCGCCTGTTCTTTGTATCTTAAACTGAAACTCTCCCTGATCTATGGGAGTAAAAAAGAAGCTAGTTTTTTTTCACTTAAAACTTCTTTTATTTCTTGACAAAACCTAGGTATTTCCGGCTCATAGCATGCTTCAAAATATAAGCATTCACCGGATAAATGTATTGATGGCAACCTTCGCACATCATTCCCAGGAAACCTAAACAATAACTTTTTCCCTTTCTTATTTGGCCCAATGCTTATTTCATAGTTTATCCAGTGATCGTCTCTGATATTGTAATTTGGAAGCAACAACAACTCCAGTAAAAATTTTCCATCCTTATCTACCAATCTAGCCATCCATTACCCTTTCATATATTTTTTTAAAAAACCATTTAATTTAACAGATATAAAAAGTCAAAGCAAATTATTTTTAAAAAAATTTGCACATAAAAATCAGATCTGGTAAAATTAATTCCTTTGCCATTTTTTAACAAAAAACCGTTTTTAATAAAAGGAACTTTATGAAAGTTAAGTATCTTTCAAATGGAGAAATATATACAGTGTACTCTATTTTCAAAAGCAAGGATGGTTACTGGCACAAAGGTGGCCTAAGTTATCTGATATACACAGGCCATCACTCTGTATATGGTGCAGATGAATTCGAAGTTATTAACCCTCTACTGCCACCAATGTGGTATTTTTCATTGGTAGGCAGATTTTTTAAGCGCCAAGATTACCTAACAGAAATTTGGGGATATAAAGAAATGGTCTTTGATGAAAAGCACTTCTACAACCTGCTTGATTGCGATCCAGAAACAATAGAAATCTTTAAGAAACGAAAAGAAGAAATTGATGAGTATGAAGCATTATTAAGAACAAAATAATTATGCATATTAAGGAGTATTTGTATGAAAGTAAGATGCATAGCCAACACAGGCAAAAAACTACCTAATGAAATAATTAAACTCGGTTATGAAAAAACCTATAAATTTGGCGTTGAAATAGGAAAAACCTACACTGTTTATAGTATCTTTTTTTGGAAAGGCTCTTTGGATTACTTGTTGTCAACAAGTAACAATACTGCTCCATCCTGGTACCCGTCAGAACTTTTTGAAGTCGAAAACCACCTATTGCCGATTTCGTGGTTTTTTACCTATGAAAAATACAAGAACTACAAGGGAGAAGACTCTCAAAAAGCTATCTGGGGCTATAAAGAAATGATTTCTGATTCAGAGCATTATATTGATTTGGAAGAAGGAAAAAAAGATGCTATTGCCATTTTCTTCAAACGAAAAAGGCAATTAGACGAGTATGAGAAAGTCAACTGCTTTAAACTTTAAAAATTTATATGTTATTACCAAGACTATTCCTTAAGCCTCTTATCGAAGATAAATTTTTTGTTTCAGCTTTATTTAGCCAACCATACAAAAAAACAACAAGATTATTAATTTGAAAAATTCAAAGGTATCATTTCGCCATTTATTTCTGCAACTAGCTTTTTACACCCAAGCCCTTTCAATATTATGAAGAAACTTTTTAGAGTAAAATCTTTTTTTACTCCAGAACCTATTTCTTGCAAAACTACTTGAGATGCCCCCGCCATCTTAGCAAGCTTTCTTGCCGAAACTCTATCCTGTTGCATAAGTGCTATAAGAAGTTCTGACAAAAGATGCTCCTTATATCCTCGATCAAACTCTTCTTTTTCTTCCACTGTTAAAGATTCGATATATTCTTCATAAGTGGATTTTATTTTTTTGCTCATAATATTTTCTATCTTCCACGAGCTAAGGCCGCAGCATAATTAAACTGATAAAAATAGTTTTCCCACTGTTCATCTGTAGAAGAAAACTGATTATCTCCCACAAAGTAATCTAACAATACTTCTCGCATACGAACAATCTCTCTCAAGCGCTTTCTATTTTTTGGATCCGCAGTAGTAAGACATAAAAGCTCCAAGGCTCTATAAAGAGCATTCTGGCTATGCTCTACTTCTCCTTTATTTTTCCACCTAATTGCTCGAGATACGTCAGTTCCAACATTAGCCAACTGCTCCATAAGAGAAAAGTTAAACCAACGACCCTCTGCTAACCCTTTATGAATTATCATTTTTTCACCAACTTACTAACGATTTTTATAATTTTTTCTTGTAACTTTGGACTGTCCACACCTCGACTTCTATTATCATGTACCGGACGAATATTTATCATAGAATCAAATTCTATCCATCCCTCATCACCAAACTTTTTAGGATAAAGATTTATTCCCCAGAGATTTTTTTGCTCCGATCCTTGTTCTAAAAGTAAACACTCCTGATCAGAATGAAGTTCAGCATCTACTACCATAATCTCTTTTTCAATATCCACTACAGCCTTTACCAATTCTTCAAACATTTTTTTGGACATCTCTGTAAGTTCTGCCACCAAAATTTCTCTATCCACAATTTTCACGTTATTCCTTTAAAAACATTGTATAGATACATTCTTTATCTTGACTTTTTACTGTTCTTATAATAACAGATAACAATATGGTTATACAAATGCTCGTACAAGTAAATATCAAATAAAAATAATTATTTTTAAATTTTAGAAGATTTTAGAGATAATAAACCTTTATTTAAGGTTTGAATGGCCATTTTTTTGACATTTGTCAAAAAAATGGCGTCCCATACGTGACTATTTTAGAACTTTTTCTTTCATAGATGAATTTCCTATAGAGAACAAATTTTCATTTTTAGCTTTATTTAGCCGATAAATCAATATTGAAAAGTTCTTCTAGATTATCTTCTTTGATTGTCCTAGATGATTTTTTCTTTGAATTTTTCAACATTTTTTTCGCTCTCTTTTTAACAGCTTCTTTTATAAATGATTTTATATTTATTTGCCTAAGTTCAAAAAAAAGCTTCGGATTTTCATCAAACCGCGCACCAATACCATAAAGCACTGCTGCAACATGCTTACACATATAAGCCCAATCGGGACAAGAGCAGCTAAAGTTTATTTCCTCTGGACTGGGAAATAGTCCCACTTGAGGAGAGGTGAATATATCGCCTAAATCTTTTGGAAAGTTTCCAGCTAAAAGATCTTGTAATGATTCTATTTGATTTTTACACCTATCTTGTATTTCAGTTAAACTACCCAGGGGTATCTTTTCAATATCTATCTCAACCGTATATGCTCTTGACCGAGATCCCATAACTTTAGCTTTAACTTTTCCTTTTTTGATTTGTAAATCTATCACTGCGTTATTTCTTACATAACTTCTTCCTCTTGGAAGCCTCGATACATAATCCGAATAACTTTCTAAATTCTTACTCCAAGCCTGCCCCCACCATGTAGTTGACAGTTTTCTTCCTGTGATAATAACAGGCTTTATATTCTTCCCGTCTTTTAGTAGCTTCTCTATTTTCTTTTGAGCTTTTCTCTTTTTCTCGTCCGCAGTCACATATTTATACTGATCATAATACATATCACCCCTTAAAGCCTTAACCTAAACATGTTAATTAACTCTTTATCTTCCATTTTCGTAATCCAATTTTCTCCGGATTGTTTTATAATAGACGTTGAAAGTTTTAATTTGTCAGTAATCATCTCATCTATTTTTTCTTCTATTGTACCCTTCGTTATAAATTTGTGAACAATTACATTATTTTTTTGGCCAATTCTAAAAGCTCTATCAGTAGCCTGGTTTTCTACAGCAGGATTCCACCATCTATCAAAGTGTATGACATGATTAGCCTCTGTTAAGTTGAGCCCAACTCCACCAGCTTTTATCGATAATATCATAAACGGAACATGCTCTTTACCTCCTTGAAAAAGTTCCACAGACTGCTTTCTTTTTTTTGCCGTCATACTCCCATGAATAATTTGGCCGTTATGACCAAAAATTTCTTTCATAAATTTTCTAATGGGCTCTATTATTTCTTTGAACTGTGTAAAAACAAGGACCTTTTCTCTTTTTTCATGTATTGTTTCACAAATTTCTTTTAGCCTTATAAACTTCCCACTATCAAGTTCTTTATAGCTACCTATACCCAGATATTGTTCCGGATGATTACATAACTGCTTAAACTTTATCAAAGAACCTAAAATTATTCCTCTTTTTTGAACATCATCAGGACTGTTTTTTATGGCATTCTCAAGATCCTTGACCAAACTTTGATACAAAACAATCTGTTTTTTACTTAAGCTTATGTAAGATTTCATTTCTATTTTTTCAGGGAGGTCC
>Ga0180433_10006528_pt1 | contig 15246 bp, 21 predicted proteins | sample SS_ome_8_FD_132980 | JGI IMG/M metagenome (GOLD analysis project Ga0180433, IMG submission 132980) | Hypersaline lake sediment archaeal communities from the Salton Sea, California, USA - SS_1_D_1 metaG | ecosystem: Environmental > Aquatic > Non-marine Saline and Alkaline > Hypersaline >... | reverse complement strand
TTGCATGGAAGGTCACATTCTCCCCGATTTCCCTCCCGAGGCTTCCGCCTTCTGGATCATTATCATCCCATATTTCCAGAGCTGAATTTGCACCGCTGGTGTAGTTGGAGAATCCAGTAACCGAGAATGTGTAATCCTGGCCTGAATATGATATGAATGCGCATCCGCTGCTGCAGATTTCACCGTTCCTATATATTATTGGCCTCTCAACCCAGGGCAGGTCATAAAGCGTAATTGTTGCTGGTAAATCCAGATTGTCATACACATCTGTTGAGACATCAGCGAAATTTCCAGATATCGTGACCATTTCGGACAGGTTTAGTCCTGATATATTCACAGGGCCCGGCCAGCTAATTATACCGCTGCCAACTACCTCCAGGACAAGTCCGCTAACAGAGTTTGTATTTACCACAGATGATATGTCCGTGCTGCCCCCTCCAAATCCGCTCCAGCTCGTATACAGATGGGGATTGCAGTTTACAACAGAACTCTCATTTAGCACATATGTTTCGCCTGCTCCTGATATGAATGTGTATTGGTACGCCGAATCATTGGCTCTGTTGCACGTCCATTGCCCGATGCTGGTATTCTGGGGGCTCCAGTATCCTGTAAGATCGCATCCGTATGTGTTGAAATCGACATAGTGCGCTTCCTCACCAGCCTTCAGGGACTGCCAGTCCGAGCTGAGTTTGAGACATCCTTCAGACAGCTGAACTACCGGGCATGCCTGGGCACTGATTTCCCTTGCTGATTCAGTGACATTAGCCTCTGAATCATCGTTTACATATGTCCACCTGAAGGAGCCGCCTGTTGCAGATTCACATGTCCAGTCATCTATTGAGGAATATGCTGGCGACCAGCCCATCGCAGCAGCATTGCATGTGTATGTGGCCCAGTCAATTGCATACATCTCCTCTGCCATCTGGAGAGTTTGTGCATCTGACTCTAGCAAATCGTAGCACGGCAGTGCATTTGCTATTGGCGCAATTATCACTAGCGCAATGACACACAATGCAAGTTTTTGGATTGCTATGGTATGACCTCTTTTGAAAGCTCATCAAGCATATTAATAAGGATTGCTCCTATCTGTGTCTATCCGGCTCTTGCCATGTAAGATTGAGGTGGGCCGCAGTCTATTACCGTGAATTTCGGCAATTCAAACAACAAGGGTTATATTACTTTTTTCTTTACTATTTCCTCATGACAAAGACTATACTATTATTATTGATGATGGGATTTCTTTTCCTTGGTTGCCTTGGGCCGGCTTCTCCTGCTGATGGGGAATCTGTTCCTTCCGAAGAGACAGATGTGCCTGACGCAACGCCTGTAGGGGATGAGGATGAAGAGCCAGCCGAGACGGTTCCTGAAACTGAACCAGAAGATGAATCTGAAACAGGAACTGAGCCTGAAACCGAACCCGAAGATGAGTGTGAAGAAACAGAGCCAACCGAGCCTGTGCACACAGGAGCAGAACCAGGACAGACCGAGGTTCTTTTGCTTGGGCGCTCAGTTGCATATTACTGGACAGAATACATGGGCTTAGAATGGACATGCGATGATGAGGTATGCCACACAGGAAGCCCGAGGGGGAATTACAACGGCTACTATATTACATATTATGAGCTCTCCTATCCGCCAGAGATTGCGCTCTCTGCTGCTGATGCAGTTGATACATACGGAACCGAAGCAGATGTCGTGTTCTTCAAGTTCTGCTTTGTTGATTTCGTCGCAGACCATGACCTTCAGAATGCCAGGGCAAATGAGGCTCTTGTTGAAGATGTCTATCAGTATGTAGTAGTTGACAGAGGAAAGAAACTGATAATTGGAAATGCCCTTCCGCAGGTCAGTGCACACACAGAGCCTGCCTTAACTGATAATCATCTGGAATTCAACTCATGGCTTAGCAACTTTGCAGCAACGCATGATGATGTTCAGGTGCTTGATTTGTATGGCACTCTGGCAGATTCAAGCGGAGCATTGAAATCCGAATATGCAATTGCATCAGATGATTCACATCTAACAAGCGCGGCATATGATGAGATTACTCCGGACTTCTTTGTCCTGGTAGACAATTCTTAATTTTTTCTTTTCCTTTTTTCTTACCCTGGTGACTATCATGAGAACGATATTATTGGTAATATTTCTTGGATTGCTTTTCTTTGGGTGCCTAGAACCAGAATCAGATGATTCCTCCAATGTCTCTTCAATAATTGAGAATACAAGCAATGTTTCAGAACAGATAGAAGTAGTTACTCCGGCAAAGGCAAGGGTGCTTTTCTTTGGCAGATCACTTGGCAGTTCATGGATGGAATATCTTGGATTAGAACATGCGTGCATTGATGAACCATGCACAGAAACCGTTCTCATGGGCAGGTATGATGATTATGATTTCATCTACTATGAACTTGGCGAATTGGAGGATCCAATGCCTTCTGTAATCGAAGGGTTGGAACTGAGCCAGGGCAAGTATGATGTTGTCCTCTTCAAGTTCTCGCAATCTGATTTTGGAGAGGATGAGTCAGGAGTCATGCTTGATATGAAAAAGCGCATTCTTGATGATGTTTACCGCGAAGTTGTATCGAACCGGGAGAAGAAACTAATTGTTGCAAATGCCATTTCGGTTGCAGAAGCTAGTCCTGAAATCGTATCTAGCCAAAGAGAGTATAATATATATCTGAATGAATTTGCATCAACTCATGATGTCAAGGTGCTTGATTTGTATGGCACTCTGGTAGATTCGGGCGGTTCTTTGAAATCAGAATACGGAAGCTCGCACTTGAATGATGCTGCATACGAAGTTTTGACTCCAAAACTGCTGGCTCTTATTGAAAGGGCCTGATTCTTTTTTTAGAATTAGAAAAATAAGAAAAAAGAAAAAAAAATTACTCCTGAGCTGACGGAGTTTCCACATCATAGCCTTCATCTTCCAGTGGCTTGTCTGTATCTACTTGGAACAAGTCGGCCAGAGCCTCCTCATCAACTTCTGTTACTGGCTCAGTCTCCTCTGGAACTTCTTCTGGTTCTTCAATTTCAGGAGTCTCTGGCTCAGCTACGGGAGCTTCGGGCTCATCTTCCGGAGTCTCTTCAACTTCGGGGGTCTCGATGGGCTCTTCAGTTTCCGGAGTATCTGTTGCTGGCGGAACCTCGTCTGCTGCTCCAATCTCTCCTGTTGGCGGCAGGTTGGATTCCCCAGCCGGCTTTGCGCACCCAAAGAGCACAAGTGACACTCCAAGAACAAGCAATAACATCAGTTTGTTGTTCATGAGAATATCCCCTCCAATATCATCAGCTTTATCGAGTTGAAATCCTGGAAGAGGTAAATCGAGTCATTCCAGCACTCGAAGTTCTGCATTCCGTATTCTCCCTTATCCTCAACAACTGCCGAGTATTCGCACTCAGAGAGAGTCTCTTCAATATCTTCCTCAAGTGCATCCATCTCTTCAAGGATTTCCTCCTTGTTGGTGTTTGTACTCTCCTCAATCAGGGGCCTTGCATAATCAATTGTTGCTAGCATCTTCTGCATCCTGAAGAGAAGCACCAGCCTTGAATGCCTAAGATGAAGTTCTCTTACCTGGCCCGCTTCATCAGTATCAAAGGCAGGGTCAATATCATCAACGAGCACATCTGCTTCAGAGACGACTTCGTCCATGCCGGTTGTATCAGCACCAAGTGAATCTAATTCGTCAATCTGGTCCTTTGCATATTCAATTTCGTTTCCGACATATTTCTTGGATGCTGTCCTTTCCATCTCCATGGCCCTGTGCTTGCATTCATCCAGTTCATCCATGAGCGGCTTCTCATCATCCCTCACACACGAGAAGAAATGCATGTTCTTGTGGTCAAAGGCATCTGTGACGACTGCACCTAGCAGGCGCAGGGAGTTTCCTCCGTACTGGAACATGCTGACTCCGAACTCGAACTGGTCCTCCTCATCAGCTGCTTCCTTGATGTCGTCAAGGTCTTCCCTTAGGTCTTCCACATATTCTGACGAGTCGAAGACAGTGGCATTATTCCTGTGCCCGCAACCTTCCCTCATCGAGAGCCATTCCTCTGCATAGTCCACGTTGCATGCCGCGTATTGGTATCTCGCCTGCAGCATTTCGCCTGTTGCATCATTGGTCCAGGCTAGCGAGACGGTTGACATCGCGACAAGCGCAAACAATATCATAAATCTCATAGGCTTACCTCGTTAGTGTTCACCTAGGCGGGGCAAGGTTTATAAACTTTGTCTATTCACTTACCAGCCCAATAACATTTCAAGTGGGAGTATATTTGAGGCGGAGGTTTGGGGGCCTTGGCGCACTACATGCGCCTACCCCCACCCAATTATTCTTCTGAAATCATACGATGGATTTTTATTGTTTCCAAATATCTTTGTTCTGCTGGTCAATATGAATCTGAAACACGTGATGCTAACTTTTCTATTAATGGGAATTCTGTTTACGGGATTTTTGTCAATTGTTTCCCTCCCTCTAAGTTTTATCCTTGGGTTCTTTATTAAGGATCTGGTTTTCCGCCTGTCATTGACACTGATTCCATCTATTATAGTCTCTTCACTACTTGTAATTTTTGCTCTTATATATTACGGGACCATCAGCAAAAAAGGAAGGGTGGATTATTGGATTGGGCTCTGCACATGGCGCGAGAAGCTTCCTTTGATTGGTCTCAATCTAAATGAGAATTATGAGCTCCTTCAAGGTGAAAAAGTCTTAATGCCTCGCACACTTTGCATGACATCCAGCACCCTTCCAGCAATTAGCTTCTTTTGGAGACCAATGAGTTTCATAGTCACGAGCAAGCGCATCATGATGGGGATGCGATTGGACTTGATACTCTATCTGCGTGACACATTCGGGAGAATGAACTATTGGAAGAGCGATGTCGAGGAAATGCCTGAGCACCACCCGCCCCTAAGGAGCAATTTCAGGATAGATGACATCCAGTATGGGGAGGACAAAGAGGTACCATTCATAGAGGTAACCCTGGCAATAGTAGAGACCAGCATGGCAGGTTTTCTGAAAACGGACATTCCGGCATCCCACGGTAAGGTACTTGGACGGATTGGCAAGATAAGGATTTACCATCCGCAGGCAAAGAAGATTTTCGAACTATTTGCAAAAGCAAAGAAACAGTAAGCTGGGATGTTCTAATGGAAAAGACATGGCTTCCTCAGTTACCTTTATAAGTGCTTGTATCCAAATTCCCTAATTACGCCTAATCATAAGTCGGAGCCGTTTGCCCGGTTTCGAATTAATAGGTAACACTTGGATCTCACATTAAGGTCCCCTCGTAGAGAACACCTGGTGCATCTGCACAAGATTCCTTCGTTGAATAAAGGTCAAGCTCAAATTCGAATTGAATCGAGCATGACCAGAACAAGAACATTCAAACAGAGGTCATACAATGGCTGATGAAAAATGCGATGACAAGAAATGCTACAGACACGCCGGCCTAAGTGTCCGCGGAGAGCGGCTAGAGGGTAAGGTTGTCAGTACAAAAGGAAAGAACACAGTAGTAATCGAGAGGGATAGGACAAAGTTCTTCCCGAAATACCAGAGATGGGCCAAGGAGCGCTCTCATATGATGGCACACAACCCGCCTTGCATTGCTGCAAAGCTGGGGGATATTGTCGCTGTTGCAGAGACTAAAAAACTCAGCAAGACAAAGGCATGGACAGTGCTAGAAGTGGTCAAGCCAGCATAAGGTGATTCTGATGAAGGGACTTAGCGGAAACGTGACAAGAACATTAACACTCGGAACCCAACTCACATGCAGCGATAACAGCGGTGCAAAGGTGATTGGAATCATCGGTGCCCTTGGAATGAAGGGCACAAGGGGAAGGAACCCGACGGTCGGAGTCGGCAACATAGTAATTGCATCCGTCAAGAAGGGAAAGCCTGATATGGTAAAGAAGGTCGTCAAGGCACTTATCGTCAGGCAGAAGAAGGAATACCGAAGGCCGAACGGCATGAGGGTTTGCTTCGAGGACAATGCCGCAGTTCTGGTGACTGACGATTTCCTGCCGGTCGCAACAGAAATCAAGGGCGTTGTGGCAAGGGAAATCACAGAGAGGTTCCCGAAAGTAGCTGCCATTGCAGCCGGAGTTGTTTGAGGGGAGAGAAATGAAATCTGATACAGAAAGAAAACATTTCCACAAGGAAAAGAAGCATCGGAGAACAAAGAGGCTCCATGTCCACCTCTCCAAAGAGCTTCGTGGAAAACTAAAGGTCAAGAAGCGCTCACTGCTTATCCGCAAGGATGACAATGTGCGTGTGATGCGAGGCCCTGGAAAAGGAAAAGAGGGCAGAGTAACCCGCGTGAGCGTGCAGAAGAGGAAAGTGTATGTGGATGGAGTAACTGTCAACACTGCAAAGGGCAGGGAGACTGTAGTTGCTCTTGAGGCATCGAACCTGCTTTTAGTTTCACTAACACCAACAGAGGAGAGGAAGAAGTTCTTCTCAGCAGAAGCTTTCAAGAAGCCGAAGGCAGAAAAGCCAAAGAAAGAGGAGAAGCCTGAGGCAAAGAAGGCAAAGGTGGAAGTAAAAGCAGAGAAGGTAAAACCCGAGGCAGCAAAGCCAAAGGTTGAAGCAGCAAAGCCTGCACCGGCAGCGCCGGCAAAACCGGAGACGGTATCTAAATAATAAAACGGTGATTCTTTGGGAAAAAGAGGAGGAACCAATCATCTGAAAAGGCTTGCGACCCCCAAGGCCGTACCTATTTCAGACAAGAAGGCTAACGAATGGATAATTAGGCAGGAGCCAGGTCCGCACCCTGCGGCAAGTTCTATCGCACTAGGAGTGTTGCTCAGAGATGTTCTGGGCTTGGTCCGAACTGCGAAAGAAGCTAGAAGGGTACTTTCCGACAGGCTCGTTCAGGTTGATGGAAAAATCAGGACCAGCGAGAAGTTCCCAGTCGGTCTGATGGACGTAGTCACTATTCCAAGCATGAAGAAGAGCTATCGTGTTGCAATCGACTGGAAGGCAAGGCTCATCCCTGTGGAAGTAGATGGCAAGGAGGCCGGAACAAAGCTTCTTCGGATTACCAAGAAGCACACAACTTCAGGCGGAAAGCTGATGCTGACTTTCCATGACGGAAAGAACATGCTAGGAGACAACAACCTGAAAGTTGGGGACTCAATCTCAGCTGAACTTCCAGCAGTGAAACTGCAGTCACACTTCAAACTGGAAGATGGTGCAAGGTGCCTTATTGTAGAAGGTAAGCACGCAGGTTCTCTTGTTACTCTAAAAGAAATCATCAAGAGGAGCGGAGGAAAGCCAAACGAGGCCAAGGTTGAAGGAAAGGGTGGTGAATTCATCACTGTTGCTAAATATCTTTTTGTTGTGAGCAACGATTTCGAGGTGGGAACGCATGGCTGAAACCAATCCAATGAGAGAGCTCCTAGTCGAAAAAGTCACAGTTAATATCGGAGTAGGTTCTCCAGGTGAGAGGCTTGATTTTGCAAAGCAGCTAATTGGAAAGCTTGCAGGAGACAGGAAGCCAATCGAGACCAATGCAAGGAAGAGGGAGCCTGTCTTCAAACTAAGAAAAGGACTTGCAATTGGAGCGAAGGTCACAATCCGGGGAAAGCCGGCACTCGAATTCCTAGAAAAAGCATTTACTGCAAAGAGAAAAGTAATTAGCAAGAGGAACTTCGATAAAGAAGGAAACTTCTCCTTCGGTGTTGCTGAATATATCGACTTCCCAGGAGCAAAGTATGATCCTGAAATCGGTATGTTCGGATTCGATGTATGTGTTACTGTAATGAGGAGAGGCAAGCGAGTTACCAAGAGGAAGCTTGGCAAGACCAAGATTGGAAACAAGCACAAGGTCTCAAAGGACGAGTCCATTGCATTTGTGCAGGACAAGTTCGGAGTAAAAGTAGAATGATGGTGATTCTCTCATGACTGACAAAGATGATAATATGAAAGGAAAAGGGAGAAGGATTTGCCGTAACTGCGGCAATGCACGAGGTTTAATCCGCAAATACAACCTTTACGTTTGCAGGAGATGCTTCAGGGAAATGGCCGAGAGCATTGGCTTTAGGAAATACGGTGGTTGATATGACCGATCATTTGGCAGAAGCGCTTAACACGATAAAAACTCACGAGCGAGTTGGCCAGGAGACCTGCACGGTTAAGGCAACAAAGCTCATCGAGAAGGTGCTCACAGTTCTCAAGGAGCACAAGTACCTGCGCCAGTTCGAGGCAGTAGACAATGGCCGAGGCGGATATTTCAAGGTCGTTCTAGATGGCAGAATCAACGACTGCGGTGTAATCAAGCCACGTATGCCTGTCAAGAAGCACGACTGGACAAAGAAGGAGCAGCAGTACATTCCGGGTATCGGAGTTGGCCTGCTCATTGTGTCCACGCCAAACGGTGTGATGACCAATGCCGATGCAGAGGCAGCTCGCGTCGGGGGGAGGCTGCTTGCCTACGTGTACTGAAGGGTGTTACATATGACTGATATTCCGGAAGGAGTGACTGTTGAAGTAAACGGAATGACCGTTTCTGTAAATGGACCAAAGGGTTCCCTGCAGAGGACGTTCATGAAGACCGTTGACATAAAAGTGGATGGAGCAAAGGTGGAAGTAACCGGCAAGCGCTTATCCTACGTCAACACAGTCAGCTCTCTCATAAACAACATGTGTGTCGGAGTAAAGGACGGATTCGAGAAGAAGATGAAAATCCTCTTTGCACACTTCCCAATTAGCCTTGAAGTTAAGGGAAAGGATGTACTGGTCAAGAACTTCCTCGGAGAGAGGGAGCCCAGGAGGACAAACATCGCAGGTGACAACACCAAGCTTGAAATCAAGGGACAGAACATCACAATTTCAGGCCCTGACAAGGAGGCTGTCAGCCAGACTGCAGCAAACCTTAGGATAGTCACCAAGATTAAGGAAAAGGATGGCCGCATTTTCCAGGACGGCATCTATGACGCATAGAGGGAATATTCATGGCAGATGAGAAGAAAAAACCGGCAGCAAAGCCGAAAAAGAAGAAAAAGCCGACCTTCAATGTGATGAACCTCGGATTCAAGAAGAGGGTAAAATCCAGATGGAGAAAGCCAAGAGGGACTCACAACAAGAAGAGGATGAGACTGGCATTCACTGGAGCTTCACCGAACATCGGATACAAGAGTCCTGATTCAGTTCGAGGCAAGGGTGCTAGCGGCCTTGTTGAAGTAATGGTCAGCAACCCTGAGCAGCTCGAAGGACTCAAGGAAGTAGTACTTAGAATATCTGGAAAGGTCGGAAAGAAGAAGAGGCTTGAAATCCAGAAGAAGGCAAAGGCGATGAACCTTCGGGTACTCAACGTCAGGAAGGGAACTGCGGAAAAATCCGCTCAAAAGGCTGAGGCAAAGCCGAAGGCTGCCACAAAAGCAGCACCAAAGGCAGCGCCCAAAGCGCCAATCCCTCCTAAAAGGTGATATTCATGACCGTATCTACAGTAAGAAGACTGGCTGCTGACATATTGAATGTCGGCGAGAGAAGAGTGTGGATAGATCCAACACAGGTCGAGGAAGTCAAGAAGATGGCAACCAGAGCTGATGTCAAGGGCCTAATCGACAAGGGCACTGTGAAGAAGCTGCCTGTTGCCGGAAGGAAGAAGGCCACGAAGAAGAAGAGGAAGAACAAGGGAAGTAAGAAGGGCAACATCGCAAACACGGAGAAGAAGGAGTGGATGGTGAAAGTCCGCTCCCAGAGAAGGCTTCTTCGGGCAATTCTGAAAGACGGAGCACTTCAGACCGATGAAAAAAGGAAGGTCTATAGTAGAATCAAGAGCGGCCTCTTCAGGAACAAGAAGGCAATGCTCATCTACCTCAAGGAGAACAAGATGATTGCGGCTGACTATGAAGAGGTCAGGCCAAAACCCGTGAAGAAGGCAAAGACGCCAAAGGCTCCAAAGAAGAAGGAATCGAAGAAGGCGCCGGCCAAGAAGGAGGGTGAATCCAAATGACGAGAGCAAAAAGTCCTGCTTACAGACTGCAGTTTAGGAGAAGACGTGAGGGAAAGACTGACTTTGCCAAGAGGCTTGCACTAATCAAGTCCGGGCTTCCGCGCATGGTTGTGCGAAGAAGCAACAAGGGACTGGTGGTCCAGTTCGTCGAGTTCGACCCAAAGGGCGACAAGACACTCCTCACAGTAAATGGAGCCACCTTGAAGAAGGCACTGAAATGGGATTCCAAGAGGAATGTCTGGACTGCTTATCTTGCAGGTTTGTATGCAGGAAAAGAAGCAGCCAAGAAGGGAGTAAAGGAATTTGTCTTTGACATGGGCAGATACACTCCTTCCAAGGGCAATGTGCTCTTTGCAGCTCTTAAAGGAGCAGCAGACTCAGGTCTGAAGGTCAGCTTCAAGGACGAGATGGTACCGCTGGACAAACTGGCGAATCCTCCGGAAGCAATCAAAAGCGCTTTCGAGAAGGCAAAGAGCAGCATTTCAGGTTGATGGTGATATTTCATGAGACGAAGATCCAGAATTGAAAAACTCAGGATGATAAACAAGGAGGACTGGGACCCCAGAACCTCCATGGGCCAGAAGGTCAAGAGCGGAGAGATTACAACACTCGAAGAGATTCTTGAATCCGGAAAGCCAATCCTAGAGTCAGAGATTATCGATGTCCTGCTTCCTGATATGGAAGCTGAGACTCTCCAGATAAACACCACGCAGAGGGTAACAGACTCTGGTAAGAGGACAAAATTCAGAGTGGTTACTGTCATTGGTGACCGGAACGGACACGTGGGCCTTGGGGTTGGAAAGAGCGAAGAGCTAAAACCTGCCATGGACTATGCAGTCCGGAACGCGAAGAAGAACGTGTTCTCTGTTCCCATGGGCTGTGGAAGCTGGGAGTGCAAGTGCGCAATTACTCACTCTATGAGACGGGCAACACAGGGCAAGGAAGGAAGCACTGTTGTGCACCTCAAGCCCGCACCAAGAGGCCTTGGACTTGCTGCCAATGATGTCATTAAGAAAGTGCTTGGCATGGCAGGAATCAAGGATGTCTGGAGTGCGACAACTGGAGGAAAAGGTAACATTTACAACATGGCAGCGGCAACAATTCGTGCTTTGGATAATCTGAACACGATCAAGCCGCCAGCTTAAGGAATGGTGAATTAACAATGGCAAAGCTCGCATTGATACGCGTCCGTGGCGTTAGGGGTTTGAAACCCAAGACAGCAAAGACTCTTGAGTATCTCAGGCTAACCCGGCCTAACCACTGCGTTGTTGTGGACGACAGCAAGGAAATAATGGGCATGGTTAACATAGTAAAAGACTACATAACCTTTGGCCCGGTCGATGAGGATACGATTGCCCTCTTGATGAAGAAGAGGGGAACCAGAGGTTCAAAGAATCTCACAGAAGTAGCCTCTGAAGACGAAATTAAGGCAGCGGCAAAGGAGATGGCAGCAGGCAAGAAGCCCGCCAAGGACTTTGTCAATCCTGTCTTCAGATTGCGGCCTCCAAGGAAGGGCTTTAAGAACACGAAGCTTCCTTTCCCTGAAGGGGACCTGGGCAAGAGGGATGAGGTAGTTTCTCTCCTGCGAAGAATGATGTGATTATTATGGCGAGTGCAAGAAAAGGAAGGTCAAAAAGGAGATATCTCGGCCAGAGAGGTCATGGAGGCGGAAACTGCAAGAACCGCAGGGGAAGCGGAAACCGCGGAGGCCGTGGAAAAGCAGGAAGGTGCAAGCACAAGAACTCATGGACTGCAAAGTATGCAAAGGGCTACTTTGGAAAGCATGGATTTAGCAACCCAAATGCAAAATCAGTTCAGGTGGAACACCTCTATCACATTAACAGACAGGCAGTTCTTGGAAAGCTCGAGAAATCAGGAGACAAGTTCGTCTTCGAATTCAAGGGCAAAATCCTTGCAACTGGCAATGTCACAGTACCACTGGTGATTAAGGCACTTTCATGGAGCAAGCGAACTGAGGAGAAGGTCAAGGCCGCAGGCGGCGACATTTCAACCCTCGGGTGAATCTGCTAATGGGCGTAATTGATTTCATCCATTCCCTTTCCAAGCATCTGCCGACAATCAAGCAGCCAGAGAGGCCAGTCACAACCAAGGATAAGCTTATCTGGACTGGTGTGGCACTTGTTCTTTTCTTTGCTTTATATCATACTACAGCACTTGGTGTTAAGCATGGTGCTGGAGGTTTGGACTTCCTGCAGACGATTACTGCATCCAATATCGGCAGTCTTCTGACAGCCGGTATCGGACCGATTGTCCTAGCCAGCATTTTCCTGCAGTTGTTCTCAGGAGCCGGAATTATCAAACTGGATTTAAAGGATAAGAATGACAAGCAGAAGTTCTTAGAAACGCAGAAAGTGCTTGCAATTATGATTGCCTTGGCAGAAGGTATCATATTCGTAGTTACCGGAAGGACCATTCTGGAGCCTTTCCTTGGGCTCTCAGCAGAAGTTGTAACTGCTCTTGTTGTCCTGCAGATTACCCTTGGTTCTATCATCGTGCTCTATCTTGATGAGATGGTAACCAAATACGGTATAGGAAGCGGAGTCAGCCTGTTCATCGCAGCTGGTGTATCCCAATCCATCATGGGAGGCTTAGTTGGCCTAATCTTCAGTGCAAACGGAGTTATTCCGATAATGGCTGAAGGTGGCGCTGAAGCACTTCCACTTGCACTCCTTGCACTCATGCCTTTCGTGTTCACTATCCTTGTGTTCCTGGCAGTTGTGTATTCAGAAGGAATCAAGGTGGAAATACCAATAGCATTTGAGAGAGTTCGCGGGATGGTTCCAAAACTTCCGCTTAAGTTCTTTTATGTATCCAACATACCAGTCATCTTTGCAAGTGCGCTGATTATGAACATCCAGCTCTTTGCCGGTATGTCACTTGCCGGAGCTGATTTGCCATATCTTGGATATGTGACCGAGGACGGAACTCTCCGGGATGGATTGCTCTATTTCTTAACTCCAGTCTATGGATTTGGGAGGACAACTGCCGCGCAATGGGACTTCATCACAAATGCAGTTACTCCATTCTACGGAATTCCCGAATGGGTGCATGCTTTGACATACATATTGTTCCTATCGCTCTTTTCCATATTGTTTGGTCTCTTTTGGGTTGAGACTTCGAATATGGATGCCAAGGCGGTAGCCGGGCAGCTGACCAGTTCTGGAATGCAGATTCCAGGATTCAGGAGGGACCCGCGTATGCTAGAGAAGATTCTGAACAAGAATATCTTCCCGCTAACGGTCATGGGTGCATTTGCTGTCGGTCTTCTTGCCGGTCTTGCTGATTTGACCGGAGCTTTGGGTACTGGAACTGGTATCCTGCTGACAGTTGGTATATTGTACCGTATGTACGAGCAGCTAGAGCAGATGCAGGCATTCGAGCTATATCCTGCATTTGGAAAGCTTATTGGTGAATAGATATGATAATCGTAATGGGCTTGCCTGGAGCAGGGAAGACTACAGTCCTAAAAGGGCTGCAGACTGACTACAAGGTCCAGAACTTCGGGGATTTGATGTTTGAAATCGAGAAAGAGAAATTCGGCATTCAGAACCGCGATGAGATGAGGACAATCCCGAAGGAGAAGCAGACTGAAGTGCAGAAGCTAGTCTATGAGAGGCTCTCAAAGGAAGAGGGCAAGTTCATACTGGATACGCACTGCTCTGTCAATACTCCGAAGGGCTTCCTCCCGGGAGTTCCTTTAGAATATCTGAAGCTGCTTAAGGTGGATTACCTTGTTTTGATTACTGCAGATGTCGAGGCTGTTGCAAAGAGGCGAGCAGAAGACCCGACAAGGAAGAGGGATTCTGATAATATCGGCCTGCACGACCAGATGAATAAGTCTTTCCTAGCAGCATATTCTGCTTTCACAGGCGCCCCGGCAGTTGTGATTATCAATGAGCAGGGCAAGGTGGAAAAGGCAGTTGCCAAGCTTCAGGCCCTTCTCGATTAGTTTCCATCCTTCTTTTAAATTCTTTTTTCCTATTTTTCCTCTATGTTAGACATCAAGTTGCTAAGAGAGAATCCAGATATCATTACTAATTCACTAATGGATCGGCAGGCTCCAAAAGAGACCCTTGAACTAATTGAGAAAATCAGCGAAAAAGACCGGCAGTGGAGAAAGATAAAATTCGAAGAGGAAGAACTTCGCGGAGAGAGAAATCGCTTAAGTCGCGCAATCAATGAGAAGAAGAAAGCAAAGAAGAAGGCCGATACTGAAATTAAGCGCTCAGGAGAAGTTGCAAAGAGAATCAAGGAGATTTCACAGGAGACCGAGATGCTAGAGAAAGGAATCCTAGAGCAGATGCTTGGAATCCCGAATATCCCGGACAAATCAGTTCCAAAGGGAAAGGACGAATCAGAGAACAAGGAACTCCGCAAGTGGGGGAAGCCTGGGAAAAAGCCCAAAGATATCTTATCTCACTATGAGATGTCAAAGCAGTGCGATTGGATTGACCATGAGAGGGGGGTCAAACTGGCATGCCACAGATTCTCTGTGCTAAAAGGCCCGTTTGCAAAACTTGAGAGGGCTCTTATTACCTTCATGCTGAATGTGCAGACACAGCAGGGATACACCGAGATTTCCCCGCCATATCTTGTTAATACAAAGACGATTACAGGAACAGGACAGCTTCCTAAATTCGCAGATGACCAGTACAAGATAGAAGATGAGGATCTCTGGCTAATTCCAACAGCAGAAGTTCCACTAACCAATTTGTATGCAGGGGAAGTTCTGGATGAAAAAGACCTTCCAAGGAAAGTAACAGCATACACACCGTGCTTCAGACGCGAAGCCGGAGCCTATGGCAGGGATATCCACGGATTGATTCGGCAGCATCAGTTCGATAAGGTCGAACTGGTCAAATTCGCCCATCCAGAGAGGAGCTTCAAGGAATTAGAGAGCCTGACGAAAGATGCAGAGAGGATTCTGGAGCTTTTGGAAATTCCCTACCGGACAATAGAGCTCTGCACAGGGGATATAGGTTTCTCGGCAGCAAAGACCTATGATGTGGAAGTCTGGATTCCGAGTCAGAACACATACCGGGAAATATCATCCTGCTCAAACTGCACTGATTTCCAGGCAAGGAGAGCGAACATCAGGTATCTTTCAAAAGATGGAAAAATGGAATTCGTGCACACCCTAAATGGAAGCGGACTGGCTGTTGGAAGGTGCCTGATTGCTGTTTTGGAGAACTATCAGGAAGATAAGAAGAAAATCAGAATTCCAAAAGTTCTGCGAGACTATATGGGAGAAGATGAAATCAAGTTCAG